>Ga0070730_10001721_pt1 | contig 20763 bp, 22 predicted proteins | sample Coa_R1_3_FD_66447 | JGI IMG/M metagenome (GOLD analysis project Ga0070730, IMG submission 66447) | Surface soil microbial communities from Centralia Pennsylvania, which are recovering from an underground coalmine fire - Coalmine... | ecosystem: Environmental > Terrestrial > Soil > Unclassified ... | reverse complement strand
ACGAATTTACGCGAATTAACACGAATCAGGAGAATTTGGTAATTGGGTAATTTGGTAAGTGAGTAATTGAAAACCAAGAGCGAAGACAAGTTCTTGCCTCTCAATTACCCAATTACCAAGTTACCCAATTACCAAAATATTCTTAGCTCGCGGCCACCGAGACGCTCTTTCGTTTCACCAGGTATTCTTCCACGAAGACGGAGACCAGGGCCGCGGTCGGCACCGATACTAACGCTCCCAGTACTCCTGCGAAAGCGCCGCCCAGCACCAGGGCGATGATCACTGCCAGGGGAGAGAGGTCTACCGTGGACTTCATGATGCGGGGAGAGAGAAATGCGCTCTCAAGCTGCTGATAGACCGCGTAAAAAATCAGCACGCCTACAAACTTGTTTCCGGAATCGAAGGCAGCCACTGTGGAGGCCAGGGTCGCGGCGCTGAGAGGCCCTACCACCGGCACGATGTTGGCTATGAAAGAGTAGACAGCCAGCACATAAAAATATTTCAACCCCAGAGCGTAATAGACCACAAAGCTGCAAACACCCAGCGAGAGCATAAGCAAGGTCTGGCCCAGCAGCCATTTCCTCATCCGGAGTTCAGCCCGCAACAGGGTTGCAGCCAAACGTGATTGATGCTGCACGGGGAAGAGCGACACAGCCCAGTGGAAGGCCCGCACACCGTCGATGATGAAGTAGGCGGTAAGGATTATTCCGGTGAAGAGGCCAAAAATGCCACCGGCCACGTTGCGAAAGATCCCGGCGGCTCCACCGACGATTTCGGCGCCATATTTTTCCAACTCATTGGAGTTGATCTGATTGCTGAACGGCAACCCGTGCAGCCGCTCACTGAGGGCAGAGAGATGTTTGGGCCACTCGGAAGCAAATTCCCGGACATTGCGATAGACCGGAGGAAGCGCGAAGATGAAGAAAATGGTGATGGCCAGAATAAGCGCTGCCATGAGCACTACAATGGCGAATCCCCGGCCGGGTCGCCAGCCGTTGATCCTGATTTTCCGCACTACGTTCGTCGCTGGGGAGACCACCACAGCAAACAACGCGCTCACGTAGATGAGCAGCAGGACGTCGCGCGTCGCGTAAGCCGCCCACAGCGAGAGAAGGACAGCAAAAAAGAAAAGGATATCGGAGCGGTGGTTCTTCCCCATAAGAGCCCACTTGGAGCAGTTATTGCAGTTTACCCCAAGGGACTTCCTTCAGGCAGTTTCGGAGGTTCCGGGTTAAGACTGTACCTTCAGGGGTGCGCGCGCTGGGCGGGCTGGGCCTCCGGGTCGCGGACAATCTCAACGTTGCTGGCCGGCACAGACATCTTGACTACTTTGTATTGATCGTCCACCCAGAGGAGCCACTGCACGCCATCGGTTTCCAGCTTGATCTTGTTCAACTCAACGTCCGCTCCCTTAAGCTTGATCTTCTCTGTTCCCACCAGTTCCATCACTGCGGAGGCGGCAGTGTGCTGGCGTGGCACCAGTATGCCAAAGTGGCTGGGACCGCATACCAATTGCTCATCTTTACGCAGGCACCCGGTGGCCAGATACCGCCATACAAGGATTTCACGGTGGGAAAAGAAATTATCATCAAGAATCACGGTCGCCAGAGGAAGAATGTAAGGGATGTCCTGCTTCTTCAAGTCCGCGGGTGTAAGGTGTTGGACTAAGAACTCATCCTTGGGCTCTACTACCGACTCCTCTTTCACCGGTCCAATCGACTTCCAGGTATAGAGTCGCAACTCTCCCTTGGGAGTAATCTGCATCTCGGAGGTCTGGTCAGCTTTCTGGCCCCCGTCATCCACCTTGATCTGAGAGTTGGCGATGCTTACGTCGGCCCGCTCTTCGATATGGAAGGTCTCAGTTCCGATCCGTCTTCCATTCAAGAAGATGCCGAAGCTGCCGGCGTCTACAACCTTGCCGGTTTCTTTTTTCCCTTTTTGCTCGGCGCACACCGAGCAGGACAGCGCCAATACCGACAGGAAAAGAATTGCTGTTTTCATTGCCTCACCTCCAGCTTCTGAACTTGACGAACGTCCTGGGCCATGCTGACCCACCGCTCGATCTGAGCCACCACATCTTCCACAGGTTTGCCGCCGGTCTCCACTCGAAAATCGGACTGGTCATAAGCGTCGCGCCGGCCTTCAAAAAGTTGCTCAAATCGCGCCGGATCCGAGGCCAAAGGACGTTGAGTGCCGGATTCATTGCAGCGCCGCCGCAGCTCTTCCAGAGGAGCGCTCAACAATACGGTCCTTGCGCCAAAAAGCTGTAAAATCTTCCGGTTCTCCGATTGCGCGAAGGCGCCGCCTCCGAGAGCGACCACCGCATCCGAGAGCCGTAACTCTTTTTCCAGCAGATCCGCCAATGCGACTGTCTCCAACGCGCGAAATCTTACTTCCCCGTGCGTCGCAAAGATATCGGCCACGCTGGCGTGCTCCTGCGCTTCAATAACCAGATCCAGATCGTAAAACTTCCATCCCAGACGCTGGGCCAGAATCCGGCCAACTGTGGACTTGCCTGCGCCCATGAATCCGATCAGAAATACACTCCGCCGGGTTGGGGCTGGGCCGGTCATCGATCGTTGGTCATCGATCTTTGTCACGGGCACTGGCCGCTTCTTCTATTTTTGTGCGGCTGCGCTCGTTATTGCTTCTTAACGCGGATTCTACCACTGAAGGACTGCAACTCCATCGAAGATGATCCCGAATGGGAGGTGCCTACCAAGGAACGTCCTGGAGAAGGTACAAACGTCATATGGGGTTTTTGCTGGAGAGGGAAGTCGTTCTCTACCGTTCCAGTGATGGAACGGGCGGTCAGATCGACCGATGCGCTCTGGGGAAGAGATGCTTCGATAGCGCCGCTATGAGTGGTCATGCTGTAAACGCCTCCGCCGGAGCAATCGCCACGATAGCCGATATCGCCGCTGGTCGTCCCGATCGTGACCTTGGGGCCAGAGACGTTTTCAAGCTGTACGGCGCCGCTGCTGGAGGTGATTTCCACGTGGCCCTCCGTGACATTGGTTAATGTTACTGGAGCGGCGACGCTACGAACCTGAATGTGGGCATTAGCCACGTTCTTGACCGTAATGCGCCCGGTATCAGAGGAGAGGGTGAGATCGGAGTTCAGGTTCTCGACTGTAATGGGCGCCGTGGCAGTACTTACAGCCACCGACACTCCAGCGGGTATGCTGATATCGAATTCGACCTTGGATTCGTCGGCAGAAAGCCTTTGCTGAGAGAGCACATGGGCGCGGACCTCGACCCGCCGTCCATCGGGCATGCCATTGGAGTCCACTTCGATCTTATCGGAATGGGTGGTTGCATTGACGACCACCTGTTGACCATCGCCAGGGTGGATAGTCACGGAGCCACTGTTATTCACGATGTTGACCATGCCGCCTGGCGCGATCTTGATTTTGACGTGGTTCTGGGAGTCACTCGCCGAGGAGATGGATATGAGCGTCGCAAGCACCGCAAAGATGGCTGTTGAATAAGATCTTCTCGTCATTATTCTTTTCATTCTTTCGGCGTCCTGTCCCTTCGGTATTCCCTGGCGCTGCCTGTTCATTTTATTCGAGCGATCGGACCGTCGCCATTTCATATAAAACAGATTTTTGATGGTATGCGTGTCTTAAATGCTCCTGAAGCATGGGATCATCCGGAGTTTCGTTGGCCGCCCGCCGGGCATCGGAGATATAGGAATTCACCTCCCGCAAGCTGTTTTCATAGGCGAGGCCCAAGTCCGGCTGCTGGCGGGCAAGCTGGCTGAGTAACTGCTGGTCGTCATGGTCAAATGTAGTTGGGGCCGTAGCGTTTTGAGTGGTTGCTTCCGGGGAGGGCGCCGAAGTTGAACGATAATTTACCAGGACGACGATCAGGGTGACTATGGCGGCTAGCGCCAACGTCCAACCTAGGAGCGTCCCACTTTTCTTTTGCTTCGCGATTGTCGGGTATTTCGTTGATTGTCCCTGGCGGGACATTCGACCCTCCAAAAGCCCTTCGCGCTGGAGCGACTGCTCGATGTTCTTCCAGACACGAGGGTTGGGATCGTACATGGGCAGCAAGAGCTTGGCCTGTTCGGCGATGTATTTCAGGTCCCGCACCAGCGCGGCACATGAATCGCAGGTCCGCAGATGGCTTTCCTGCTCGGGATCTCCGCCGCTCTCAATGATGTGCGGCAGCACTTCTTGGAATTCCTTGCAATTCATCTTCTCATCCTCTCCCGACTTGTCGCCCAGCCGTTTCATCGAGCGCGGGTGGCCTTTTCGGCTCTACTGAGCTTCAGCAGGTCGCGCAATTTCATGCGCGCCTTGTGTAGTTGCGATTTGCTGTTGCCAATGGAACAACCCATCATCTCGGCTATCTCGTTGTGTTCGTAGCCTTCGATATCGTGCAGCACAAAGATGATCCGGTACCCCGGCGGCAGGCTCTCAATGGCCCGCTCCAGGTTGACGCGGTCAATCGAGCCGGCCAGGACGTTGTCGCGCGCGCCAATGTCCTTTCTGGGGCCGTCCTCGTGTTGCGGTTCCAGCGCTTCATCCAGTGAAACTTCGGGCAGGCCTTTTTTGCGCAGGTGCATCAGCACCACGTTGACCGCCAGGCGATGCAGCCAGGTAGAAAAGGCCGACTCGCCCCTGAAAGTGGCAATCTTGCGGTAAAGCTGCAAGAACGCTTCCTGCGTCAGGTCTTCCGCTTCCGCCGTGTTGCCGGTCATACGCAGGCATAAGGAATAGACGCGCCGCTTGTGGAGGCCATATAGACCTTCAAAGGATTCCGCATCACCACCCTTGGCTCTATCAATCGCCTCTGCTTCCGACAGCCCGGACGCGATGATCTTCTTTGCTTGTGTCAATTGTGCCCTTTTAAGGCCGCTTACCTGTCTAGGATGCGGCGGAGTAACTCAGTCGTTGCACTGCTGGTGCTCTGGAACATCCTGCAAAGACGTAATTTGAGTCCATTTCAGGAACTTTGGTTGCCTGAGCAGCCAAAATGAGTGTAACTTTTACTCATTGATGCGATACTATTTTCGAAATCCCTTCGATCAGCGCCCATCAGCGGCCAAACGCCTTTGCCTTCCCCTTGCGATCAGGGCCGCAACCAAAGCGTAAAACAGCCCATTCGCTATGGCCGTCTTGATCACCGACATCTTCAGCAAGTAAGTAGGACACGTGGGGAGCGCAATTACTCCAAGGGCACGGCCCAAGGACGGATGTCCGGTCGCAAAAAATGTGGTCGTCAACACCAGATGCCAAACAAGGCAAATGATAAATCCCAGCGACCCAAATCCTATTGCCGCCCGCATCACCCGTGACATCCTTTGCCAGACGTAAAGCACCAGCCCAATGGCAATTGCGCCGGCGGTCACGCCGATGAGCTTCAGCTCAAAGATGGATTTGCTGGCCACGCCGCCCGGCGGAATCATGGCCAGAATCATCGATCCCAGGGTGATGATGAAGCCCATGAGTCCTAGGATCCAGACGCCCGCCTTGCCACCGGGAATAAGCACTGCATGTTCGTTGGTATTCCGGTCCGGACGGTAGGCGAGTTTGATGACTGCGGCATACATGTAAAGAAAAGGCAGGAAGTACAGGATGATGGCCGCATCCACCACCAGTAGATAAGCCTCCATGATGGTGGCGTCCATCTGGGAGAACACCATGATGGCGGCAGAGATCACCGCTTGCACCAGGATCGCAACATAAGGGGTCTTCCAGCGAGGATGAATTTTGCCGAAGGCGGCCGGCAGATACCGGTCAATACCAGCTACAAGTGGAACGCGCGCGATTCCCGCGACGGTTGCGCCCACGCCCCCGGCGTTTCCGGCTGTGACCAGCAATGCGGCAACCACTCCAAACCAGGCTATGCCCATCGCGGCTGAACCGCTGGATATGGCCTGAAACACGCCGTTGCGAACATCAACTCCCGCCGCAGGAAGCATCACCAGAAGGGCCATGGTAGCGACGACATAAATACCCGCAATCAACACCGTGGATGCATAAATGGCCCGAGGAAATGTCTTACGCGGCTCGTGGACCTCCTCGCTCATCGCGCAAACCAGCTCCATGCCGGTAAAGGCGAAGGCAATGCTGGACCAAAGATTGATTGTGTCCAGGTTCCATACTGGTAGTGACGACTTCCAGGAAAATTGAGTGGCGCTTCCGCGCTGAATGGCGAAATAAATGCTTATGCCCAGAAGCATCAGCAGCGGCACATATGTGCCCACGCCACCGGCGTTTTGCAGCCATTTCCCGATATTCAAGCCGACGATGTTGAGAACCACCGGAACGGCCAACAGTCCCAGAGACGCCCATAGCAGATAATGCGAGTTAGTGGCCAGCCAGCTATATTTCGGTCCGCCGATGTAAGCCGACATGGCGACACTCGCGGTAAGTAGTCCAGGGAAATAGAAAAAAGTGTAAGTCCAGTACGACCAGCCGGCCACAAAGCCGTGAAAATCGCCAAAGGCTTCCTTGCTCCAGACATACAGCCCGCCCTCGGAAGGGAAGCGGGTAGAAAGCTCGGTGATAATGAGGGCCGTCGGCAGGAAGAAGAGGGCCGCCGCCAGTACCCATAGGCTGATCGACGAGGTGCCATTATGGGCCGCCGTAGCAATCCAGCGAGGGCCCAGCACAGTTGCAATATTAAAGAGGAGCACATCCCAGAACCCCATCGTGCGCCGAAGCTGAGATTTGGGAGATTCGGTTTCAGGAATCAATACTGTCCTCGTTATAGTTGCTTCGTTGCGGAGAAAGACTCAAGGGGAAAGATACCAAATCTTTGCAGGCAAAGGATATTCTTCGGCCTTCTTTAACCAGGATTCCAGGCTGGTATGATCCCGAAGATGAAGGATACCTCGAGTCACTGAGAAGAGAAATTCGCCACAGGGAAATATCCCTCGGCATCAGTGGAGCGAACTGCAACAGTCATACAAATGTTCTTAAAAACAAAGCCTTCTGACACCGCAATTCGCGGGTTCCTTGCCCGCCAGGCGCAATCGCATTTCTCTTATCCGGCGGTTGGTGCTTCTGCCACTGGATCTGCTCCTGCAGGTTATATGGCGGACCACAATCGAGCCCTGATTGGCCGTGGGGAGCGGACTTGGCAGCGCGCAGTGAAGGCAATCAATACCTGGCAGATGTTCAACATGGAGTGGATACATTTGTGCTGGCCTGATGTGGCCATCGTGGAAGGGGCCACGCTTGCGGTGCTTATCCGCCATTTTGGCTTTTGGTCACTGAATGCCACTCGAATCGTATACACAATAAGGGAAGACAGCGGCCCCATCAAAAAATACGGCTTCGCCTATGGAACACTCTTCGATCATGGCGAGAGTGGGGAAGAACGGTTTTCGGTCGAATGGCACAGCGAAGACGACTCGGTTTGGTATGACGTGCTTGCATTTTCACGTCCACGAGCTGCCCTGGTCAAGCTGGCATTCCCTTTGGCCAGACGGCTTCAGCATCGGTTTGCGGAGTGTTCAAAGGCAGCTATGTTGAGAGCTGTTGCTGAATAGTCCGGATCATTCATTAAACCCATTCGCGCTCCGATGCGCGACGTGAGCTACCGCGAGTATGCCTTCAATTGCTTCCGCCGCAGGATTGCCTCAAATTCGGCTTTGGTTTCCTTGGGCAGGTGATACGACTCTTCGTCAGAAGGATAGCTGCCCGACTCAACATCACTGATGAACTGGTGAACGGCGTTGCTGATCAACGATGAGGCATCAGCATAGCGGCGGACGAATTTTGCCGCGGGTGCAAAGGTCAGGTTCACGATGTCGTGGAAGACCAGCACCTGGCCGTCGCATTCCGGTCCTGCGCCAATGCCTATGGTGGGGGTTGAAACCTCGTGGGTGATCATGGCAGCCACTTCGCGCGGCAAGCCTTCGAGCACCAGGGCAAATACTCCGGCCCGATCCAGGGCAACAGCGTCTTTCACAAGGCGCTCAATGCCTCCCAGGTCTTTGCCCTGCACCTTGTAGCCGCCCATCTTGTGGAGGGATTGGGGGGTCAGGCCGATGTGCCCCATGACCGGTATTTCGGCATCGAGCACGCGCTTGATCAGCTCCACGCGTTGCGCGCCACCCTCGAGTTTCACGGCTTCTGCGCCGGCATCCTTCACAAAGCGCACGGCGTTGCGGACACCTTCGGCAGTCTCTCCGTGATAGGAGCCAAAAGGCATGTCGGCGATCACCAACGCAGACTTCACTGCCCGGCGCACGGCTCGGGTGTGGTGCAGCATCTCTTCCATGGTGACCGGCATGGTGTTGTCGTAGCCCAGAACGACCTGGGCTAGCGAGTCTCCCACCAAGATCATGTCGACACCGGCCTCGTCTACCAGCCGGGAGGTGGCATAGTCATAGGCGGTGAGGCAGGTGATGGGCTCATGCCTGAGTTTTTTCTCGTGGATTCTAAGGGTTGTGACTTTAGGCCGGAGAAAAGCAGATTGGCCTTCGCCGAAAGGGATCAGACTCATATTGCCTCCAGTGCAGTTCGGGTACCCCGATACCACCTGTTGCCGTATTTAGATGCGGCAGGCGGGATTATAGTCTCAAACGCAGCTTGAGAACAACAGAATATTTAGGGAGTGTCGTAACTCTTTAGAAATCCCCCTTCGTAGATGAGGGAGCAGAAAGGAAAGCCAAAAACTACCGCCACAGAGATTTCTGGGGATGGCGCAAATCCCTCTTGGCCGCTAGGATAGGAAAAGATGGCCATGCAATTGAATCGTAAACCGCTTCCTTCGTTATGCCATCGTCTGCAAAATATGCGATTGAATCGTATATTTTGCACGTGCGTATTCGTCCATCGATTGAGCCCGATCCGCGGGCACCCGATTAATCCGCTGTAGGCTTGCTAGCCGAATTCATAGATAATTGCCAATCATGGCCTTCAAAAAGCTGATGGGCACCGTTCTGTTGCTCCTCTTTTCGACCCTAGCTCTGATCGCGCAATCGGAATCAAGACCGAAGTCCAAGCCGTTCGACTCGTTGGTTCCGGGGTTAGGGACGCTGCATCACGAAGTCACAACCAGCAACCCTCAGGCTCAAGACTTTTTCGATCAAGGCTTGCGTTTGATCTATGCCTTCAATCATGAGGATGCGGGCCGTTCCTTTCGACATGCACTTGAACTCGACCCCAAGTGCGCGATGGCCTGGTGGGGCGTGGCGCTAGCAACGGGGCCGAACTACAACGATACGGATATCGGTGGGGGACGAGCTAAGACTGCTTATGAGGCAATCCAGAAGGCGCGCGAACTGGAGCCAGGAGTGGCACCGCGGGAGCGAGCCTATATTGAAGCATTGGCCCAGCGCTTCTCGGCCAACCCCAAGGCGGGACAGCAAAAGCTTTTTGAGAGCTACCGTGACGCTATGGCGCTGCTGTTCAAGCAATACCCAGATGATGCAGATGCGGGGGCCCTCTATGCGGAGTCGATCATGGACCTTCATCCCTGGCAGCTTTGGGCTGCCGACGGCAAGCCGGCTGCGGGAACCGAAGAGTTGATGCGAGTGCTGCAGTTGGTGCTGGCACATGATCCCGGTCATCTGGGCGCCAACCATTTTTATATTCACGCCGTCGAAGCCTCTCCCCATCCTGAACTGGGGCTGGCCAGCGCAGACCGCCTTGGAGGTCTCGCGCCTTCGGCCGGGCATCTGGTCCACATGCCCTCCCACATCTATGTTCGGGTGGGAGACTACCCGAATGCCGTGACGGCCAACGCAAAAGCTTCTACAGCCGACGAAACTTACATCCGCGCTTACCAGCCTACGGGCATGTATGCCGCCATGTACTACAGCCACAATCTGCACTTTCTGGCCTATGCCGCCACCATGGAGGGGAACTCAAAAGCGGCGCTGGATGCGACGACCCGGCTGGAGGCCAACATCGCTCCCCATCTCAAAGATATGTCTTCGATGGAGTGGTTCAATATCACTCGGCTGGTGATTCTGGTTCGCTTCGCCCGGTGGCAAGAGATCACGAAGCTTCCGCAGCCGGAAGCCCGGCTTCGGTTAACCACCATGGCCTGGCATTTCGCGCGTGGAATGGCCTACGCGGCCCAGGGCGAGCGGGCGAAAGCCGAGGTTGAACGCAAAGGCATGGCCAAACTGCTGGCAGCCACGCTGCCGGATGAGCCTTTCGGCTTCAACCGCATACATGAAATCATGGGAATTGCGTTGAACATGCTGGATGGAAAGATGGCCTCTGCTCGCGGGGATTCTCGTGCGGCCGTGACCGAACTGGAGAAGGCCGTGAAGGCTTATGATGCCCTGCATTACGACGAGCCGCCCGACTGGTACCTGTCGCCCCACGAGCAGTTGGGCGCCGTGCTGCTTACCGCGGGCAAGGCGGCAGAGGCCGAAGCGACGTTCCGGGCCGATCTACAACGAAACCCCAACAGCGGATGGTCGTTCTTTGGTTTAGCCGAAGCTTTGAAGGCGCAAGGTAAGTTGAACGAGGCGGCAGAGGCGATGGCTCAATTCAAAGCATCCTGGAAGGACTCCGACGTGCAATTGCGGATGGAAGACCTTTAGTTGAATGAGGCGACCTGCTGTGTGCCGCCTTTGGTTTGCTGATTGTTTCTTTCGGCGGCCACTACCTTCTGTTCGGCTGCGGCCTTGGCGTCGAGGATGCGGGTTTGCTGATAGGTATAGATAATGCGGTGAATCACGGTAATGGTTGAGAGCACGGCTAGAACCCACAGCACCGGAGCCATCGCGCCCCAGCGGGAGAACAGAGCCCCAATAATCACCAGCACGATGCGCTCTGGACGCTCCATGAATCCCACCTTGCAAGAGCCGATCAGCGACTCAGCCCGAGCGCGGGTGTAGCTGACCATGACCGAGCTGACCATCACGAAGGCCACCAGCACCAGATAAAAGAAGCGATTGGCGCGGGCATAGTAGACCAGCAGGCCGAAGAACAGGGCGACGTCGCTGTAGCGGTCGATCACGGAGTCAAAGAATCCGCCGAAAGTGGTGACCTGGCCTGTCGCGCGGGCCACGCGGCCATCCACCATATCAAAGATGCCGGCCCCAATAATCACCAGCCCGGCGTACAGGAACATGCGCGAATAATTATGGGAATTAGCGTAGCCAAAAAGGATGGCAGCGACGGTGTTGATTACCAGACCTAAAAACGTGAGCACGTTGGGCGAGATGCGGGTCAGGGACAATCCACGCACGATGGCGTAGAGCAAGACCCGGCAAGCGCGGCCAAATGCTCCGGTCCAGGTCATGGGGCCTCGTCGTGGATGGTTGTAAGCTGCAAAATCTCCATCTCCCGTTTGCCGTTCGGAGTCACCACCACCGCGGTGTCCCCGACCTTTTTCCCCATCAGGGCTTTGCCAATCGGCGAAGTGGTGGAGATCAGACCCTTGGAAACGTCTGACTCTTCACTGGTGACCAGCTTGTATTCCAGCTCTTCTTCCTTAGTGTTGTCAAACACCCGGATCGTGGAACCAAAAGCTACGCGATCCTTGGGAATATTGGTCAGGTTCACCAACGCAAGCTCGCCCATGCGCTTCTTGAGCTGGCCCAGGCGGGCATTCACATAAACCTGCCGCTGCTTGGCCATGTGATATTCGGCATTTTCGCTCAAGTCGCCCAAGGCCGCGGCCTTTTTGATTTCCTTGGGAAGTTCGTTCGTGAGCTCGTGCTCCAAAGCACGAATCTCTTCTTCCAGTTTTTTCTTAACGTGCTCAGGCATCTAGGGAAGAAAACTCCTCTGCCGGGGTAAAAATGGGCGGGGTACCGGACTGCCCATTATAACGCTCGCGCGCTTGGGATCCACTTTGTAAGCTTATAAAAAGATTGTGGATACCTCAATTGCATTGTGAACATTGCTGAAAATCCCCATCAGGTTTATAATTAAAAATGTCTGATCGTTCCCCCGCAGATTTCCTCTTGGTGCCTTCATGAATGGACAAATTAGCTTCCAAATCGGCGATAAGGTCGTTTATCCCAATCATGGTGTTGGGGTTATTGAGCAGATCAGCAGCCGGACGATCGGCATGTCGGTCCAGAAATTCTACCTTCTGAAGATCAAAGCCAGCAGTCTGAAAGTAGAAGTTCCGTTCCACAACGTGGGCAGCGTAGGCCTGCGGCCGGTGGTGAAAAACGGAGAGGTAAACAAGATCCTGACTTTTCTCACCGACGGCAAGTGCGACAGCAACACCGACTGGAAATACCGCTTCAAGGAAAATTCAGACAAGATGCGCACCGGCTCCCTGCTGGAAGTGGCGATTGTGCTGAAGAGTCTTCTGATGCTGGCCCAGAGCAAACCGCTCTCCTTCCGTGAAAAGAAGATGCTGGAGCGGGCCCGGTATCTGCTGGTTACCGAGTTGGCCATGGCCAAAAACTCGGACGAGGCTGAGGTTGAAGATATGCTCAACAAAGCCCTGGCGAAAAGCAAACTCAAATTCCCCGAAGTTACCGCTGACGCATAGAGGAATTTCTAGCAAATTTAAATCATTCAGCGTGGTTGGTATTCCCGCTCAATAGCTCCAATGCATGCGGCAAAATCTCAAGGACCGCCTGCAACGATTCCACGGCGGCTTTGGGGCTGCCGGGTAAGTTCAATATCAGGGTCCCTCCACGCACCCCGCAAATGCCGCGACTTAAGGCCGCCAAGGGAGTTTTCAGCGCTCCATGTGCGCGCATTCTCTCGGCGATCCCCGGCACCAACCGATCAACAACCGCCAAAGTCGCTTCCGGAGTAACGTCGCGGGCCGCAACGCCGGTCCCACCTGCGGTCACAACCAGGCGGGCCTGCTGGCTGCAGTATTTCAGCATGTCCTGGATCTGGTCCTGTTCGTCCGGGACAATAGCGGTACGCGCTATGTGAAATCCGGCGGCCTTCAGCTCTGCCACAACGGCGGGGCCGGAAAGGTCTTCACGCTTGCCTTGATGAGAGGAATCACTGATGGTTAGGATGGCGGCGGTTAGGACAGCAGCGGTGCGCACGATCAGGCCTCGAGCACATTTTCTTCAGTATCGCGATTGGATTCATCCAAAAGCCGTAGCCCTTCAAGAAGCAACCCTTGGGTGGAGCGAGTAACGGTCTGCTCCGGGCTGCTGCCGCTGAAATTAATTTCAAAGTTGCCGCCCGTCCAGGAGAGGACCTTGAACACGGCGTCATCACCCTTGAGTTCGCCGTAAATGGCGTGATTGATCTGCCCGTCGTTGAAGAACATCTGGCAGCGGTCGCCGTTGTTGCTCAGGGTGAGCGCGCAGGTCTTGTGTCCCATATCGAGTGATTGCAGCAGATCCATCACGTTCATCTGGGCCAGACTGCCGCGCAACGTGGACTCGCCCGGGGCCTCGCGGGCCATCTTTTCCAGCGAGATTTTATCCACGACTTTCTTGATGCGGGCGGCGGCCTCTTTCAGGAAGAAGGGTTTTTCAATGAAATCTTCCACCGTTTCCTGAAGGATTTTCAGTTTTTCCGTGATGTCCGTTTTGCTGGCCATCAGGATTACCGGGATATGGGCGGTAGCGCTGCGGCTTTTCAATTTCTGGACCAACTGCCTGCCGTCCATGGCGTCCATAGTGTAATCGGCAATGATCAGGTCCGGCTTGTCATCGATGGCCTTGAGCAGGGCATCGGCGCCATCGGTCATGGTGTTGACGCTGGAGAATTGGCAAACGGCATGCCGCAGCATCTCCAGAATCATAGGATTGTCGTCAACCAGCAGGACCTTGATGTTACTTGGCATGGAATCTATTTTTACGGTCGTTTGTTCGACGGCTTCCGCCGGTAGTCCCCGCTCTTTCCGCCTGATTTACGCTCCAGGACAACCTCGCGGATGGCAATGCCCTTATCCAGCGCCTTGCACATGTCATAAATGGTAAGCGCGGCCAGGCTGGCGGCAACCAACGCCTCCATTTCTACACCGGTGGAGGCCGTGGTGGCAGCTCTAGAGTAAATCTTGACGCCATTCTCGCATACCTCTGTACTCACATCAATGAAAGAGAGGGGCAGCGGATGGCACATAGGTATCAATTCGGCAGTACGTTTGGCCGCAGTGATGCCGGCAAACCGGGCCACTTCCAGAGGATTGCCTTTGGGATTTTTGGGCAGCTCTTTCAACACCTTGGACGACATGGCGACAAAGGCCGAAGCCTCAGCTTCGCGCCGCGTAGCGCTCTTGGCGGAGACATCCACCATGGTGGCCCGGCCGCTGGCGTCGTAGTGCGACAACTTAGCTGTCTTCAATTTGGGCATGAGCGCATCAGAATTGAGATTATTTCTCCGGCCGCAATGGATTCCCGGTCGGGTGGCACCACAACGTAGCAATTGGCGCGGGCCGAAGCTTGAAGGTCCCCTGAACCTTGCCAGGGCACGAGCTCCACGGCTGCGTCGTACAGGCCACCGCTCAGAATTGCCGGTAAGAATCTTGTGAGGCCCTTTTTGGTCTTGATCTCCTTGCTCAAGCGGGCCATAGCCGAAGTTAATCTTACAGGAAGCGCGCCACCCAGAGCGCGGAGCACCGCACTGGCAAACAGTTCAAAGGTCACCATGGTGGATACAGGATTTCCCGGCAGTCCGAAGAAGGGCGTAGGCTCCGGCTTCGCCAAGTTGTGGACATGGCCAAAGACGATCGGACGTCCCGGTTGAATTGCAACTCCGGTAAAGAAAAACTCCGCTCCCAGCTCGCTGAGGACTTGCTCCACCAAGTCGAATTTCCCCATAGAGACGCCGCCGGAGAGCAGCAGCAGGTCTGACGCAAGCCCCTGTTGAATCAGATCACGGGTGCGGGCGGCATCATCCGGAGCGATGGGCAGTTGCAGCGGCTCGCCTCCTGCGGCAAGCACCTGGGCAGCGAGAGAATAGCTGTTGCTGTTGCGGATCTGGTGAGCCCTGGGCTTTTCTGATAGCTCCACCAGTTCGTCCCCCGTGGAAAGAATGGCGACTTGCGGCTTCTTATAGACCTGCAAGATGGCTTTGCCCACCGCGGAGGCTACCGCGATGTGAGCAAAATTCAAGCGGGTTCCCCGCGCCAGCATCTCTTGCCCGGCCTGGGCTTCGCTGGCGGTAGGGACAAGATTCTCTCCGGAGCTGCAAGTCCGCTGGATTTCGACGAAGTCTGCCTGCCGCGAGGTGTATTCAACCATGACCACAACATCACTGCCCGAAGGGACTGGAGCCCCGGTCATGATCTCTACGGCCTCCCCAGACGACAACAGGCGAGGATAACTGCTCCCGGCCTTAACCTGCCCAACTACCCGCAACATCGCCGGCACAGACTGCACGTCAGCGGCGCGGAGGGCGAAGCCATCACGGGTGGCGCGGGGAAATGGAGGGAAGTCCCGGTCGGCCAGAACGGGTTCCGCCAATACTCTTCCGGCACTTTGCAAGAGTGCGCTTTCTTCAGCCTTTAGCGGCTTCAGACTTTGACAATATCGCTGGACCAACTCATAGGCTTGTTCAAACGGGAGAATGCCTGCGGATTGAGGGCCACTGCTCATGTGTACTTCATTTTAGTGGAAAGGTTGGGCTTGTACGCGATGAGAATTAGTCGTGTTGTTGGTTGAGTGCGCGACATGAATCGCCTATGATCTTGATTGTTTGATCAGTGGTAATTTTCGGTTTTTTCCGCGTTAATCCGCGTTCATCTGCGGTAAAGGCCTTGCTTACCAAAGTTGCTGGCCTGAATAGCATCTGAAATTTGGTTGAATCCCTCAGACACTCAGGAGTACAGTCTAATCAGTCCCCCGCCTGTACTCAGACCACGAGGTATTCCATATATGGCTTCTCCCGGCATGGGGGTTACGACCCGGCAAGCGGTCCAGATACTCGCAGCGGCATTCCAGCAGGACCGCTTTATCGCGCGCCAGAAAATCTGGACACTGTCTCCTAAGTTTTATTTTTGCGATGAGCATGGGAATACCCTGGCTTTTCTACGCAAGAAAGTCTTTACCCTGAAAGACGAGATACGGATCTTCACAGATGAGACGCAGTCCATGGAGCTGCTGCACATCAAGGCCCGCAAGATCATCGATTGGGGTACGGCCTTTGATGTGACCGACTCCATCAATCATCAAAAAGTTGGGGTCATCAAGCGCCAGGGCTGGAAGTCCATCCTCCGCAAAGAATGGATCATCATGGACGCCAACGAGCAGCAGATCGGCACCGTTAAAGAAGATTCACTGCTGCTGGCTACCTTGCGCCGATATCTGATCAACATCATTCCACAAGCTTATAGCTTTGAGGTGGAGGGACGAGAGCTGGGGACGGCGCGTCAAAACTGGAATTTCTTTGTGCCTAAAATGAATGTGGATTTTTCCGGCGATCCTGGCCGGCAACTGGACCGCCGGCTGGTGGCGGCTGCAGTCGTGCTGCTCATGGCAGTTGAAGGACGCCAACAGATGTACGACTGATCTGATCCATTCCCCAATCAATCCAACGACAGCGGGCATCGCCGTTCTATCGCAGCCCTATGACTATCACTCTTGTGTGAACTGCATGTCCTGATCAATGCTGATGGTCTTGGGCATGCCCGGATTGGAGCCGGTGTACGTGGCGACGATGCGAAAGGATGAGTCACTCACTTCCGCTGAATAGTTGTAGGAGCCGCGATTGTCGGGAGCCAGGCTCAACTCTCCGGCAGACCGCAGCGCATCCAGCGAACCGTATCCGCCGTGCGCCGCGCTGTAACTTCGCTCTGCCCGGGCAATATTCATCAAGTCTCTCTTGATCGCCGTGGTTTCCACCCCAGCCAGCGGGTTGGCAGTTCCCCCAGGGTTGACGCTCTGGGCCTGGCGCGTATAGATATATGCGCCTGCGGCCAATACAATCACGATGCCCAGAAATCCAAACATGCGGCCCATTCATCCCCTCCCTTGGGTTGCTGCCATCATAGACTTTGCTGCTTTCGATTAGCTCTGAGAAAATCAAGGCTTGCAAAACCAAAGTCCAATCAAGGTCGCAGTCGTAGGTGTGGGCGCTTTTGGCAAGAATCACGCCCGTGTTTATCACGAACTTCAACAGCAGGGCGCGGGAGTGGAGCTGGTGGCCGTGGTGGATTCAGACCAGGCCCAGGCCCAAGCCGTGGCCAGTCAGTTCGGTTGCAAGGCCCTTACCAGCTTTGAAGAACTGCGGGGACGTGTTGATGCAGCTTCTGTGGCTGTTCCTACCGTGCATCACCTCAGCGTGGCCGCGGGGCTGATGGCCGCAGGCATCGATGTGCTCATCGAAAAACCGTTGGCCACGACGCTCGACGAGGCGGAAGAGCTCATCCGTCTCGCCAACACCAATCAACGCATCGCCCAGGCCGGGCATCTGGAGCGCTTCAATCCGGCCGTCCGCGCCACATTGCCGCTGATCACCAGGCCCATGTTTTTCGAGGTACACCGGTTGAGCGTCTTTACGCCGCGCAGCCTGGATGTGGATGTGGTGCTTGATCTGATGATCCATGATATCGATGTCGTGCTGTCGCTGGTCAATTCCCCGGTCCAGGAAATTCGCGCGGTGGGTCTGCCGGTGGTCAGCGGCAAAGTGGACATCGCCAATGTGCGCATGGAATTCCAGTCCGGATGCGTCGCCAACCTCACTGCCAGCCGGGTGAGCACGGAGCGCGTGCGCAAGCTGCGTTTCTTCCAGCCTCGCGAATATGTGTCCGTCGATTACGGGCGGCAAGATGTCTTGCAGCTGCGCGTGGCCTCAGAACACAAGCTCTCACCGGAAGAACTTCGAAACCTGGCGCTTTCTCCGGTGCCGATTCCCGGAGTTCTCATGAACCGGCCTTCCATTCAACAGGAAGAACCGCTGCAAGCGGAGCTTAAATCGTTTCTTGATGCGGTGCGGCATCGCAGCCGGCCGATCATCCCGTTGGAAGACGGACGGCGCGCATTGGAAACAGCGTTGAACATACTTTCGTCCATTGCTGATCATAGCCGGCGGGCCAATCTGAGTTCTTTGTAAAGTATTTGTAAAGATGTAACCTGCGAACCTTACTTCCAGTGGAGTTTTTGTACTAGATTACAGCTATTTTACATCTCCTTGGTGCATGAACTCTCGCAACCATCGTTCTTAATGAGAAAATAGAAACATAGGCCCGATGTGTGAGTCTAATCATTTGGTGTTTGACTAGTCAGGTGGTTGTTTGACCCCCGTCATGGAAGCTCCAGTTCACGAACCACAGAAGCCGCAGCCTGCGACTACAGAAGAGCTGCATCTCCTGATCAGTGAACTGGATGACGAACTTTCGCGTTATCGCTGGCGCGAAGCGGTTTGGGTTTCCCTGGTCTTGCACGCCTTGATTTTTGTGGGCGTACTCACGGCGCCCAAATGGATGCCGGGAAAGATTGTCATACTTTCGTCCACCCAAACACATAAGCAACCCACATTCCTGACCCTGCCCAGCGATCTGCAACGCGTGAAGCCGCCTAAAACGAACATGATTTCCGACAAGAACCGCCTTGCGCAAACGCGCACTCCGGTTCCCAGCCGGGAGACGCTCCGCGCTCCTCAGCGTCCCGGTGCTCCCGCAGCGCCTCAGCCCAGCCAGCAGGCCATGCAGCAGCAGGCTCCGGCAGAGCAGCAACAAAGCCCTGCCAATCCTGCCCAGCAGACGCCACAACCGCCAGCGCAGACCGCCCGGGTGCAAACTCCAACACCGGCAGCTAATACGAATCCTTTTAAGGTCGGCGCTCCCGGGTCGGTGGTGCAACAGGCCATTCAATCGGCTGCCGGAAGCCATGGCACGAACCGTGTACGCTTTGGCGGCGATTATGGCGTACGTCACGAGCGAACATCAGATCCCCGAGGCGACCTGGAGATCCTGAGCGACACGATGGGTGTTGACTTTGGCCCTTACCTGCAGCGCGTGGTCTATCTGGTACGAGAGCATTGGTATAACCTGATTCCCGAATCGGCGAAGGCGCCACTCATGAAGAAAGGCAAGCTGGCGATCGAGTTCGCTATTTTGAAAGATGGCAGGGTCGCCGGCTTGAGATTGGCTGCAACTTCCGGCGATGACGCGCTGGATCGTCCCGCTTGGGGAAGCATCACCGGCTCGAATCCCTTCCCTCCGCTGCCCGGCGAATTCAAAGGGCAATTTCTTCAGCTTCGATTCAAGTTTTACTACAACCCCGACAAGAACGATCTTGATTAACTTCTGCGCGCCATCATCTGCATCAACATGCGCTGCACGAACGGCATATAGATCAGTGCTGCGGCTGCGCCCAAAGCCAAGCCCAGGCCGATACGATCGGCAATCAGGAACGGAGACAGCGCCCAGATCATATCCAGTAGAAACAAGGCGGGAAACAGAATGCGGTATTTGTCAGCCAGCAGGTGGTAATCGAATGCGGTGGCGGTTGTGAGGTAGAGGCGCACCGCAACTCCCAGCAAAGCGGTGACCAGATAGACGACAAAAACCACGTGTCCGGCGCGGCTCCAGGTCATGTCTGCCGACTGCGCAAGCCGCTCGAGCCTGAACAGCGCGCAAAGGTAAAAAATCAGGTACATGATCTGGCACAGGGTAAACAGAATCCTGATCGTGGGCCGGCTGGCGCGAGGGAGTTCCGGCTCCGGAACCTCCAGCCATGATTTGCGGCGTGCTATCTCCCGACTGGCGACATCCCCTTCATCGTTGGCAGGTTTTGCTGGAAGAGGCAGAGGCGGTGGGACAACCGCTTTTGTGGGATCCACCTTAGGTTGATCGAGCACCGCCTCAGCTTCACCCAGAAAACGATATCCGCGTTTGGCGATGGTCTCTACATATTTTGGCTTGCTGGCCGAATCGCCCAGAACATCCCGCAGCTTGACCATCGCGGTATTCAGGCCATGATCAAAGTCGACAAAGGTATCTTCCGGCCAGAGGCGCTGGCGCAGCTCTTCGCGGGTGATCACTTCCTTGGGGCGCTCCAGCAGAGCAACCAGCACCTGGAAGGGCTGTAGTTGCAGTTTCAATCGCGTACCCTTGCGGCGCAGCTCCGCGGCCCTGAGGTCGGCCTCAAAATCGTCGAACTTGTATTTCAGGACTGTTTCCATGAGAGCAGGCAATTGCGACTAATGCGCTCTCTTTATTCTCCCAGCAATTCTTACGGCTGTCATCATTCTCGGAGAAGCCAATCCACTTTCCAGTTTGCGAGGGCATGCTTCTGCGGTGAATCCGAGGGCATGCTTCTGCGGTGAATCAACGTTGCTTGCGGTGGGTGACGGGCGGAGTACTGTCTGGTGTGAGCAGAACAACCTCCGCCCGCAATCCTTGGATGATATCAACTGCTCTTGCGATATCTGCCCACTCCAGATCTGCATCCCCTTCGACATAGACCATCCAATCCGGTCGCAGCCTCAGATTGTCTTTCAGCTCACTTTGCAAAGTGCTCCATGAGATGAGTTTTGACTGCACGTATAAATCAGGCATTGCGCCGGACCGACCGGATTGAACTCGAACGACAACCGGCCCAGTCCCAAAGTCATTTTTCATCAGCACAGCGCCTGGTTTCAGACAATGGACGGTCAGTCCGACAGTCGTGCGGACTTCCAGCAGCCAGTAGGGCGCTACAACGAGAAAGTAAGACGCTGTTGCAATCAATCCGAAAGAAGGTATCCCTAAGAACTTTGGCCTGAGTGGGAGCTTCTGCGCCCACTGAAAATATTGTCCAATGATCGGTGACGATGAAAACTTCAAGGCCCGAGTCGATTGCCCGCTGAGATTACTGAAAGCCAGAAGAGCCAATAAGCAAATGCCGACCACGACGCACATCACCGACATCCACAGGAACAGGCTGGCGAAGTCCGCATAACCTTTAGGGACCAAGGT
>Ga0070730_10001720_pt1 | contig 20766 bp, 11 predicted proteins | sample Coa_R1_3_FD_66447 | JGI IMG/M metagenome (GOLD analysis project Ga0070730, IMG submission 66447) | Surface soil microbial communities from Centralia Pennsylvania, which are recovering from an underground coalmine fire - Coalmine... | ecosystem: Environmental > Terrestrial > Soil > Unclassified ... | reverse complement strand
ACGGCGGATTTTCCGGCAGGTGATGAGCTTGGGTCGGATTCACACGGCCGATCCACAGTCCAATGCCGCCTGATTGGCGTAGGTATTGTCCCCTATAAGCCAGTTACGAGCCGGTTATGAGCCGCTACGCTTGCACTCCGCTAAGTGAGTTGCTATAATTAGGCACACGATGACCCCGGCGGACGGATACCTCACGAGCAGACTAGCTGTGTTCCCGGCCAAGGAGATCAGGAATGCCTGAGGTAAGCCTAATCCACGCCACGATCCGCCGGGCCCGGCTCCGGTTGCTGCAAATGCACTTTGAGAGCGGGGTCGGCCATATCGGCGGCAATCTTTCGGCGCTCGACACGCTGCTGTGCTTATACCACCAGGTGTTACAGGCCGATGATGCGTTTATCCTCTCCAAAGGCCATGCCGCCGGCGCGCTCTACGTCACCCTCTGGACCTGCGGCCAGCTTCAGGACGAAGACTTGCAGCAATTCCACCAGGACGGGACCCGGCTCAGCGGCCACCCGCCCCCGCACGGCATCCCCGGGATTCTCTTCGCTACGGGCAGCCTGGGCCATGGACTGGGCCTGGCCACAGGGATGGCCCTGGGGAAAAAATTGAAGGCGGAGCCGGGCCGCGTCTTCTGCCTAATGTCGGATGGCGAATGGGATGAGGGCGCGAACTGGGAGGCCATCATCTTCGCCCGGCAGCACAATCTGGATAATCTGACCTTTATCGTCGACGCCAATGGCCTGCAAGGCTGGGGGACGACCCAGGAGATCGCCAATCTCGAGCCGCTCGCCGAGAAGTTCCGCGCCTTTGGGCTGGTGACCGACGAAATCGACGGGCATGATCCCGCGGCCCTGATCGCGACGCTGCGCCGGGAGCCGGGGGGCCCGCGCGCGATCATCGCCCGCACGGTAAAAGGCCACGGGATCTCGTTTATGGAACACAAAATGGAGTGGCATTATTTGCCCCTGACTGCTCCCTTGTATGAGCAAGCGGTGCGCGAGGTCACCGAGCGATGCGCAATATCCTCTGCCGAGCCCTCGTAGACCGGGCCGCCGACCCCGATTTCGTGTTCCTGACCGGCGATCTCGGCTATAAGGCGCTGGAGCCGCTCCGCGATGCGCTGGGGCCGCGCTTCATCAACGCCGGTGTCGCGGAACAGAATATGATTGCGGTCGCCGCCGGTCTCACGCGGATCGGGCTGCGGCCCTGGGTCTACAGCATTGCCCCTTTTGTGTATGCCCGGCCCTTTGAGCAGATTCGTAACGACCTCTGCCTGCATAATTTACCCGTCAAGTTGGTGGGCAATGGCGGCGGGTATGGCTATGGCGTGATGGGAGGCACCCACCACGCGCTCGAAGATTATGGCGCACTCCTCAGCTTGCTCAACATGCGGGTTTTCGTCCCGGCCTTCGCCGACGACGTGCCGGCGCTCATCGAGAAGCTGGACCACCTGGCCGGACCAGCCTATTTGCGCCTGGGCAGCGTGGAGGAGCCCAAAGATTTCGCGCTACCGGCGTATGCGCCCTGGCGGCGCATCCTGGACGGCGGGGGGCCGACGTTGCTGGTTGTCGGATCGTTAGCGGGTAGTCTGCTGGCCGGGCTCGCGGGCGCCGACGCAAGGCAGCGCCCCAGCCTCTGGGTGCTCGCCGAGCTGCCGATTACCGATCTTCCCGCCGCCTTTCTGGATGATCTGCGGCGATCCGGGCATTTGTATGTCGTCGAAGAGCATGTCCCGCGGGGCAGCGCCGGCCAGATGCTCGCCCATCAGCTACTGACCGCGGGGGCGGCCCCGCGCCGATTCACCCATCGCGCGGCCCAGGGCTACCCTTCGGGCCGCTATGGCTCCCAGAAATTTCACCGGCGCGAATGTGGAATCGATCCCGAGACCCTCCTCGCCGAGTTGCTGCAAGTTGAAGTGGTCTAAGTGGAAGATCTGGAATGGGAGCAGAAAGTTAAGCGCCTCCAGGGCCCCATTTTAGTGCTGGGGGGCAGTGGGTTCATCGGCGCGAACCTGGTCCGCACCCTGCTGCGCTACCGCAAGGATGTGTATGGGACGGCGACCCGCTTACCGGCTTGGCGCTTAGAAGGGCTGCCGAGCGAAAATATCCGGGTCGTGGATCTGTTGGTCGATTTGAACCTGGATACCCTGCTGGCGGACGCCAAGCCGCGCACCGTGTTCAACTGCATTGCGTATGGAGCCTACTCCTTCGAGACCGACAGCCAGCTGATTTATCAAACGAATTTCAGCTTCACCACGCGCTTGCTTCCGCGGCTCGCCGCCCAGCAGATTGCCGCGTATGTGCATGCCGGCAGCTCCTCGGAATACGGGGACAACGCGGCGGCCCCCCGGGAAGACGCGGCCCCGGCCCCCAACAGCGACTACGCGGTATCCAAGCTGGCAAGCGCCCACTTAATCTACTACCTGGGGAAAAAGAAACGCTTTCCGGGCGCCAATCTCCGCCTATATTCCGTCTATGGCCCGCTGGAGGATGCATCCCGCCTGATTCCGAATTTGATCCGCATGGGCCTGGCGGGACACTACCCTGAGTTCGTGAGTCCAGAGATCTCCCGGGACTTTATTTATGTCGACGACGTCTGTGAGGCGTTCATCGACACGGCCCTCAACCTGCGGGAAGAAGCGTATGGGGAATCCTTCAACATCGGCACGGGGCACAAAACCACCATTGGCGATCTGGCCGACCTGGCGCGGGAGTTGTTCCAGATTGCGGACCCCGCCAGCTTCACGATGCCGAACCGGCGCTGGGACGTGAGCGAGTGGTACGCCCAGCCGGCGAAAGCGGCGCAAGAACTCAACTGGCAGGCGCGCACGGAGTTCCGCACCGGCCTGGCCCAGATGGTCGCCTGGTATCAGGGCCTGGAAAATAAAGAGCGCTACTATCAGTCCTCGAAGAAATTCGGGCTGGATACCGGGCATAGCGTGAGCGCGATTGTCGCCTGCTATAAAGATAACCGGGCCATCCCGATCATGTATGAGCGCCTGAAGGCGACCTTTAGCCAGCTCAACATCGACTACGAGATCATCTTCGTCAACGATTGCAGCCCCGACGACAGCGAGGAGATCATCCGCGCGATTACGCGGAACGACCGGCGCGTGCTGGGCATCTCGCACTCCCGGAACTTCGGTTCCCAGGCGGCATTTAAAAGCGGCCTGGAGATCGCCAGCAAGAACGCCTGCGTGTTACTGGACGGCGACCTCCAGGACCCCCCCGAGCTGATCGCGGAATTCGTCGCCCACTGGCGCGCGGGCTATGATGTGGTCTATGGCCGGCGGGTCAAGCGGGACGCCCCGCTGCTGATGCAACTGGCCTACAAGTTATTTTACCGGGTGTTCGACGCCTTTTCCTATTTATCCATTCCCCGCGACGCGGGAGATTTCTCCCTCATGGATAAGAAAGTCGTCCAGGCGATTCTCCAGTTCCCGGAGCGAGATCTTTTCCTGCGCGGGGTCCGGGCTTTCGCGGGGTTTAAGCAGATCGGCGTGGACTACGTGCGGCCGGAGCGGATGTTCGGGGTGACGACCAATAGCCTGGTCAAGAACATTGGCTGGGCGAAAAAAGGCATCCTGTCCTTCAGTAATGTGCCCCTGAGCATCCTGAGTTTTGTGGGCCTGATTTTACTGGCGGGCAGTATCGCGCTCGGGGTGTTGCAGGTGGTGGGCCGCCTCCTCTGGCCGGCCCTGGTGCCCTCGGGTATTACGACGGTGTTGGTGGCGATCCTGTTCTTTGGCGCCGTCAACCTCTTCGCGGTGGGGTTGGTCGGCGAATATATCGCCAAAATCTTTGAAGAGGTCAAAGCCCGCCCGCACTTTATCCGGCGCAGTATTATCCGTGATGGCGAGATTCGTGCGGCCGGCGATGTCGTGCCCGCGCGCAAACTTTAGGAGCCCCCGCTATGCTGGCGAAAATGGTCGCGCGATCTTGCCCCCTCTGCGGGTCGGACGACGAATCCCAGGTGTTTGCCGAAGCGCATTTTGATCTGGCCCAGCTCGACGAGTACGCCTTCGCCTCGCGGAAAATGCCCGAGTATATGCATTACCGCCTGATTTCGTGCCCGGTCTGCGATTTGCTCTACGCGAGCCCGATCCCTAAAAAAGACCAGCTTGCGACGGCCTACCAGGCGGCCGCCTTCGATAGCGCGGAGGAAGCCCACTTCGCCAGCCGGACGTATGGCCGAGTCCTGCGGGCAATTGCCCGGGAATTGCCGAATCGCGTCGGGCTGCTCGACATCGGCACGGGCGACGGCGCCTTTTTAGAGGAAGCCCGCGCCGCGCGGTTTACGCACGTGCAAGGGGTTGAGCCATCCGCGGCGCCGCTGGCGGTGGCCCGCCCAGCGATTCGGCCCCTGATTCGGCACGATATCTTCCGCCCGGAGCATTTTACGCCCGGCAGCCTGAGCCTGATTACCTGTTTCCAGACCATCGAGCACCTCGATAACCCACTGGAGATGTGTTGCCAGGCTCAGCAGTTGCTTAAACCCGGCGGGGCCTTGTTCCTAATCGGGCATAACCGGCGCGCCATCTCCGCCCGGGTGCTCGGCAAAAAATCGCCGATCTTCGATATCGAACATCTGCAGCTCTTTTCCCCGGCAAGCGCGCGCTATCTGCTGGTCCGCGCCGGGTTCCAGCGGGTCCAGGTGCAGCCGGTGCTCAACCGCTACCCGTTGCACTACTGGCTGAAGCTCTTCCCGTTGCCCACCCCCCTTAAGCGATTCCTGATCCCCGCCCTCAAAAAGTTGAAGATCGGGTATTTGCCGATTCCCCTGCCCGCCGGCAACCTCGCCGTCGTGGGCTACAAGGCCCCGGCCGAGGCCCCCGCAGAGCGCCCTAACCCCAATGTCGCCGTCTTCGATCGCGACGCCGCCCGGGGCGGCGGTTACGTCTACACCGCGAATACGCGGCTGAGCAGCCGCCTCGCCACCGGGCGATCCACCCGCGCGATCCTGGGCACCCGCCGCTTTGCCGGGCGATCGGTCATCGATATGGGTTGTGGGGATGGCTACTACACCATCCGGTTCTGGGACCGCGGCCGGCCGCGGTCCGTGGTGGGCATCGATGGCGCGGCCGAGGCCATTGCGGTGGCCCAGGTGAACAAGAAAGATCGGCCGATCGTGTTCCAGGTGGCGGACGCCCACGCCGTGCCGTATCCCGATAACAGCTTTGATTTAGCCCTGGTGCAAAGTATTTTGCATCATGACGACCATCCGGCGGATATTATCCGCGAGGCGTTGCGCCTGGCCCCGGAGATCCTCATCCATGAGCCGAACGGGAACAACCCGGGGCTGAAAATCATCGAGAAGACCTCGCGGTATCATCGCGAGCATCATGAGAAGTCGTACTCCGCGCGGCAAATAGTCCGCTGGATTACCGAGGCGGGGGGGGTCGTGACCTACCAACGACTGGCCGGCTTTGTGCCGATGTTTTGCCCGGATGGGCTGGCGCGCCTCATGAAGTTGTTAGAGCCCCTCGTCGAAAACCTCCCCGGGCTGAATACCCTCGGCTGTGCGGTATCCGTAATCGTCGCCAAACGCCGATCCTGATGGGGCGACCGCAGGGATGGGGACAGCTCGGGGAGCGCGGCGGGGGCGCGTATTTGCTGGCGACGCTGGCCGGGCTCGTCTTGCGCTGGCCGACTCTCACCAACCGGATCTTATCGATCGATGAGCCCAGTTACTTTGTGCAGGCGGCCCTCCTGGGATCACTGCAAAAATTCGTCTATGCATTTTATTATCGGGTCGAGACCAAGACGCAGATTGGCCTGCTCCCTTATATCCTGGCGGCGGCCCTCGATCGGCACCAGGCCGTTCTCCTCCTCCATATTTTCGGGCTGCTGGCCGTCCTGCTGAGTTGTGGGCTCCTGATCGCCCTGGCCGCGCGCTTTCTGGGGTCACCCTGGCCCGGCCTGGTGGCCGCCTTGATCTGGCTGCCGTATCTCAATATTGGCCCGGCGTATGACCCGGGGGGACTCGATGTGCTTTCCGAGTTCCCGGCCATCCTGCTGGAGTACTTTCAAACCCCCTGCATCCTGCTCAGCCTGTACGGATTGCTGTGGGGGCTGGAGGACCGGGGGGGCCACCCTACAGCCGCGCGCTGGATGCTCGCCGGCGCAGGGGTCGCCTGGGCCCTGGCTGTCCTAATCAAACCCTCGGCCGTGCTGCTCGGATTGCTCTATTTGCTGGCGCTGGCGTTCTCCGGGGCGCGTGGCGCGGCCCCGGCGGGGCGGGGCCACACCCTGCTGGCGCAGGTCGGCGCCTTCGGGCTCGGGGCGGCCCTCCCCGTGCTCCTGGTGTTTATCCCCTACCTGTTCAATCCGAGCGCGCTGCAGGAGTTGCGATTCAATCTGATTGATGTCAACGCGACGTACACCGCGGGTGGCTCACTGCTCGTCCGCGCCCTCGCGCTGCTGCTAGGATTCCCGCCCTTGCTCCTGCTCGCATTCCTGCTCACCCCGCCGCTGCTACGCTGGCGCCACCCGACGGCGCAGGTATCCCCCGCCTTGAGTCTCATATTATGGGCCGGGCCGTTGTTATTCCTCGGTATTCTCAGCGGAGCCGGTTTCCTCCACTACTTGATCCCCATCGTACCGCTGATGGCCCTGGCCGTAGCCGGCTATTTATACCTGATCTGGTCAGGCGGGCGCAGTGATCGCCCACGCTGGCAGGCCCTGCTCCTCGGGGGGCTATTAGCGGCGGTCTATTGGGGGCCACAGCTTCCCCGCTTGGCCCAATTCCCGGGGCGGATGGCCGCGGATACGTACTTGAACGATGATCGGGCCCGCTTCGACCTAGACAGCCTGGTAATGTACATCCAGACCCATACCCAGCCTAATGCCACTCTCTGGGTGTACTATAACTCGCCCGAAGTCTATCTGTTGGCCGATCGCCAGCCCACGACCCGGGATCCCGCAAGCGCCTATCTAACCCTGTACTGGGCCGCGCCCTGGTTCCAGCGCACGGCGACGGAGCTGGCCGCCGCCACGCCCGATCTGCTGGTGGGCATTAACAATCCCCGCTATCCCCACCCGAACGCCTTGCCGATAACCCAGATCCCGCAGGTGAGTGAGCTAATTGCCCAGGCGTATCGCTGCGACGCGCAAGTGGTCCGCGGTGTTATTATCTGCCAACGCAACACGAGGGCCAACGCACCCGCCGCCTCGGCGCCCCCACCCAACCGGCTAGACGGCCCTGGCCATGTGCCGGTGGGGAAACCATGAGCCGCCCGCGTGGCTTGGTAGCGATCGTGATCCTGGGCGTGCTGGGCACGATCGCGATCTGGACCACCAACAGCCTCTATGGCGATATCTTTCGCCAGTATACGAACACGCAGGCGGGGACCTACTCGGACTTCTCCCAACGGTGGCTGGGCACGCGGGTGGCGCTGCTGGAAGGCGGCAATCCCTACAGCCCGGCCATGGAGCCCCGCATTCAGCTCCTCTATTACGGCCATGTGCTGCAAGCCGACGACCCCCACCGGCCGAGCGACCCCCAGGCGTTTGATTACCCCCTCTACCTGGTCTGGCTGATTTGGCCGCTGGCACTCCTGCCCTTCCCCCTGGCCGCAGCGCTGTTCAAGCTGCTGGCCGTGCTGCTGCTCACCGCGGGGACCTACGCCTACCTGACCATGCTCGGCTGGCCGGGGCCGGGGGCCCGGCTCGTCCTGGCGGGCGGCTGCGTAGTCACGCTCGCCGGGCAGGCTATCGTGCGCAACGACCAGCTGACGGTCGTGGTCTATGGCTTGTTGCTCGCCGCGGTCTACGCGGCCTGGAAGCAGTATTTCGCCGTCGCGGGGGTCTTGCTGGCGCTGGCCTGGATCAAGCCCCAGCTGGCGCTGCTGCTCACCGTGGGCCTGGTGCTCTGGGCCGGCACGGGCGGGGCGCGGCGCCGGCTGTTGGCCGGCGCCGCCGGCACGGCCGTCCTCCTGCTGGTTAGCACCGAATGGCTGTTGCCCGGGTGGATCGGGGCCTGGGGAGGCACCCTGGGCAATTATGCGGCCACGACGTCGGGATTCCAGGGCCTCGCCAGCTACCGGCTGATCGATTGGATCGGCCTGGCACTGCGTGGGGGGCTGGGGCTGGCCACGCTGGCGATCTGGTGGCGTGTCCGCCAGGCGCCGCTCGGCGACCTGCGCGTCCAGGTGGCGATCGCGATGAGCCTGGTGGTCACCACCGCTGTCCAGCAACCCTGGTACACTTACAACCTGGTGCTGCTGTACCCCCCGCTGCTGCTGCTCGTCGCCCACCTGACCGGCCGGCCGCTGGCCAGCCCCCTGGTCCCCCCCCGCGGCCTGGGATGGATCGCCGTAACCGTCTTCGCGGCGCCCTGGGTGGTTTATACCCTGCTGGCCGGAGCGTATCTGGTCCAGCTGGTGCCCGCGCAGGGGCTGGCCTGGCCCAGTTTTGCCGGATTGGTTTTAGTGACCGAGCGCGTGGTGATCAACGCCACTATTCTCACCCTGCTATTCGCTTACGTCGCGTGGTCCGCGACGTTGTTCGCCGCCGGGCCGGCGGCGAACAACGTCGCGGCTGGCGCCTGAGCGCGGGATCGGGTAAAATACGAGGGATATGTCGAAACCTATAGGGAGGCGCACCCCACCGTGACTCATTCTCCGACCCCCGCCGACGTCCCCGCGGCCAGCGTGGCGACCCTGCTCCAGGGCCTTAACCCGGCGCAACAGGCCGCCGTGCAGTTGGTCGACGGCCCGATCCTGATCATCGCCGGGCCGGGCAGCGGCAAAACACGCGTGCTCACCCACCGCATCGCCTACCTGGTGGCCGCTGCCGGCGTCGATCCCTATCGCATCTGCGCGGTGACGTTCACCAATAAGGCGGCCAAAGAGATGAAACACCGCCTCGCCGCCCTTTGTGGGGCCGCGGCGGGCAAAATCACGGTCGGCACCTTTCACGCCCTCGGCGTGCGGATCTTGCGCCAGGATATCGATAAGCTCGGCTACGACCGGGACTTCGCCATCTACGACGACGACGACCAACTCGGACTGGTCAAGCAGGCGCTAAAAGACCTGAACTTCGACGAAAAGCAGTACGCGCCTCGGGCCGTGCTCTCGTTTATCAGCAAGGCCAAAAGTGCCCTGCTGGAGCCGGCCGGGACGGCCGCCGAGAATTACTTCCAGGAGATCGCCGTGCGGGTCTATAAGCGCTACCAGGAACTGCTGACCCGCAACCGCGCGGTCGACTTTGACGACCTGATCCGGCTGCCGATCAAGCTGCTGGTCGAGGACCCCGGCGTCCGCGAGAAGTGGCAACGCCGCTTCCAGCATGTGCTGGTCGACGAGTACCAGGACACCAACCACGCCCAGTATATCATGGTCAAGCTCCTGGCCGAATCCCACCGCAATTTGTGCGTCGTCGGCGACCCGGACCAGTGCTTACCCACCGGCACACTCGTGCAAACCCCGCAGGGGACCGTCCCGATTGAGACGATCCAGCCCGGCGACCGGGTGTTAGCCGGGGCCGGGCGCGGCACCACTACCCAGGCAACCGTACAAGAAGTACATACGCGCCCGTACGCCGGCAGTTTGATCCGAGCAACCCTCCGCAGTGGGCGTATCTTGCAGGCAACCCCGAACCATATGTGCTTCGCCCGGCTGGGCGTGCGTAATGATGTACATTATGTCTACTTGATGTACCGGCAGGATAAAGGCTACCGCATAGGTATCACAGTAGGTGCGCGAGCCGATGGCTACAATGACGGCCTGAGTAACGGTCTGCAAGTACGTGTTAATCAGGAGCATGCCGATAAAGTGTGGATCTTACGGGTCTGCACCACGCGGGAAGCAGCAGCTTACTATGAGCAGTTTTACGCTTTTGAATACGGTATTCCCACAACGATCTTCCATGTGAATGGGAGGGGTAAGCTAAACTTTTCGCAGGAAAACATTGACCAGCTATTTGCTAAGATAGATACCCGAACCCGGGCCATTAAATTAATGGATGCCCTAGGACTCCATGCAAATTATCCCCATTACCGGCCACAAGGTATAGCCGGTACGGAGCAGCTACACCGAATGGTTGTCCATTTGACTGCTTTCGGTGGGCATCCTCCATCGGGACAAACGCCATGGTTCCGCCATCGTGTTTGGCTCAATACCAGTAATCGGGCAATGGAGCAGCAGGTTATTCATGGCGGAATTGCTACACGGGCAGGTAGCCGAGGCACGTGGCGAGTGGAATACGCGCTCAAGGATCTAAGCGGCACGATCACTGTAGCAGAGGAAATTGCCCGCGCAGCCGGCGGAGCGGAAATTGCTCGCTGGGCTACACTCACTACTGGCGACAAGTTTGCTTTCCACCCTGCCGGGAATCTGCGCCCGACAATGATCGTGCCGGTTTGGGAAGAAGGAGCGATTGTCGAGGATGAAGTTATCGCTGTCGAAGCGGTCGATTACAGCGGCCCGGTCTACGATCTGGATGTGGCCGACCTGCATAACTACATCGCCGGGGGGGTGGTGGTGCATAACTCCATCTACGGCTGGCGCCAGGCCGACATCCAGAACATCCTCAATTTCGAGCGCGACTACCCCGACGCGCGGGTGATCTTGCTGGAGCAGAATTATCGCTCGACGCAGACGATCCTGAACACGGCGCAGAGCGTGATCCAGCCCAACACCGAGCGCAAAGAGAAGCAGCTCTGGACCGAGAACGCGCGCGGGGTGCCGATCACCGTCTACGAAGCCTATGACGAGAATGACGAAGCCAATTATATCGCCCGCGAGGTCTCGCGCAGTGTCAAGCGGGGCCTGGCCCGCTGGCGGGACTTCGCGATCATGTACCGCATGAATGCCCAATCGCGCGCGGTAGAGCAGGCGTTCCTGGGCCACAATGTGCCGTACCAGATGGTCGGCGGCATCCGCTTCTACAGCCGCAAAGAAATCAAAGACGTGCTCGCGCTGCTGCGGCTGGTGCAAAACCCGTTCGACAGCGTCGCCTTTGCCCGGGCAATCAACAACACCCCGCTCGGCAAAGGCATCGGGGCCAAGACGCTGGCCGACCTGGAGCGGGTCGCCAGCGCCCGCAACGTCCCGATCTATACCGTGCTGCAATTGCTGGAGGATGAAGAGCAAGCGCCGGCGACCGCGAAAGCGGCGGGCACCAGCCTGGGCCTGGCCGGCAACAAGCTGCTGCCGGTGCTGCGCACGCTCAACCGCTTCATCCTCGCCCGCGACGAGCTGAACTTGCCGGACCTGCTGGACAAAGTGCTCGACGACACGCGCCTGAGCGAGTTCCTGCAAGACGGCTCGGACGAAGGCGTGGAGCGCTGGCAGAACGTCATGGAATTGCGCACCCAGGCGGGCAATTATGCCGAGTTGCCGTCCCCGGAAGGGTTGGCTCGGTTCCTGGAAGACGTCGCGCTGATCTCGGACCTGGACAATATCCAGGAGGAGAAAGACGCGGTGACGCTGATCACCCTCCACGCCGCCAAGGGCCTGGAGTTCCCCACAGTGTTCATGGTGGGGCTCGAAGAAGGCCTGCTACCCCACAGCCGCTCGATGGACTCGCTGCACGAGCTGGAGGAGGAGCGCCGGCTGGCCTATGTGGGGATCACGCGGGCCAAGCAGCAGCTCTATATGCTCTATGCCTTCCGCCGCACTTTCTATGGCGAGACCCGGACCGGCACGCCCTCGCGCTTCCTGCATGATGTGCCCGCCGACCTGGCCAGCGGCCTGGAGAAGGTCCAGAAGCTGGCACAACGCAGCGCCCGCGACGTCTGGAACAGCACAGCGCCGGGGATGAGCACGCCCGGCCGGCCCGTCGCGGGCCGGCCGCCGGGGGGTGAGGAGATCAGCGGCCGAGTCTTCGGCGGCAGCGGCAGTCGCTCCCCGGCGCGGCCCGGCAGCCCCGGCCGGCCCCCCGCGCCGCCCGTCCGCCCCGTGCCGGCCCCGCCGATGCCCCCCCGGCCGGCGCGGCCGCCGGGCCTCACCGCGTGGCGGGCCGGCGAGAAGGCCCGCCACCCGACCTTCGGCGAGGGGATCGTGGTGCAGAGCAAGCCCACCGGCGGGGACGAGGAGGTCACGATCGCGTTCGCCGGGCACGGTATCAAGCGCCTGCTCGCCAGCCTGGCCAAGCTGGAGCGGGTCTAACGCATGAGCCAGGCATGTGTGAGCCAGTCCCCTTATCCTGCGCCATAAGGGAAAGGAGTTGCCATGACACTAGCCTTCTATTCAGCAGCCGCCGGCCCCGAACACGAGCAACCCCTCCCCGGCGTGCAGGACGTGGCCGAGTGGGCACTCTGGATCTTCGCGGAGAACTGGGATTATGAACCCGCCGAGGTGGCTGAGCTCAGACAGGCTTTTCGGCCGTTACGCGGTATTGTGTGGCACGCCCAGGGGGGGGCTTTTAAGTCCCGCATCGTCCCGGTCGGGAGGGAGTTCTTCAGCAAATCGCCCCATCTAATGCTGCAGCTTGTCTCCCTGGTAACCACCGAATACCAGAGCCAGCTGGGAAAGATACGCTCGGGAGTCGCCTGGCTGTCGCCCGATGCCGATACGGAAGTCGCAGAGCTGCTCTCTCGTAACGACGTGAATCGGGATCGGACTCTTGCGTTCCTCCCGGATACCGCGGAGGCGGCAGAAGCCTGGACGAATGTGGTCTATGGGTTGAGTTGGTTGTGGCATGGCCAAAAATGGATCGGGAGTGAGCCGCAACCTAAGCTGCGGGCTGATGCGGTGATACTCAGTTACATCGGGCTGACGATCAAGATCGGCGGGGTAGCGGGGCTCTTAGCTCATAATTGTGACATGGAAAAAGGGTTAGTGTTCTACGGACCAAAGGATGTACTGGAGCCTGTCATAGCTCAGTTAGCTCAGACCGCTGAGGCGATCGATGCAGAGGAATTTAACTCCTGGTTTCGTAAGGGTGCTGAATTTCTTCTAGGCTGATGTAGTAAGACGTGCTGGCTTTCACGCCGGGCCGCGGCGCCAACCCCTTCGGCTACGGCGGCGCGTACCGCGACGGCGAGAGCGGATTCTACTACCTGCGCGCCCCTTAAGAGAGAAGATGAGTGGAAAATAATATGGACGAATCGATTGTGCGGTCATTATTCGATGAAGCTAAGGCGGCCCGGGATCGAGCTTCGCTGAATAGTGATGAGAAAAAGGAGGTCTGGCGGAAGTTTCATCGCTTGGCCGAGGCGGAATACATCCCGGCGCGTGATTACTTCGTCAAGGGCCTAAATGACCCTGACTGGGATTGGCGTAGTCAGTGCGTATCCTTCCTCGGCTATCACTACTCCTTTTCCCCAGATGACGAGATCATAAACAAGATACGTGAAATGGTGTTAAACGATCCCGAGGACATGGTGCGGCTAGCGGCAGCGCATGTATTAGGGTCGCGATCTAAATGGCCGGAACCTGCTTTGATCACAGCATTAAGCGACGACCCGGAGGAGTGTGTAAGGCAATCGGCTTTTATTGCGTTGATCGGATCCGCGGGTGTTCCGTACCCAGTTAGGCACCTAGAAGCTGATCGTATGGATGCCGGCGAATTTCAACCCATGTGGAAGGAGGTAGAGCGCGTAATAGCAGCAGCGGGTTTAAGCTCTCTGAAAAAATTAGCATAGGAGTTCATATGGCGAACGGATGGTATGTTGCAACCTTAATAATCCGATGCAGAGTACAGAACAATGAAATAGGACCATGGACTTGTGATGAGCAAATTCGTGTTCTACGGGCGCCGGACAGTGGGGTAGCGTATGAGAAGGCACTCCAGCTTGGCCGGAGCGAGGAGGAGTCCTACCAAAATGCAGATGGAGAAACGGTCTTCTGGGAATTTGTTGGTTTAGCGGATTTAGAAGCGTTATTCGATAGTACTATTAAGGACGGCACAGAAATTAAAAGCCATCTTTTTAAGAGCGATAACCCCGTTAAACAAGTTCACGAAAGAGAGGAACTTACAGTATTTCGTTGGGAACTGGAAAGACAACGTAGGGCACAAACTACCAGCCGTGATCTTAATGCTGGATACGCCGGGCGGTCAAAAAGGGGCGTTCCACGCAGTGGTAAAAGACAAAGCAGCACGGAATCGTGATCACCCCGGTCAAGAGAATCCCGAGCAGGAAGGTCAGGAGGTCGGAGCCGAACCTGCCGCTGAGCGGGACCACAATCCAGGCATAGAACGGAGCATTCCAGATATATAAACTGTAGGAGATCATGCCGACAAAACGGATGGCGGGCTGGGACAGCACCCGCCGCCAGCTCGGCCAGCCGAGCACGGTGCCCAGCAAAATACTGGCATAGGCCAGGCCGAGGATCAGGTTATAGAGATACAGCTCATCGTCCTGCACGGGCAAGGCCCCCGCCCGGATCAGCATGATGGTCAGCAGCAAGCTGACCCCCACCAGCCCAAAAAGCTTGCACTGCACCCGTATCCGCTTCTGCGCGGGCTCCGGCATTGGGCCCTGGGTCACCGCCACGTACAGCACACTACAGAGCATCCCGAGCGCAAAGACACTTAGAAACCGCAACAGCGACAGGACGCCGATGTAGTCATCCAGCTGGGGCAGGCCCGGCCGCAGCAGCACGACCCCCCGGCTAAAGAGGGGCGAGCTGGCGACGAGCAACAGAACCAGGCCGATCACGAGGCGCGGCCGGCCGGTACGCAGGAGCCAGGCAGCCAGGCCGGCCAGGAGCGGCAGGAGGAGGTAGAACTGGCTTTCGATCGCCATCGTCCAATAGGGCGGATTGATGCTATAAAACGTGCTGCTGCTGAAATTGTGGATCAGCAAGACATGCGAGACCAGGTCATACCAGGCGCTGGGAGTGAGGAATTGGGGCACAAAAAAGATCAGCATCAGCGGCAAAGACACCCAGTAGGCCGGTAAGATGCGCAAGGCTCGGCGGCGGTAGAATTTGCCGGTACTGGGAAAGCTTTGCAATCCGAGCAAGGTGCGGGCATACGGGAGAAACAGCAAGAACCCGCTCAACACAAAAAAGAGATGGACTCCCGTGTTGCCGATGCCCCAGATGCCTACCGTGGCCCCGAGAAAATCCGCGGTGGACTTGGTGGTGCCGGGGAAATCATGGATCTGCAGCACGAGATGGTGCCACGCGGTCAACAACACCGCGACCCCCCGTAAGCCATCCAGTGCGTCGATACTCGCCACCGCACCCGTGGTCGGCCAAAGCCAGGCCGGGAGTGCCGTGCACCTCGGGGACCCGGGGCGCACGGCGGGCACGACGGGCAAACCGTCGCTCACGGGGACGGCGGGTAGCTCTGGTATCGGGGCGCGGGCTCCCATGGTAACTAGTCAACGGACCCCGGCATCAATGCCAGGGCTTGTCGCTGGACTCGACCGCAACTCGGCATACCTTTGCAGGCGGGCCGCTTTGGCTTCCCTGTCCGCGACATCAGGGCTGGTTGACAAGCAGCCCGTGGCTATCCAGTCCTGCCGGGTAGCCAGCGTCCGTAGTGCCACATTCCGCGCCCCCACGAGATCCGCGTGCAGCCGATACCCACAGCCCCGGCATGCGAAGGTCAGCCCGCCATTGGGGCGGTTCTCGCGGCCGGTCTGCCCGCAGCGCGGGCATTGCTGGCTCGTGTAGTCGGCATCCACCTGCACGACGACACTCCCGACCAGGGCCGCCTTGTAGGCGATCTGGGCCTGCAACGCCGCCAAGCTCCAGGTCGCTTGGCGGCGATTGGCGCGCCGCTGTTTGCGCGAGGCTTTCTGGGAGCGGCGGCGGTTGGTGCGGTCCCGGATGCCGGTCAGGAGTTCGAGCCCGATCAGACTGTTGGGGTGCGCGGTCACGATGGCGCGGGCGATGTGGTGATTTATATCCAGCTTGAACCGTCTCTCCCGACCACTGATCTGCCGCAGGCGGCGTTTGGCAGCGCGGGTGCCTTTGTGCTGGAGGGCTTTGCGTTTGCGTGTGTAATGGTCGGCCCGGTGGCGGGCCGTTTTGCCCGAGTAAAACTGCTGCTGGTTGTCGGGGGTGGCGGTCACGGCGAGATAGCGCACGCCGACATCGACCCCGACCACGGCCGGTTGCTGCGCGGGATCGGGATCGGGCAGCGCGACGGTTAGGCTGACGAGCAGGTAGAACTGCTTGCGGGGCGCGTCGTACCAGAGTTTGGCGTCCCCTATATGGGCACCCTGGCGAATGAGCGTCAGATGCTGGTTGTACCCGACGTAGGGCACGATGATGCGCCCCTGGAGGACATGCAGGCTGACCTGTTGGCCGCGCTTGAAGCCGTAGTCATCGCCTTCGACGTAGCTGACGGTGGGCGCGACGTACTTGGGCGGGGAGTCCAAGCCTTTGTAGCGTTGCTTGGTGCGGCCGGCTTGGCGATGGGCGGCGTTCTGCTGGGTCTTTGTCCGTAGGCCTTTGTACGTGGCGGCGACCTGCCGGGAGACCGAGCAGGCGAGTTGCGCCGGCAGGCCGAAGCGCGCCCGCAGGTCTCGGTAGACGCCTTTATGGATCTTCGTGGCATTGGAGAGCTTGCCGTGGGCGAAGGCGTACTGGCTGGCGGCGTTGAGGCCATCCCGATAGGCGAGTTGGGTGGCGCGCAGGGCAGCGTGCTGATCAGCGGTGGGGAAGAGTTTGAGTTTGGCAGTCAGGACTTGGTGCATGGCGGCTCCTTTTTCCCTGGTGCGCGCCGCCGCAGCCAGCACAGGATTTATCGGATATATCCCCGAACGGCGGGCGAAAACGGCAAGCCCCTGGCCGGTCTCTCACGAGCCTTTTGGGGCGCGGCGGGGACCTCCGGCTCAAAGCCGGAGGTCCCCGCCGCGCGTCGTGGGATGGATCAGGCATGAACGACCGAAAAGAGGCAACCATCACCAACTCGATCTATTATACCCGATCCGCGGGGCATCAGGCAGCCGCGCGCCCAGCCGGCCAGGGCGTATGCGTTCTCCCGCCCAGCGTGCCTAATCCGCTCTTCTAGGCTGCGAGAAGCAGGCATGGAATTTGGAGAACGCATAAGCCCTGCCGGCCGGCGCCTTGCAGGGGGATCGATTCTCTGCTAGAATCGTCTGGTCTGCGGAGCCGCCGGCCCTTGCCGGCGGCGGGCCCCGCGTTTATCGGGCGCCTCGGGCGCCCCTGAGGGACATCACCGCGAAGGAGAGTTTAATGACCTCGACGACGAATACCGCGGCACCGGCGACAGCCGACCCGGATGGGCCGGGTACACCCCACAAATGGGTCTACCTCTTTCCCGAAGGCAACGGCAAAATGAAGGACCTGCTCGGCGGCAAAGGCGCCGGGCTGTCCGAGATGACCAACGCCGGCCTGCCCGTGCCGCCCGGCTTCACCATTACCACGGAAGCCTGCCGCGCCTATTATGAGCACCAGGAGCAGTTCCCCCCGGGCATGTGGGAGCAGGCCATGGCCGCCCTGCACACGGTCGAGGAGCAGGCCGGCAAGAAGCTGGGCGACCCGGCCAATCCCCTGCTGGTCTCGGTCCGCTCCGGCGCCAAGTTCTCGATGCCGGGGATGATGGATACCGTGCTCAATCTCGGGCTGAATGAAGCCACATTGCAGGGCATCGTCGCGCTGACGGGCAACGAGCGCTTCGCCTATGACGCCTATCGCCGCTTCATCCAGATGTTCTCCAAGATTGTGCTCGACATCCCGGCCGACCGCTTCGAGAAGAAGCTGGACGAAATGAAAGAGCACGTCGGCGCCCACTACGATACCGACCTGACGGCGGCCCACTTGCGGGAGCTGGTGGGCGAATTCAAGACGATTGTGCGCGAGGCGAGCGGCAAAGAGTTCCCCGACGATCCCCAGGAGCAGCTGCGCCTGGCGATCGAGGCGGTGTTCGCCTCCTGGAACAACAAGCGCGCCTTCACGTACCGAGACCTGAACAAGATCCCCCACGATCTGGGCACGGCGGTGAACGTGGTGACCATGGTCTTCGGCAACATGGGCAACGACAGCGGCACGGGGGTGGCCTTCACGCGCAACCCCGCGACCGGCGAGAAGACGCTCTATGGCGAGTTCCTGATGAACGCTCAGGGCGAGGATGTCGTCGCCGGCATCCGCACGCCGCAGAAGATCGCGCAGCTCCGCGAGGTGCTGCCGGAGGTCTACACCCAGTTTGAAGCGATCGGCCAGCGGCTCGAAAGCCACTACCGCGACGCCCAGGACCTGGAGTTTACCGTCGAGCGGGGCAAGCTGTATATGCTGCAAACCCGCTCAGCCAAGCGCACGGCCGCGGCCGCCGTCAAGATGGCCGTCGATATGGTCCACGAAGGCATCATCGGCAAGGAAGAGGCCCTGACCCGCGTCGAACCGGCGCAGGTCGTGCAACTGCTGTTGCCTCGCTTTGACCCGGCGGCGATCGCGGCCGCGCACGCGGCGGGCCGCCTGCTGGCCAAAGGCTTGAACGCCTCGCCGGGCGCCGCCAGCGGCAAGGCGATCTTCGACGCGGACCGCGTGGCCGAGCTGGGCGGGCGGGGCGAAGCGGTCATCCTGGTGCGCCAGGAAACCAACCCTGACGACGTCCACGGCATGATCGCCGCCCGCGGTATCCTGACCGCCCGCGGCGGCGCCACCAGCCACGCCGCCGTGGTCGCCCGCGGCATGGGCAAGCCCTGCGTGGCGGGCACCGAATCGATCAAGGTCGACGTCGAGGCCCGCCGCTTCACGGTCGACGGCCGCACGATCCAAGAGGGCGACGAGATCTCGATCGACGGCACCACCGGCGAGGTCTATGCCGGCCTGCTGCCGACGACCGCCGCCGCTTTCCACGAAGAGACCGACCTGGTGCAGCTGCTGCAATGGGCCGACGAAGTCCGCACGCTGGGCGTCTGGGCCAACGCCGACTACCCGCGCGACGCGGAGCGCGCCGTCGAGTTTGGTGCCGAAGGGATCGGCCTCTGCCGCACCGAGCATATGTTCTTCGAGGAAGAGCGGCTGCCGATCGTCCGCCGCATGATCCTGGCGGCCGGCGAAGCCACGCGCCTGCTCAATATGCACCATCGCGCCCAGCACGCACTCGACGGCGCGAGCCCGGAGCGCCGGGCCGAGGCCGCGGCCGCCTGGCAAGAAACGGCTGGCCAGAGCGCCGAGTTGCGCACCTATCTGGACGCGCTCCAGGCCCTGGAACGATTCCAAACCTCGGATTTCGCGGGCATCTTCGCCGCCATGGGCGAGCGGCCCGTGGTCATCCGCCTGCTCGACCCCCCGCTGCATGAGTTCTTGCCCTCGCATGACGAACTGCTGGCCGAAGTCAGCGAGTTGCGCGGGGCGGGCCAGACCGACTCGGCCCACTACCGCGAGCAAGAGGAATTGCTACACGTCGTCGAGGGTATGCGCGAGCAGAATCCGATGCTCGGGCTGCGGGGCGACCGGCTGGGCATCCTCTACCCGGCGATCTACGAGATGCAGGTCCGGGCGATCCTCAACGCCGCGGCCCAGCTCACCAAGCAGGGCAAGCACGTGCATCCGGAGATCATGATCCCGCTCACCGGCACGGTCAAAGAGTTGGAGATCATGCACAAGCTCGTGCAGCGGGCGGCCGCCGTCGTGGAACAGACGCAGGGCGGGCCGGTTGCCTATAAGTACGGGACGATGATCGAGGTGCCGCGGGCGGCGCTGGTCGCCAGCCAGCTGGCCGAGCTCGCCGAGTTCTTCTCTTTCGGCACCAACGACCTGACGCAGACCACCTTCGGCTATAGCCGTGACGACGCCGAGGGCAAGTTCCTGCTCCAGTATGTCGAGATGGGCGTGCTGCCGCTCAACCCGTTCCAGACTCTGGACACGGACGGCGTCGGCCGCCTGGTCGAGATCGCCACGACTGAGGGCCGCCGGACGCGCCCCGACCTCAAAGTCGGCATCTGCGGGGAGCACGGCGGCGACCCGGCCTCGATCGCTTTCTGCCATAAAGCCGGGCTAAACTATGTCTCATGCAGCCCGTTCCGCGTGCCGGTCGCCCGCCTGGCGGCCGCCCAGGCCGTGCTGGCCGCCACGGAGCGCGACCGCTAACGGCAAACACACACATAAATAGGGCGGCTTCGTGCTCTTCAGTAACGATCCAGATGCCACCTCTGAAGTCGAGGAAAGGCCCAAAACTGGGGCGAGAATACCTGTTCTCGCCCCAGTTTGTGACGCCCACGGGCTCAAGGCGCCATGCCGCGGCACTCCGGCCCGGCTCAGAGCAGGCGGGTCAGCCACTTGCTTAAGAGCTTGCGGCCGGGATGCTCCGTGTCGCCGGGCAAGAGCGCCTGCATCTCCGCGGCCAGCTGCCGGGTGAGCGCGGCGGCCCGCGCGTGGGTGTCGCCCAGGGCCCCGGCCGGATCGATCGGCCGGCCGATCCGCACCGTGAGCGGGCGGCGGAGCCAGAGCTCCCGGGTGCCGGTGAGGCCCACCGGCAGCAGGGGCACGCCGCAGACGACCGCGGCCTCGGCCGCGCCCCCCTGGAGCGGCTGGAGCAGGCCTTCCGCGGCGCCCAGGCGCCCTTCGGGGAAGATCAACAGCGAGCCCCCGCGCCGCAGCACATCCTCCATCGTGCGCAAGGCCGCACCCGGGTTGCGGCGGTCCACCGGCACCATGATCTGGAGCCGGTCGATCAGCCAGCCCCGGAAGCGGCTGATCTCCCGGACGTTGACCTCGCCGACCACATAGACGCGGGGCTGGACCGGGAAGAAGAGCAGGATCAGGAAGGGGTCGGTCCAGCCCAGATGGTTGGCGCAGAGGATCACCGGCGTGGCCGGGACCGCCTGGCGGTTCTGGACCCGCACACGGAAGACGGCCAGGAACAGGAGCCGGAGGGCGCCGCGCAAGACGCGGATGCC
>Ga0070730_10001719_pt1 | contig 20766 bp, 20 predicted proteins | sample Coa_R1_3_FD_66447 | JGI IMG/M metagenome (GOLD analysis project Ga0070730, IMG submission 66447) | Surface soil microbial communities from Centralia Pennsylvania, which are recovering from an underground coalmine fire - Coalmine... | ecosystem: Environmental > Terrestrial > Soil > Unclassified ... | reverse complement strand
GAGGGTTGCTCGGTCATGAGATCCTCCGAAGGTGAGAGTTACCGGCGCCGCGCGCCGATCAGCGCCGCGGTGATTGATCCTTGGCGGCCGGGGCTCGATGCTCGAGCTGGTTGCGGTGCCAACGGCGCTGCGCGCGCAGACGGTGAGCGGGGTGGGCGATCGACAGGAGGATGACCGCCGCCAACAGCGTGATGCCGAGATCGATCATGGCCGGCCCACCCTAGATACATCGCTCGAGGTGAGCATCTCCAGCTTGGCCTCGATCCGGGCGGTCCGGACGTCGATCTGCGTCAGCAGGTCATTGCGCTTCTGCGCGTCCTGCTCGAGCGCCTCGATGCGCCGGGTGTTGTCCTTCAGCTCGGCGATGTAGCCGCCCCCGATGAGCAGTGCGCCGGCGAGCGTCAGCACCAGGGTGATGACCGGAAGCCATTCCTTCCAGGGCGAACGCGGCAGCTGGGTCACGACGACGTTGTTGGACATCGGGGGCGCCGGCGGGGGCGTCATCTCGGTCATTGGGCTGCGCTCCGCTACAGAGGATCAGGTGTTGCTGGGGGTGACAGGCTGGAAGACACCTGCTGCGGTCAGGGAGGCGTCGTTCGCCGCTGCTGTGATGATCTAGCGCTGACAATGGCTAGGCGTCAGGCCGACTTATGTGCTGGACGGCCGATGAACGGATCAGCTTTGGCTGCCTACGACGGTCCCGTCGGTCGCGGAGGTTGGGGTTACACCATTGCAGTAGAATTTGCCGTCTGCCGGATTGCCCCAGAAGTTGATGCCGCCGATCTGGAGAGGGAAATCCCAAGTGCCTCCGGGCTGCGGCCCGATCACGCGGCCATCTGTGGCGGATTCAGGGACAGTGAAATTTCGCCGCAAGGTGCCGCTCGCCGGATCGCACCAGACATAAACACCGGCCATGACATAGGGCTGATGCCAGGTGCCATCGGGCGGATCGTAGGGGCCAATCATCGTCCCGTCCGTCGGACCGGTCGGCGTGTCGAACTTGCGATAGATCGCACCGGAGATCGGCTCCATCCATACGCGCGTAAAGGCGCCCATGAGGAGGGGCTCGTCCCACGTCCCGGAAATCCGGAATGAGCCGTCGGACATATCCTTATTGCCGGTCTTCCGATCGACCTTGAGCAAGTTCCAAAGGTATGCCCCATTATCATCGCGCACGAAGGCACTGAAATTGCTTCCAGAATTGTCACCCGGCTCGCCAGTGTCGGAGGAGATGCCCATCGACACGCGCTGCACCGAGTTCGTCATGAACTCGACGGTTTTGGATCCACCTACCGCGCCGTTGATGCGCAAGTCGCGGCTCCCGGTCCCATCTCCGACGACGATGCCGTTATTGATGATCAGACCGCCGCCGTTGCCGTCCGTGTTGCCATAGATCAGCGCGAAGCTACCGACCGCGCTATCGACAGTCACAACAGGGGCAGCACCTGTCGCCGCCCACAAGTTCAAACCTTCGTTGGCGACAACCAAAGGCGCTTTGGTCATCGCACTCCGCAGCGACACAGCCGTATTTATCCCGCGAGCGTCGCCCGCGCGTGTATCGCGCACTCGATTGGAGATGACCGATACGCCGCCCGCCTGATCGGCGTCGATGATGATCGCGGCCTCTCGCGCAGCTGGCGTATTGCAGTCCTCGAGCGAATTAAGGGCGACCTTGCCCGAACAGTAATTGAGGCGAACCGCGGGGATGCCGACGCCAACGATGGTGTTCTCCATCACCGTTACGTCGTTGTAATTGTAGGCCAGAACGCCATTGCCCGGCATGTTCGAGCGGATGGTATTGCGAGCAACCTTGATACCCGTCAGGCCAATGGTGCCACCGGTATCGAACACCTGAATCCCGTGGCTTTGCACCAAGCGAACGCCGGTCAGATCCTCGGCCGTCGAGAAGAACTGGTTATCGGTGATCTCGACATCTGTATGGCGCCAACAGTCCATCATGCCCTGGTAAACGACATTGTGGTGGACACGATGACCGGCTGCGCGCCCGTCAACCTGGTTGTTGACATACCCGTCGTAGAAGAAGCCGATCGAGACCGCTCGTCGATACTTGGTCGGCCAAACACCGTCGCGCTCCGGCGGGGCGTTGCCATCGCGAAAATCGAAGATGTTGTTGGACACTTCGATGCCGCGCACGGTCTCGTTGGCAGTGTGCCGCTCGATATCGAGGCCCGCTACCAGATACCCATCGCCATGCACCCAGTTGTTATCGAAGCTCCCCCCATCGACTGAGCAGAACAGGACGCTCTCGCGATAGATGCCAGTGAACTCACAATGATGAACCCGCGCATTACGACATAGGAACTCATCAATATAGTGTGTGAAGGCATTGCCGATCACGGCGCCATCACCGCGAAAATCCGAGAATTTGCAGTGGTCTATCTCGATATTATCGCCGCGCAGCAGCGCGATACCGTGCTGAAACTGATAGACCGAGCTGCCACTGGCTCCAGCTAGCGCAGGATCCCATGTCTGGTTATGCCCGTTGCCATCGAGCCAAACCCCCGAAATTCTCCAGTCATCGATGCGAGGATACTGGTAGAAATTCTGGCTGAAAATGCCGGGAGGGTTATGGCGGCCGCCCGACATGACCAGATGAGCGCCGTCAGAAAAGATGCTGACACCCGGCTTTAGGTCGATGACGCCGCGGACCTTGTCTTCCTGCGCGTAAATGTAGCCTAGGCCAGCAATGAAATAGGTGCCCTTCGGGATCCATACGGAACCGCCGCCGGCAGCGAACGCCGCATCGATCGCTGCCTGGATCGCAGCCGTATCATCGGTGCCAGACCATGTGCCGTCTGCGGCCTGCACGGCATCAGCCTTCGCGCCACCGCAGATTTGCGGAGTGAAAAGGCTTTTGTTTACACCCCCGCGAGCGATCGCCGTCGGTGACGGTACGAGGATTTGCGTACCGTCTGGTTGGGTGAACGGGAATTTCCCATCTGCGTCCGGGCCGCCAGATTCCGTGCCGACTGTCCAGTCCGCGAGGCTGCTCTGCAGCGCCGTCAAGCGATCGACCAGCTCGACCATCTGCGAGGCGGCCTCGGCCCAAGTCGGATCGCTCATGCGGCATCTCCGATCGGCACCATCTTGCCGTCCACGATGTGATGCGTCGTATCGCTGTCGAATGCCGCCCCATCCACCTCGACATAGGGGCGCCCGTCAGCCACGATATCGCGCTCAGCGGCCGATGTGACCTGGAGAATGCGACCGGTTGCCGGATCGTAGAAAACGACCGTCATCAATAAATTCCCCAAGCGCGAAGGATGCGATTGCCGACCGAGACGGTGTTGTCGGCGGCGTATTGGATCTTGACGACGTAAGTGCCCGCCGAGCGCGCGAGCGCCCCGCCCAGAGAGATGCTGTCGGCCGTCTTTTCGCCGCCGCACGCGAACACCGTAACCCCATCGATGAGCAGCCGAGCATTCCATGTCTTGTCGCCGCTCGGGAACGATTGCGCAGCGAAGAAGTCGGCAAGAATGGTACCCGGCTCATCAAGCGTCACATTCATCGTGATGAGATCAAAATAGGTCCCTGAACCTTGACCACCAATACTTGAACCAGCGGACGTGAAGGTGGGAGCTGACGAGGTTCCACCACTGCCGACCTTGATCGTTTCTACGACAACATTCGGCATGTGAACGGTGTTGCCAGTCGCGAAAAAAAGCGATGTCCCATCCGGCCCGAGAAGATTGTAGGCGCCGAATACCATCTCCAACGTGGACGTTTCGCCATTATTGGTGGCGACGATTCCAGCCACCCGGCCGTTCGCGTTGAGCGACAAGATTGCGCGTGCCGCGACACTACCATCGGACCCGACAATAACCTGCTGAAGGCTCGTTACGCTTCCAGAGACCCCCGCGTACTGGTTTTGCAGCGTCGTAACGTTCTGCGAGATCGAATATAAAACACCGCTGGTGTTGGTAGGATCGATAGATGCAGCGAGGCCATTCGTAGCGTTGATCAGGCTAGTGATCGAGTTGCCGAAATTAGTGAACTGATCATTCAAGGATGTGTTGGGACCGACACGCACCGTGCTCAAGTTCAGGATGAAGGCGGTTCCGTCTCCGGATTTCGCGCCGATGAGCGACAAATCCTCGACGATGGCAGTGTTAGAATCCTGATACTGCTGTTGAAATGTCGTCAGAACGGTGCCGATCTGCTGGCCATTCAGCGTTGTGCGGGCGAGCATGATCGCATCGTTGGCAGCGACGGTCTGCGCCAGCGCAAACCAGTTCTGGCCGTTGAGGTCGAGATCGCTGATCACCTGCTCAGCCGGCCGTCCGCCCACAGGCGTCCCGGGCGGCGCGCCGACCGTTGCGCCATCCTCTGGCTTTCCACTTCCAGTGATGCCGCTCCACGGGACCGCGGTCGAGCTGACTGTCGTAGGGCCAAGAATGAGACGACCGCCAGATGACGGACCCTTCAAATATCGGACAGATGCGTCGTATTGCGTATTGTCCTGTAGCCCAGTGATGACCTTGGCGAGCGTGCTTGGCACCTCGACGCCGCCAGCGATCCAGCCAGCATCTTCGCCTTGGCCAACCGCATAGGGGCGATATTCGAAAACGATGCGGTCGATCCCACCTCCAGCAGGCGCGCCACTGAGCACCAGTGCCGGAATCGTCGTTCCATTCGCTGAAATAGCATCCGCCGCGATTTCCCATTCTGACGGTCCGGGCGTCGGGATCAGCGGCGGCCCGGAAACCGATGGCGTTGGCGGTGCGGTCGTCGTCTGGCCGAGCGCGAAGGCGTGCTTGGCATAGGTCTCCGACCGGGCCGTCATGGTGACGGCGCCCTTGGACGGGTCCAGCGAGCGGTTGAGGAGGAGGATATCCTGATTGACGAGGCCGAGCTCGGGCAGATTGGCGGTGACGACGTCGCCTGGCTTGTAGCCCATCCAGCGCAGCTTGAGCGGCAGCGAGATCGGGCCGAACTCGCGCGCATTCTCGATCGCGTAACGGGCGAGCTGCGCCACCTGATTGGGTGCGTTCGGGCCGCCACCCGCACCCTGCACGAACTCATAATCGATCTGGGTCTGGCGTTGCTTGCCGTCGAACGTGACATAGGAATCGATGACGATCGGGCCGGCCGCCGCCATCCCCCACGTCACCGCGGTGCGAAGCGTGCCGTCGGCATTCTGGGTGGTGAGCGACTGCTCGGCCATGTAGCGCGGCACCACCGCGTTGATGCGATCCCGCATCGCCTGGGTGGATTGCACGCTGGCGTCGCCGATCACATCGTCGATGCCGATCGTCGCGAGACTGACGCGGGGCGTGTTGATCAGGCAGCCGATCTGCGCGCCCAGGCGGAGGGGTTCGCCGCCGCCGGCAAGCAGGATGTCCTTGAGCCGCTGCCACTTGTTGTCGGTGGTCTGGAGGATGCCGCCCATCTTCCAGCTGTTGGCATCGGCGATGTTCGCGCCCTCGACGAACTGATCGAGCAGGATGGCCGCGATCGGCGCGCCCACGCCCGCCACCAGCTTGCCGTTCTGCCGCCAGCCGATAAGCCAGGCGAGCGCGAAAAGATAAGGATTATCCTTGCCGGTATAGGACCATGTCGTCTCGTCGTTCCAGCGCTGCGGGCCGGAGCCGCCCGGATAGGTGCTGTCCTGGCGCGGATCGTAGACGCGGACGCCCTGGATGACGTAGCCGCACTGCGGCTCGGTCGTGAGTGTCTTCGTGCCCTTGGTGTCATAGACGAGCTGGATCGCCGATGCCGCGAGGCCGGAAAGCTTGCTGGTTGCGTCGATGCCGGGCGGATAGCCGCCTTGACCGACCTGCAGGGCCGATGCCTCCGGCTGCGCGCCAAGCTGATGCCGCTCGAACATATTGCCGCGATCGGTGATGTTGACGGTCGTGTCGGTGCCGACCGACGTAGCCACGCCGTCGACATAGAGCTGGTCGAACGATTGGACCGGTCCAATGCTGTGGACCGTGGTGATCGCTTCCCACTTGTTGGTGTCGCCGGAGGTCTGGCGGTAGACGATCTTGCCGGCCGAATAGGTGCGACCTGCGATGATCGGGATTCCCGCCTGCGGGTCCGCCTGCCATTGCATCGGATTTCCAACCGCTTGAGGCTTCTTCTGGAGAAGGCTCGATACGGCCGACAGCGCCGTCGCTGCTGCGCCAAGCGCGGCCACGGACACACCACCCATCGCACCCGCGACGAAGCCGGCGGCTGAGGCGTAGGAAATGCCCTCGGCCACGGCCAGCCCCGCCCCGATTCCAGTGGCGGCGAGCGCGATACCACCGACCACCAACGCGGCCGTCCGGAGGAACTTGCTCATGCAACCCTCCAGGCGGTGCCAAGATGAACACGACGCAGCACAGCTGCGCCCGCTGCTTCCTCATGGAAGCCAAGCATCGCGCCATTGCTGAGATAGATGCCGAGAGCACCGAAGGCGTCGCCGCTCTCACCCATGACGATGTCGCCCACCCACGCTGCCGCCGGGGCGATGCGCGGCAAGTGGAGCGCATCGAGTGCCTCCTCCAGCGTGGCGTGGCCGACCCGCTTCAGCGCCGCACGTGCACCGATCGCTGTCTTGTAGCTGCCCGCCTTGGCGAGTTGGGGCTGGTAGCCGAACTGGCGGAGATGCCAGGCGGCGATCCGTACGCAGTCGCAAGCGCCCCAGCTGAACTCGCGGTCCCGGAAATGCTCGAGCGTGGCCGTGGTCAGCCGGACGCGGCGATCGAGTGGGTGCATCGCGTCGATCATCGCGTCACCCCCGACGCAGGCGACATGCCCCAGTAGATCTGGTGCTGGACGCCGGTGACCTGCGACAGGCCGGTCTCGCCGGGCCACAGATATTTGTGGAAGGTGTCAGACAAGCGCGCACCATCATCGTTGAAGAAGAACCACTCGAAAGCGCTGGTGATTTCGAGATCGAGAAGGCGGCTGTAGGCGCCGACCTTGAGCGTCGCGGTGTCGAGTTGACCGAGGAAGATCAGCAGCGGCTCGCCGAGCACGAGGCCCGTCAACGGGGCGACCGCGCCCAGCCAGATCGACACCTGCGCGCCCTGCATGTTGGCCGAGGAGAGATCGGCTGCCGCGGCGTTGCTCGCCGGCGCCAGCGTGAGCTGGGTGGCGGGCGCTTCGTCGCCGGTGCCATCGGTAAGATCGCCGACAGCATAGAGGACGCCATAGGTCGGATCGTCGCCGGTGAACGTCTTGCCGTCGAAGCCCACCACCCCGGATCCTGTGAGCAGGCGGATGGTATGACTGGGCAGCACGATCTCGACCGCGCCGAAGATCGTAGGGTTACTTCCAGCCAGCGCGTTATCGAGCCCTGGGGACATCGCCGTCATGATTAGGCTCGCTCGGTGATGACGATCGTGGCTGGCGTCGCCCGCGCGATGGCTAGCTCAACGGCGACCTCGTTGCCGCTCAGGAACCCCTCAATGTAGGGCTGCGCGAACTCGCAGACGGCCCCATCATTCGGGCTGATGCGCAGCATGGGATGGATGGCGAGCGGCATCTTGCCGGACCCGTCCGCCGCCGTGTCGGCGTTCGCGGCGTGTAGATACCGCTGGCCGCCGTAGATGATGCTGAAGAACTGACCTTCGAGGACAATGTAGCCAGGCACAAAGCCTCGCAGGTTCAGGATAGAACCGAGTTGGCCCGCGCCATCCACCATGGGCGTGCCTGGGTTGCCTATGGCAAGCCCTGGTTGCGGGAAAGGAAACAGAGCGCCTTCGGTCTTAGCCCGTCGGATGCACGCCATCAGGATACGGCCATCAGGCTCCGGGCGCAGGCGCGGATAGACGATGTCCAGCGCCCAGCGATTGCCGATGCGGTTGAGCCGCTGGGCTGCGCCACCCATCGGCGGAACGATGTCGGCACCGAAATCAAGTAATTTGGGCGTAGCCGTCTGTGGCAGCCGGGGCTGCGGAAGCAGAATGGACATTGGTTGCCCCCTAACCTGCGAGTGAGCGGCGACGCGCGCGGTCGGCGCGGTCGGCAGAGAGCTGGGCCCCGCCAGCAGCGATCTGCGGCGCGGATTGCTGGATCTGACCGCCGGAGATGCTGGCAACCTTGGCGTCGAAATAATCGTTGGCCTGGACGCGCACGATGACCTGCGGCTGGCCCCCGCCGGCAGTCATCAGGCGCCGAGTGTCAGCTGCGTTGGTGACACCCGATCCCCGTGGCAGATTGACCAGCTCTGGCCCGTTTTCGCCGACCCACGCCACGCCGCCGGGAGCATAATTCGTTCCAGAGGCGAAGTGGGTGATCGACGCGAAATCGGTTGCTGCCGGTGCGGCGTCGAAACCGTTGCCGCCGCCGAACAGGCTTCCCAGCTTTCCGAAGAGGCCGCCGATCGAGCTCAGCGTCGGATTGCCCTCGCCCAGAAGCAGGTTCTTCAGCGGATTGATGAGAGCGAGCTTTTCGAGCTCCTGCTCGACGTCCTTGAGTAGATTCTTCAAGCCCGAGCCGTTGGGGTTGAAGAGGTCATCGATGAAGCGGTCGCCCTCTTGGCGGAGCTCCTTCCAGGCATCGGTTACGTCGGAGAGTTTGTCCTTGAGCGCGTCCTCGGCCGAAACGCCTTCGAGGATCGACCGAATGGCTGCGTCGGAAATATTGGTATTGCTCGCTCGGAGTTCGTGTTCCTTCATGAGGCGGTCGATCACGACCTGCTGCTGGTCTGCGGACTTGCCGACCAACCCGATCTGCGCGATCGTCAGTTCGTTCTGATCACGCTGCTGACTCGTGGTGGTCGCGATGAGCTTAGAACGGTCCGTGGACTGCTGCTGGTTGGCGAGATCGACGGCGCTATCGACGACACCCTGACGACGGGGATCATTCGCGGCGAGATCTGGATAGCGGCCGGCGGCCTCGCGCTGGGCTGCACGACGGGCAATCTCGATCTGACCTCGGCCGGTCCGGTCGCCGGCGAAATCCGCCTGATCCTTCAAGCCCTGGATCGAGTTTTCGTTCGCGGCCTTTGCCTGGACGGCAGCAATCGCCTCCTGAGTAGCGCGATCCTGCTTCAGGGCGTCCGTGTGCGCCTTAACAGCCCGTGTCGCTGCATCGACCGCCACGCCTTGCGCCTGCGCTTGGGCGACGATTAGCGGCCGGAGTTTTGCCTCGTCCGAGAGAGCATTGTTCATGCCCGCGACGCTGAGCGTGCCGGCGGACACTGCCCCGAGAACGCGCTCGCGGGCACCGGTCTCATCGCGCAGCTGCGCAGTCTGCTTGTCACCGTCTCGGATCGCATTGGCGACGTTCAATGCCTGCTGGCGCGCATATTGTTCGGTCGCCGAGGTGCCGTTTTTCGTTGCATCGGTGACCGCCTTTTGGCGGGCCTCCGCATCTTCGCCGGCGGCAGCACTCGTCAGAAATGCGTCGCCGGCAGCAAGGGCAGCGGCAGCGTTGGCACGCATGGCGTCCGCTTCGCGGCCGAGGGTCGCAGCATGTTTGTCCGCGGCCTTGTCGAGGCGGGCGCGGGCTTGCTCGCCCTTCGCATTAGCGTCTGCATCCGCATCCGCATTCGTCACGACCTGTCCGCGCAGCTGATCGAGGGCGAGCTGATGCCCAGCCGCCTGTCGAGCGGCGGGCGTGCGGGCCTGGGCGAGCCGAGCCTCGTCCTGATCAATGAGCCGCTTTTTATCGGCCGGCCCGAGGAAGGTGTTGAGTGCACGGGTATAGGCTTCCAGTGCCTGCCGCTGCTCGGTCAGTTCGCCGGTCGCAGCAAACTGGGCCACGGACTTGGGGTCCGCCAGCGCGCGCTGGATCCGGTTGCGGGCCTCCTCAAGCTGCTGGCGACCCTGAAACCCGGTGTAGCCGGTTCCAGCCGTCCGGGCATCCTCCGCACGCTTGCTCGATGCGGCATCGGCCGTCGCCTGGGCGCGCGTGATCTCGGCCTGTGCCTCGGAAATCTGCCGATCGAGGTCGGCGCGCAGGCCTGGTGCGAAGCTGTTGCCAAGCTCTGCACGCTTGGCGAGCAGATCTTGCAGGCGCTGCGCCGCAGGCGTGGCCGAATTGATGCCCGTGAGGAATCCACCGAGCTTCGCCCACGCATCGGAAATGGACGCCTTGATCCCGTCGAACGCAGCGCTGAGGCCCTCGGCATGCTTGGCTGCGCCGTCGAATGCAGGACCGAGATCCGCGAGGAGCTGAGCCTGCGCACCATAAAGGTCGTTTTGGTCTGCGAGATTCCGGATCTGCTCGATCTGCGACTGCGACAGCAGTCCGTAGCGATTGGCGAGTTCCTCAGCGCCCTTGACGGGGTCCTGGAAGGCCTTGCCCAAGACCTGCTCAGCCTGATCGATGCTCGATCCAGTCCCGGCCGCGAAGTCGGCAGTCAACTTCGTCAGACCGACGAGGACGCCACTGCCGATTCCGCCGAGCTCGACGTAGCTGCTCTCAATCTTGCGAGCCGCCGCAACCGTGAGAACCCCTCCGGCCGTTGCAGCCTCGGCATTGTCCTCCAGCTGTTTGCCAGTGATGCCGATGGCAGCGCCGGCGACGCCGGCAAGGGACTCCAGCTTGGCCAGCGCGTCCTCATAGCTGACGAACGCTGCAGTGCCGATCGCGACCACCGCGGCCAGCGCCGCGATGCCGATCGATACGGGGTTGATCAGCCCCGACACCTTGGCGAGGCCTCCAGCCATACCCGCATCATCGCTCGACAGCACTTCGACGCCCTTGTGCGCTTCCAGTGCAAAGGCCGTGAGTGGGTTGCGCCCAGCGATGACGGCATCCGTGAAGCGAAGCACTGCAGATTGCGCGATGATCGTCTGTTGCCGGTTGAGGCCGAGCGCCCCTGAGTGCCCATCCAGCGCGTTCTTTGCTGCCAGCAGGCTCTTCTCCGACGCGGCGATGGCTTTCGCGTGCTCGGCCTCAGAGAGCACGCCCTGTTTGAGCAGGCCGTTCGCGGTCGCGATCTCGCCGTCGTACCGCTTATGAGCGGTGTAGAGTGGATCGATCTGGGACCGCACCGCCTCAAGCTGTCGCTCCTGTTGAGCGAGTAGAGCGGAAAATTGCGCGGCATTCGCGTTCTGGCCAGATGAGCCGCCGCCGGCGTCGCGGTAACCACCATAAGCATTGGTGCCCGCGTTTGCGTTGACGACCGACTGCGTCTGCGTCGGCAGAACGGCCTGGATCTTGGCGGCGGCCCGAGCCTGTCGATCAAGTGCAGCCTGAATGTCGTCAGACGCCTTGTCATAGGCAGCAACGAGCCGCTTGGCCGACGCATCACCGGCGTCGCCGATCGCCGCAAAATCGGCACGGACCTGGGCAGAGCCGTCCGTGGCAAGACGAATGGCGACACTATTGGCCATTGGCGTCTCCATCCGATGCGGAATCAGAAAGCGGCGCGAGGATCGCGCGCTCGGCGATGGGCAGGATTTCGGCGAGCAATTCGGCGTCGGCACCGCGAGCGGCACCGATCGTCATCACCGCGCCGAAATCCATGGCAAAAGGCGCTCCGAAGCCGGCGACACGCAACTGCGAGCCGCAGCCGGTGATTACTTCGAAGACGAGTTCGCCTTCTTCGGTCGCGGGCTCGTTTTCCCGGTACGGGCACTCTTCGCACCGCTCGCCTTCGCCTGCGGTGCAGGAGAGTTGGCAGTACCGAGCGCCGGCGTCGCCTCCGTCGAAGTGCCATTCGAGGAGGCGGCCGATCCGTTTTTTTCCCGATCCCTGTCGAGCCAGGGCTGAACGTAGATCCGCTCAGCGGCTTCGAAGCAGTCGGTATTGGCGATGAACAGCTCGACAGCGGCCTGCATGACAGGCTCGCCGTCATGATCCTTCGCCGGGTTGCCGTCGTCACCGATGACAGGAACGAGATCGGCCGGGCCAAGCAGTTGCTCGTTCTGATCGCCAATACCGGCCCACTCGGCGATGCCGAGCCGGAGCATGGCGGCCGTCAACTCATCACTGGCCTCGATGATGTCGTTAGGCGCATTTTGCAGCGCCTGCCGGCACGCGGAGCGCGCCGCTCGCACCATCTTGCGGCTGATGGGCAGGAAGCGGACGCGCACGCCGGGCAGGAGATCCTTCCAGCCGCTCTCCGGGGCTCCGAGCTTCAGCATCAGTAATCCGCCACGTCGTTCGACAGCGTCGCAGTGACGCTGGCAGCGAGTGCTCCGGACGCCTGCCAGTTGAACACCGCCTGGATGCCGTTCGGGCCGGTGATGGGTCGCTTTGGTCTGGGGAGGAACACGCGCGGCACAGCGAACACCAAGCCGAAGGCGCCGACGGCCCAGCCGAAGTCCACCTCGCAAGGCGCGCCCGACGTCGCTTGATTAAGGAGCGTCAAGTCCTTGAACCGGACAGTAATGGAGCCGGTCATGCTCACCGCTCCCGGATCGCTGTCCTCGATGCGACCATCCGACTTGATGGTCTCGACCTTGTCGAGCGTATTCGAGAAGGTGAAGTCCGCGCCGACGACGGATCCGAGAGCCGTGCCGTCCTTCTTCACCGATCCGGTTGCCTGCGGGAAGCGCTGGATCGGAAGGGATGCTGTGGCAGTACCACCGGCTGCGCTGGTGCCGACCGGATCACTTTCGCCGATGCAGACCAGGCTGCAGGTCGCATTGAGCAGACCGTTGCGCGCCATCGCGATCTTCATCTGATTGAGGCGCGCACCATAGTTCGTCGAGTAGGCCGGCACTTCCGGCGCGCCGATCTCGATCGACATGCTGGGGAGGTTCGCGGCGCCCGACTGGAACACATGCTCGTAGCCGGTCGCTACATCGCCAGACGAAACCGGCGCACCGAATGCGAGTTTCAGCCAATGGCCGAAGTTGCGGACGTCAACGGGCACGACGATGTCACCATCGTTCGTTGCCACATCGGGCGTCGGATCCTGCGGCTCACGCCCCTGTCCAAGAAGGTCGGACGGGATGAGCGGGCGCTCTTCGCCAAGGGTGTGGCTGACGAAGGGGATGCCGAACCAGGTCGGACCGCCAGCCGGCGTGGTGCCGGCAGTGGTTTCGAAGACGCCGAACGCCTTGGCGTTCGCGCCGCGTGCGCGAGTACCCATACTGCTCTCCTGTCAGAGGGGTTTGGTGGTCGTGTAGGTGGCGGTGACGGAGAAGGTCGCGACGCGGAGCGTCGGAGCTGCATCGTCCTGCTCGTCAAAGCTCTCGGCGGCCGTCGCGTCGAAATAGTCGACTGCGCCGCCCATGGTCCTGTCGTTCTCGATAGCGGCCGCCAGGATATCGATGATGGCGTCCACACGCTGCGCGGCGGTCATCGTCGCTGACGCGTATGCTTCCACGGTCACCGGAAGTTGGTGAGTGTAATTGTAGGTGGGCGGCGAGAGGTCGACCTCTGGTTTTCCCGGGCTTCCCTGATCGACGATGATGCGCCCATTCGGGCTAACACGCTCCGGGACGGAATCCGCACCATCAAGGCCGATGACCTCTGGCCCGTTAGCGCCAACAGCGGCCGCGAATAACGCTTTCAAACTGACCGCGACATCATAGGACTTAGACATTGTCTGGCCCCTGCGTGACGCGGTTTGTGAAGTCGGCGGCGCCTTCCTGTGCGGCCGCGTCCAGGTCGAGCTTCTGCTTCGGCGTTACCCAGCTGGTCAGCGTGAACATCAAGATCAGCTCGCTGTCGCTGCCATGCGCCAGGCGGCCGCGCTTCACACGCTTGCGGCTACCGCGCGCCGTGCTGCCGAGACGTTCGGCAATGAAGGCCAATTTGCGGCCCTGCCGGCCTTTCTTGATGATGAACTCCGGCACACGGAATGCGGCTAACACCTGGTCGGGCGTCATTTTCTTCGTGGATGTCGTGCGGCCGCGACCCGGCGCTCGGGGGACGTTCTTGCTCGGGATCCAGAGATAGTCCTTACCGGCGTGCGGCCGGATCGTGGCGCCGGAAGCGAAGGTAGTGATGATATCCGGTGCGTTCGACCAGACATAACCCGCGGGACTCAGCGAGTGACCATTCTCCGGGTATGTCTCGCCACGCCATGTGTTTGCGAGGCGCTGCCCCATGCCCGCGCCGAGGATCTGATCGCGCAGCGCCAGCTTCAGCGTGCCAGTCGCACCGCGCATGGCATCGGTGATGAACTCGGCTGCCGTATCGACGGCACCGTCGACGGCCTGTCGCATGCCGTCGACCGAGACGCTGGTTCTCACGCCGGCTCCGCCGGACAGGTCCAGGTGAGGCCTTCCTCGTCTAGGATAGCCGGTCCGTTGATCCGAAACGTCTCCGAGCCGATGGTGAGGGTGTCGCCTTTCGCCGGCATCGCCACGTCGGATTTCTGGACGTCGAAATGATTGGGGTCGGTGATCGTGCGAGCGCTCCGGGCACCGGAGACCTCACTGCCTTGGCTGCGGATCACGCCGATGCCCACCAGGACATCGCCCGTGGCCAAGATTGTATAATCCGCCGCCACGGACCCAGCCGCACGATGAAGCACGGCGAGCGCCGCGGCGAACGGATCAGCCATTACGACGCGGTCGGGATCAGGATCACGTCCGCGGCGGCGTCGCCGGACGCCTGCGCGTTCACGAAGGCGCCGATCAGCTTGTTGGCCCCAGCGGTCGGCGTGACGACCTTGTTGGTGTCGTCCCAATACGCCTTGGCGCCGGCGGTGTTGGCTGCACCGGTGGCGCGCGGGAAGGCGAACTGTCCGGTGCGACGGAATTCGCCGATCGCGTTGGCTGCATAGGCCGTCATAGCGACAGCGAAGATCGCGCCGATCAGAGCACCGCCGCCGGAAGCGACGGCATAGGGAGCTGGCAGGGTGATCGTGTCGCCCTGCTTCTTGAAGTTGTTCATGTCTCAGTGTCCTTTCACTGGCGTGCGTCAGGCCGACGCAGCGGGCTGCTTCTTCGAGGGAGCGGCGAAGTCCTCGGTGACGTCCTCGTGTCCGTCGCCGATCAGGCGGTCGCCCTCGGCGTCTTCCACCGTGACGACACCGTCTTCGGGCTTGCGGAGTGCGCCACCGGCGTAGGCCTCCGAGATCAGTCGGATCGATTTCATGGGGGATGCTCCAGAACGACGAAGGGCGGCACGTGGCCGCCCTTCGTCACCTGATTGTGGGAAGCGCCTTACTGGCCGGGGTTCTGGTAGGCCGAGCGCCAGTTGATGGCGCCGACACCGTAGTCGAGGCGAACCTTGAACTCGGTGCCGTCCACTCGCCAGCCGAGCTCGTTCTCCAGGAACGGCTCTTCCACGCCATTCAGGAAGACGACCTCGATCGCCGGGGCGACGTCCTTGTCGGCGAACAAGTACCAGGCTGTGCCACCCAGGCGCGGCGTGTCGACGACGGTCTCCACGAGGCCCTGCACCATGTTGATGCGCTGGAGCTTGTTGGCCGCGTCCGGATCATAGGGCGAACCGATGATGACACGGACGGTGCCGCCCAGGCTGAGCGGGCCGACCCAGCTCTGCGGCCGAATGTCGAGGAACTCGTTCCCGCTGACATCTTTCTGCGAAGCCATGGCGACACGAGCCGCGTCGAAGGAGGCGACGCCCGGCACCGCCGCCACACCAGCGATATTGCCGTGGTGGGCGGCATCGAACAGCGCGAAGCCGTCACCCATGACCGGGTTCGAGGCGAGCAGCGCGAAGACGTCGACCTCGATGGTCAGCTTCGCGGCGCGGCCGAGATCCATCGCCAGGCCCGAGAAGACGCCCATGTCGTCATTGATGAGCGCCTGGCGGGAGATTCCGATGATGTTGCCCTTGGTGCCCGCCTGGATGGTCTGCTTGGCCCCGTCGGGGATCGCTTTGTTCCGGAACTCGCCGGCTTCGTTCAGCACGTCGAGCGTGCCGAAGGTGCCCTTGAGGTAGCGGTTAGCGGCCCGGAAGTCCGTCACGGAGCCGGTGCCGCAGAATTTCGACCAGCTGTCGGGCGTGGTCGCATAAGCCGCCTGCAGCGTCTTGTGCATCACGTTCTCGAGCAGGACGGTGAAGTCGCCGGTCGTCTGGGTGATGGCGTTCATCGACGTCATCGCGGCGCCGAGGATCGCCTTCGGATCGCGCGAGGTGACGCGGTTGCCGGAGTTGATCAGGGCCTCGCGGGCCAGATCGACGCACGATACGCCACGGAACTCGCCTGGATCGAGACGCAGTGTCTCGCCGCGCAGCGCTGCTGCCTTCGTGACGGTCGACGCAACACCGGAGCGGATCATGAGCCACGCGGCAGCACCATCCAGCCACTTGTCGCGGGCGTCTGCGCCGACATTGATCGAGCTACGGCCGACGTTGGCCGCATCAGAACGCTCGGCCAGCTTGTCCAGCATCTTATCGCGGGCCTCGGCCAGCGGAGTGCCGGCGGTCACCAGACCCTCGATGAAGTCGGCGTCGAGCCCGTGCTTTGCGCCGAGCGCGCGGATCTCATTGCCACGGGCGCGATCGGCAGCGATGGCTGCCTGCACGTCGGCGGCCGTGATACCGGCCGGGGCGGACGGGGCAGCGGGGGCAGCTGCAGCCGGCGCGGCGACCGCTACAGGAGCGGCAGGCGCGGCGGGAGCCGCAGGCGGGGTAACAATCGCGGGCTGGGTGACAGCCGCCGGGGTCGCCTCGGGGGGCATAGGATTCTCCTTCGGAGGTTGGGGAGCGGCGGCTGCCGTCCGGGGCGCCCGCGCCATCGCCAGGGTGGTGATGAGCGGGCTATCGGGGACCTTGCGGAACCCGAATGCTTTGACGTTCAGCGCGGCGGCCGTGCTGGCGCCTGCGATGGACGTGACGAATTTCTTCTCGAGCGCGACCTGGGAGGACATCCAAGTCTCGGCATCGAGCATGGCGATGAGATCAGCGGGATCGATGCCCGTCTGGGCAGCGTAGATGCCGACGAGCTGATCCCGGATCATGTCGAGCTGGTCGGCTGCCGCGCGGAGCTCGGCGGCGTCGCCGACGGCCACGTCCCAGGGGTTGTGGATCATCATCAGGGCGTTGTCGGCCATGATGATTTCGCTGCCGGCCATCGCGATGATCGACGCCATCGATGCGGCGAGGCCGTCGATGTGCGTGGTGACCTTCCGCCCAGTCGCCTTCGCGCGCTGGAGCGCGTTGAAAGTGGCGAGGCCGTCCATGACGTAGCCGCCGGCGCTGTTGATGCGCACGTCGATGTCATCGCTGCTGCCGTTAATGATCGGCACAAGCGTCTGGGCATCGAGGCCGTCCCAGCTATCGCCGACGACCCCATACATCAGAATTTCGGTCATTGCGGGCTCCTAGGCAGCCTTCTTGGTGGGCTGCGGTGGTTGTGGGTCCGGCCGGTTCGGATAGGTTGAGTTGCCGACCTGGGTGACGCGGCGAGGATCGCAGTCGAGCACGAGGCCGAGGTCGTCGAAGCGCTTCATGTCCGCCGCGAACTCCGCGAAAAACGTCTCCGGATCCTCGCCGCGCTCGCGCACGACCTGGCTCGGCGTCTTCTGCCCCGCGCGCACGGCGTCACGGTTCGCAGGAACCTCGGTCGCCGGGTCGATCATCTCGCGCGCCGGCGGTGTCCAGACGAACTCGCAGCCGGTGACGTCCTGCCCGGTCATGGCGACCGCATCGAGGAACCACTGGCCGGCCGGCACACAGAACTGCGGGATGAAGAAGTTCCATTGCCAGCTGTCGATCGACCGCTGGAATTCGAGCCACCCCATGCGGCCCGATGAAAAGTTGACACCGGACAGGTCGCCGGTGAGCAATTCGTAGGGGACGCCGAGGCCAGCCGCGATCGCGTGCAGGGAGACGCGCGAATAGGCGTCGTAGCCGTCGACACCTGGCGGCTCGGCAAACTTTACGTCAGTGCCCGGCGGGAGGGTCTCGATAATTCCGGGCTCGACCGCCTCGAGGCCCGGCTCGTCGGAATCCTCAAGTTCTTCGTCGCTGCCGTCCTCGCCGATCTTGAAGACGGTGTAGCAGGAGGCGATCTTCTGCCGGACGAGCTGAGCGTCCTCGTAGTCGCCGAAGTCCTTCATCCGCACGATTACGGGCGCAAACCAGGTCGGCCCGTGGACCGCTTCTGGCCGCGTGGCGCGGAACACATGGGCGACGTCGTTCGCTGGGATCAGCGACGTATCGAGCGAGAGGGGCAGCACGGACCCTGGGTGTTTGGCATAAAGCCAGTAGCCCGTGCGGCGCCCGATAGCATCCAGCTCGACGCCCTGCATGCGGACCCCGCCGCCGACCGACGGCGCCGAGAGCATCATGTTGATGTAGTCGGACTCGAGCAGCTGGATCTGGAAGGGGACGGTCAAGCCGTCCTTCTTCTTCCGCCAACGACGCCGCGCAACTGCGGCACCGCCGGTCACGATCTCACGGGCCGCGATCAGTTGGAGCCCATAGAAATTATGGCGCCCTTCGGCGTCGCAATCCGTGGACTCGAAGTGCTTCTTCGCGAGGGCTGTCAGATCCTTGTCCAGGACACCGTTGCGGCGAATCTGGAAGGTGATCCCGGCGCCGACCATGTTGTTGGCGATGCCGGCGACGGCGCGCTCCGCGAACGGATTGTTGCGGACGAGCTCTCGCGCGATGCCGCGCAACGCGTACATGGCGGCTGGATGCAACTCTGCATTGGCATCGCGGCCGTTGCGCTTCCAGCCATGTGTGCGCGGGCTGAAGCTGGCGCCGTCGAATTCTGCCTTGGCGCCGCGGCGGATGTGCTTCCGATGGGGGGCTTTCGGCTCGGCAACCGGATCGCCCGCGGGCTTACGGAACATCTGGAGCAGGCGGTTGAGTGGTGAGCCAGCCGCCATCAGAGGCCGCTCCGGTAGCGTGCCAGACGCTTGCGCAGCGCGCCCCTCTGGGCGGCAAGCTGAGCGACGATCGTCTGCCGGGCCGTGATCATCTGGCCCACTTCCTGGTACCGCACATGGCGCCCGTCGGCGAAGCGCGTTTCGAGCACTCCCGACGCGATAGCCGCATCGAGGGTGTCGAGGTCGCTCTGCTGGAATGCCATAGCTACCTCCGAAGATATGAGCCGCGTGCGCGGCCTGTGAGCGGGTTCACCCGGGCCCGGGCTTTGGGTTTCGCTGCTGCGGCCGCGGGCGGTGTGTTGTCAGGGACGTCGAGGACACCGACCTCATCACCTTCGCGCTTTCGAGCCGTGACTGGCTTCTTTCGCGAACGTGCGCCGGTTAATTGGTCCCATTTCTTGTCCGTCCAGCGATCGACGCCGGAAGCGATGGCGATCGCCCGGGCATAGACTGCCATGTCGAGTGCTTCGTTGCGCGGGCGGGTCTGCATCCACTGGCGCCGCGAGCGTCCGTTCCGCTGGTTCACCGTGATCAGCTGCTCGGCGACGATCTGCTTGACCCACTCGTCAGAGATCCCGTCGGGCAGGTAGACATACCCATCCGGATACTGCTCGCCGTCGCTCCGGGGCGGCTCCAACTGCAGCTGGCCGTAGAGCTCCAGCTTCAGCATCGACGTGCCGATCGTCCACAGCTTGACGCCGCGGGGCAGTTTCTTGCCGCCGATCGTGACGTCCTGCCATGTCGGACCCGCAATGGCTTGGCTGACGCCCAGCGCGTCGCGGCCCTTCAGGGCCATGACAATGCCGGGATGACGACGGGCCCAAGCATAGACGAACTGCGTGTTCTCGCCGTCGCCGGAGTCGATCCCGACACGGTGCAACCGGATCTCGCGACCCGACGGCGTCACCCAGACCCGCGCGATCTCCTTATCCATCTTGGCCCAAGTGGCGGCGTCGGCAGCCGAGCCTTCGACGACGATGTGATCAATGAGTGCCCGCCGACGGCCGGAGCCGAAGCCCCAGATATCCAACTCAATACGCGGCGAGCTGCCGCGCTGGACGTCTGCCGCGCCGACTGCGAGACCGACCCAATCGGGAGGCGTGCCGAGGGCCATCCCCATCTCCCGCCGGTCGTAAAGACGCTCCCATTCGGGCGCTTCGCCCTTCTCGGCCCAAGCCTCGCCGAGCACCTGGTTGACGAATGTGCGGAGGAGGTTCGGATCCTTCCGGACCTCCATGAATTCGCGAGCGATCTCCAACCAAGCCGCACCGGGGTGCTGACTGTAAGCGGCCCAGATGTGGAAGGACCGATGCCGCGGGAAGGCGCCGGGATTATGCGCCCGCCACTGCCCATTCTCGTCCATCCAGGCCTTGTCGGCCTCTTCAATGTCGCAGCCCTCGGTGCAGCGGTACCAAGCACGAACCGGGTTGACCGTCGGCTCCCAGCGAAGTCCCGCCCCCGTTCCATCCCCGAACGTGAGGATCTGCATCGTCCCGCAGTTGGGGCAGGGAACGTACCGGTATTCCTGCGAGCCCTGTTCAAACAGGGCATCGATGCGGCTGTGGCCTTTGACCTTCGGGGTCGAGCCAGCGGCGTTGAAGCGCCGCGTCGATGTCAGGTTTCGCTTGAAGGCGAGGCGGGCGGGGTCGCCTTCCTCCTTGGATGCCCACGGGTAGCCATCGCACTCTTCGAGAAACACGTCGTCAGATGTGACGCGTCGGAATTCCTTAGGGCTGTTCGCGCCCTTGATCTGGATCCAGCCGCCTTTGTAGCGCTTCGCCCGGATCTGGTTGTCGGCGTGCCGCGGTTTGAATTCCGCGACGGACTGGACAATCTTCCACTGTAGGACAGGGTCCAGGTCGTCGCGGCTGAACTTCTCCGCGTCGTCAATCGTGGGCTGGTAGATGAGCGTCCGGCGCGGGCTATACTTGATGCACCAGGCGACGCGCGATTGCATGATCGTCGACCAACCGATGCGGCTGCTCTTCCGACACGTGACTTGATTGGTCTCCGGCGCGATCGTGGCGTCGGCCATGTCGGCCTGAAACGGGAATGGCCGGATGCGGTTGCCGTCGTCGCTTCGCGCATGCTC
>Ga0070730_10001718_pt1 | contig 20773 bp, 12 predicted proteins | sample Coa_R1_3_FD_66447 | JGI IMG/M metagenome (GOLD analysis project Ga0070730, IMG submission 66447) | Surface soil microbial communities from Centralia Pennsylvania, which are recovering from an underground coalmine fire - Coalmine... | ecosystem: Environmental > Terrestrial > Soil > Unclassified ... | reverse complement strand
AGCGTGACCGAGCTGGACCCAGATGTGAGCGAGCGACGGGTTGCGCCGAAGCGCTCTCGCGTAGTGAAGCGAGGCCGCGGACCAGTCGCGCCGGTCACGGGCTTCGTCGCCCCGCGCGATCACCCAGCGGACGGTCCCGAACAGCCGCAATTTTCTGAACAGCGGAAATCTCATGCCTACTCCGAGGTGGCGAGCCGTTGTGATATTTACCGCGGCGTATCAGTCCACGCCAGGGTGGAGCCCCGTTCGCAGGGCGTTTGCTTGTGACGTTTATGGCTCGGCGGTCGTCGGATCGAGCGCCATCTGCAGCCCCGCCATGAGCAGGCCCGCATGCTGCAGTCCCATCATGAGCAGGCCGACATGCACGGCGCCGAGGAGGCCGCCCGTCATGGCGCGGCGGACGGCTTCCTCGATCGGCAGGAGGACGACCTCGATGTCTTCCGTGTCGTCCGGCGCGGGATCGCAGACCTTCACGGCGTCGCTCACGAGCACGAGATGGAGGCGATTGTCGTATCTCGCCGGGTCCGCGGAGAGCGTGTGGAGGAGTTGCGCCGTCCCGGCGAAACCGGTCTCCTCCCGGAGTTCGCGGGCGGCCGCCGCGAGCGGGCTGCCGTCGGCGGGATCGACGACTCCGCCGGGCAACTCGAGTGAGGCAAGCCGGGCTCCGTGCCGATATTGGCGCACCAGCACGATGTGGCCCTCCCGGTCCAGCGCCACGACGTGCGCGAAGTCCGGGACCTCGAGCACATAGTACGGGCTGACGTCCCGGCCGCTCGCGGTGGTGCAGTCGTCCGCGCGAAGACTTACCCAGCGGTCGCGAAAGATCGGGCGAGAGCGGCGGACCCGCCAGGGCGCGACGACGCAACCTGGTTCCTCGGAGCGCTGGAATGTCTCAAAATCCCGGGACATCAAGATCTTTCGCGTTGGGGCGCGCTCCCGCTGCAGTTTGTCGCGGAACGCGGGTTAAGGGAATGGCCTCGATCGCTAGCTCTCGGACAGAGCAGGAAGAGCCGAAGGCCAGGTTCAGGCGCACCTCCAGGAATTCGAACGTCTGCGCAAGCTCGAACTCACACGCTAGGACCGGGTCCAGGGGTGTGAACGTCCGAGACGCCACCACTGTCCCGCCGCTATGGCAGACGTCCATGACGACTTCGTCAGGGAACGAGAACGCGTCAGCGAGCGTAATCCTCGCCCGGTAGTGTCCTCGAGGTAACGTCACGTAAGGCCCGTAAACCCCGAAGTGGCGTTCGGACGCCGAGCCGGGGGCGGAAATCACCAGTGCGTCGCCAACAGCTTCGCCGGTTTGCGAGCAGAGGCGCCGATCGCCGCCGGCGAACGTCATCGTCATCGGTTCGTCGGCCTGCTGCGCGACCCAGAAATGCGGATGGATGCACACACCTCGCCAGCCGGTGCGCTGGAGCAGTTCGGCGAAAAAGTCGCTGTGAAAGCCTAGTTCCATCCAGCCGCACTTCCGCGCGACGTAGAGCGACTCACCATCCAGCCTTACGCCCCAGGGCACGGAGAACCCTTCGTTGATCGGCTCAGCCGCGAAGTAAACCTTTCCGCCGGGAGCCAACACCCTGTGAAGCCCCCTCAGCAGCCGCTCGAAATCCCAGCAGTGATGAAAGGATTCGAAAAAGATCACAGCGTCGAACATCTGCTCGGCGGTCTCGACCCAAAGATAGTCGGCATTGATCAGATCGATCTCGACGCCCTCCCGCTCAGCGCGGCGCCGGACCAACTCGCAGTAGTTGGCTTCGATATCGAGGCCGGTGACGTTGTGACCCAGCATCGCAAGGGCCAATGTAGTGTTGCCCCATCCGAAGCCACACTCCAGGATGCGCGAGCCCTCCTTCAGATCAAGGATCTCCAGTAACTTCCCCATGAGCGTGAAGTGTGTGGCGGCCAGCTTCACACTCTTTGTGAAGTAAGGGAACGGGCGTAGGAGGACCTGGTCGAGGTCGAAGCCGGATCCCTCGTTGGCGACCGTGTAGGCGCCGCGCCCTGATAGCGTTTCGTGAAGTCGGAGGTACTTCGCTCTGTATTCCGGATCGAACGGATCAGCTGGCAGGTCCGAAGGCGGCGCGGCCGCGTTCTGAGCGAACCTGCGATAGGCCTCGTCATGGGAAATCGTGTAGCCTTCGTCGAAGTGCCGAACCAGAGCGTCAAGCTCGTCCAAGGGCCACATACGCATAGCAGACTACCTCCAAACCGCGGGCGGCGGGACGAAACGCCATAGTACCCCGCCAGTAGGACGAGTGGCGAGTTGAAACCGTCGGCCTGGAGCAGCGGCCGCTTGCCGGCCGTCCGCACTGCGTGCGAAGAACCCGAGGCGAAGCGTTGGCGCTTTCAAGCACATTCCAAGACGCGAGAGAAAGCGGCTATGACCGACTACGCTATGTCGCCCGAGGACGTCGTCCGCGCCCTCCATATGTACCTGTTGGATCGCATGCCCGATCCCGCCGAAGTCGATATCGCAACTGCAGCCATACGTGCGCGTGGCGACGCCTCCGTTGCATTGAAGAGCATCCTCGACGGCGAGGAATTCCAGGAGCGCCGGCGCATGGTCCTGCGCCAGCCGCGGCACGACGCGCCCCAACTGCTCAGGAAGGTGGTTTTCCTGCACAACCCGAAGGCGGCCGGTGTTTCGATCGGTGTCGCGCTTCAGGACCACCTCGGCAATATGCGGATCTCTCCCCCGATCGTGGATACGTTCAGCCGGCACCACCGCCTGGCGGGATACTATCAAGGACTACGGGGCTACGACGTCTACACGGGCCATATCGGGCGCGACCTGTTCGAGGCGGTGAACGACGGCCACGCCGTCGTGACCAATTTCCGGAAACCGCTGCCGCGCATCCTCTCGCTCTACAACTATTACCGGCATCGCGTCGGGGCCAACCACCTGGACTCCTCCACGCCGGCGGCCAGGATGAACCATGCCTGCGCCATCGCGGCGCACACCCTTGATTTCGATGACTTCGTGAGATGCGACAACCCGTTCGTGCGACTGTACATCAGCGACTTCCACTATCGGCAGCTCACTCATTCGCCCTGGGAGCCGCCGCTGCCTGGCGTAACCCTCGCCGACGCCTGCGCATTCGTCGATCGCATGACCTGTATCTACGTCTGCGAGGAGCCCGGCCGCTCGGAACGCCTTTTCCGCGAACGCCTCGGCATCGAAAGGATCGGTCGCGAAAACGTCGGTGATCGGTCAGCCGAGGTTCTGCGCGCGAGTGACGTGTCCCCCTCGACCGTGAAACTGGTCGCCGAGCTGAATCAGCGCGACCAGGCGCTCTATGATCACGCCCTCAACTGGCTCGCCCACACTTAGACTTCGGAGGCGTGACTCTTCACTTCGACGATGGGCGACTTAAGGAGGGCGTTGATCCTGCGCTTGAGCGCCGCACGCCGATCATTGTTCCGATAGGTCGAGCGCGCGGTCGACACGAAGGCGTCGTCGAAGCGTCCCAGACGGTCGCATTCCCTTACGATGTCTTCCGCTTCCCATATCGCTTCGTTGACCGACTTCAGCTGGGCGAGCAGGTCCTCCAATTCGCGATTCGGCGCGGCGAAATGTTCGGTCGTAATCGCCTGAAGTAACTCGAGCTCGGCGTGGACATGCCCTAGCTTCGACGGGTCGGAGATTCGCTCCGCCTTGATCAGGAGGATGCTGATCTTGTCGAAGAGCTCCCCGGCGGAAATCGGTACTACCAGTTGATCCATCATTCCTCCCCACTCACGCCGGATGATTGCGGGCGAGGGCGGCGCGCTGCTCGGCGAGTATCTCGAGGAGGGTCGTTCGGAACGCGATGATCGGCGCCCAGCCGAGTTCCCGACGCAGCTTGCTCGCGTCGCCCGCGACCCTCGGCGTTGTGGCTTGCCGCAGGCGGGAAGGGTCGAGGCGGACCTCTATCCGACATCGCGAATCGGACAGCAATATCTCCAGCAGGTCGCCGATGCGCACGGGCTTGCCCGAGGCGACATTGAAGACCCGCCCCGGGCCCAGCCGCTCGCGCGCCTCCAGAACCAGGGTGTAGGCGCTCACGACATCGCCGACGTCGAGAAAGTCGCGTTCGTCGTCCAGGTTGCCGACGGTCATCAACGGCGGCTGCAGGCCTGCTTCTATGCGCGCGATCTGGCCGGCGAAGCTCGGCGCGACGAAGGCTTGCGCCTGTCCCGGGCCGGTGTGGTTGAACGGGCGCACCACGCAGGTGGACAGCCCGTTGGCCGCCACCTGACGGACGAGAATGTCGGCGGCGGCCTTGCTGGCGGCATAGGGGTTCAGGGGCTCGAGCAGGGCGCGTTCGTCGGTGAGCCCCGGCTGCCGCAAACTCGCGCCATAGACTTCAGCGCTGCTCACAAACAGCAGGTGCGCGTGCGGCGAAAGCTCCTGCAACGCGAGGACTATATTGAGCGTGCCGTCGAAATTTACTTCCCACGCCTCGCGCGGCGCCCGGGTGGACGACCCGATCGTCGTGACGGCGGCCAGGTGGATCACGATGTCCGGCTCGATCGCCCCGATCAGTCGCCTGACGCCGTCCTGGTCCTTGACGTCGAGCGTCAAACCCTCGCCCGCTTCCCCGGCCGGCCTGGCCGGGACCACAAATTCCCAATCCGGGTGACGCTGCGAGAGGAGCGCACGCAGCCGCCTGCCGACGAAACCGAAGCCGCCGGTTACCAGGACGCGCGCCGCCGAGGAACCCGGGGGCATCAGCCTGGAAGCGGCTTCAGCCGCGCCATGTCGGCGTCGACCATTTCCGCGATCATCTCCTCCAGCGTCACTTCGGGACGCCAGCCCAGCACTGACCGCGCCTTCGATGGATCACCGCGTAAAATGTCGACTTCCGCCGGACGGAACAACCTGGGATCGATGACCACGTAGTCGTCAGCGTTCAATCCGACATGGGCGAACGCGAGTTCGCACATGTCGCGAATCGTCGTGGTGCGGCCGGTGGCGACGACATAGTCGTCCGGCGTGTCCTGCTGCAGCATCATCCACATGGCTCGGACGTAGTCCCGCGCGTGACCCCAGTCGCGCCTGGCGTCGATGTTGCCGAGCTTCAGTTGGCTCGCCAGGCCGAGCTTGATCCTCGCCGCGGCGTCGGAGACCTTCCGCGTCACGAACTCAATGCCGCGCAAGGGGCTCTCGTGATTGAACAAAATCCCGGAAGACGCGTGCATCCCATAGCTCTCGCGGTAGTTCACGGTAATCCAATGGCCGTAAACCTTGGACACCGCGTATGGAGATCGCGGATGAAACGGCGTCTTCTCCGACTGGTGATCCTGCTGGATCAGGCCGTACATCTCGGACGAGGACGCCTGATAGAATCGGGCCCCCGGTCGCGTCAGCCGCAGCGCCTCCAGCATGTTCGTCACGCCGACGGCCGTCACCTGCGTGGTGAGCAGCGGCTGATGCCACGAGGTTCCGACAAACGATTGCGCCCCCAGGTTGTAGACCTCGTCCGGCTCGACGTCGCCGACCACCCGGAGAATACTGGAGAGATCGATCAGATCCCCGTCGATGATCGCTACGTTGTCGTACACGCCGAGCCAGCGCAGGCGACTGTCATGAAATCCACCGGCGCTTGTACGCCGGGCCATCCCGAACACCTCGTAGCCCTTCGTCAGCAGGAACTGCGACAGATAGGCGCCGTCCTGCCCGGTGATTCCTGTTATCAATGCGCGCGGCAATATATCTTCCTCTCGAGTGGCAATTGATATTCATCTGCCGAGCGGTCAGATGACTTCGATCTCTGGGAAGGGAAAGATGAATTTGCCGCCGTCAGCGATATATTCCTGCTCACGCTGCAAGATTCCGTCCTTGAAGTGCCACGGCAACACCAGGAAGTAGTCCGGCTTCATCGCCCGCGCCTCTGTCTCGGAAATGATGGGAATCCGCGTGCCGGGCGTCTCTCTTCCGAACTTCTGCGCATTGACTTCAGCGATGGCCGCCACCTCGGCTGAGGTGATGCCGCAGAACTGCAAGGTCACGTTGCCTTTGGTCGACGCGCCGTAGCCGAGCACCTTCTTGTTGTCGGCCGCGAGCGCCTTCAACAGACGCATGAGGTCGGCCCTGTGTCGAAAGACCCGATCTTCAAATTCGCGAAACGGTCGAACGGTATTCAACCCCATTCGGTCTTCCTGACCGAGCAGCCAGTCGATCACCGCATCGTTGGCCGGGCGGCGCGACGACTTGCGCGCCGCCGTCACGGCGAAACTGCCACCGTTGATGGCGTTCATCTGCACATCGATCAGCCGCAAGTCGGCCGCCTCGAGTATTGTCTTGACCACACTCAGCGAATAGTATTCGAGGTGTTCATGGCAGATCGTGTCGTATGACACCGTCCGGAGCATCGCGGGCATATAGCTTTGCTCGAGATGCCACAGCCCGTCGGGAGTGAGCACCGACGCCACATCGCGCGCGAAAGCGATAGGGTCGTCCAGGTCGTAGAACATGGCGATCGAGGTCACGATATCGGCCGGGCGCGTGCTCAATTTGCGAAAGTTGGCCGCTGAAAAGAAGTCGGGCGCCAGGGCCACGTCGTCGGGATAGTACTCCCTGAACGTCTCACCGGTAGGGTCGATGCCGATCCGGTTGATGCCGGCGACAGAGTAGGCCTTGAGGGAGGTCGCGTCGTTCGAACCGATATCGAGCACCGTGCCGCCGGCGCGAAGATCCGCCAGCCGTTCCAGATAGTGAATCTTGTGGGTCAGGTGCCGGACCATCGAGGCGTTCAGCCCCGATCGATAACCATAGTTCTCACCGTACATCTCATCGGGATCGTAACTATGGCCAAGTTGAAGCAGACCGCTATCGGGGCACCAGACAAGCTCGAGTGGCCCTTTGGTTACCGCTTCGCCAACGCGGGGAAATACGCCGGTCAGTTCTTGTTCGCCGAGGTGCAAAACGGGGATTAGATTACGACTCCTGCTAACACGGCACTCTTCCAAACGCTTATAGTGTCCCTTCATGGGCGCCTCTCGACTTTCGGCCCGACCGGGCATGGCATCTCTTAGAGGGTCTCCCCTCGGCGTCAACACAGGCTCAGGCGAGCGCGGCGAACAGTTCTGAGGGGGTCATGGCGGCGGCAGGATGTCCCGTCGCATGCGCGTGCCCGTAGACGGCCCTCAGCTCCGGCACGTACCGGTCAAGCTCGGGCAGGTGCTTCAGGCGCATCAGGGTGCGCGCCGCGGAAAAGTAGGGGATGTTGTTCGCGGCGTCATTTTGGAAAATCTCTCGCCACATCATCGCGACCAGCCACAGCCGATTGGCTCGCCGTTGATCGACTTCGGCGGGGGGACAGCCCATCCGTTCGGCCATGTCCCAGGCGGCGGGCAGGTGCTCGAGGTCGAGAAGTGCGCCGTAGGGCGCCCACGACACGTTCGAATTGACGACCAGCGAAGCCTTGCCAATCCAATAGGCGGGAGAGTTCGCCATATAACGCAAAATGTAATAAGCCGAGGGTATGCACGAGGGCATGGTCGCAAATATGCGGCCACTGGTGTCCTGGCAGTAGGCGCGCATCGCATGGTCGCGCCGGGCCGCAAACGCGTAGATGGCTGTGTAAAAGTTCTCGCATCTGGCCGCTAGCGCGGCGACCGTCGCGAAGACGTCCGGCCCATCCGGCTCCAGCACGTTGAACTTATCGAGCAACGCGTCGACATCCTTTACGTTGTTCGGATCGTTTTCCGACGTGTAGCCGTAATTCAGATACACCAGTTCAAGGGTCGGTCGGGACGCGATCAGGTCCGATATTCGCTGTATAACGCCTGGCCGGGTGAAATCGTCGTCGCCGAGGATCCAGATGAATTCCCCCCGCGCGGTCTGGGAGGTGACGGCGAGGTTTCCCAGCATGCCGACATTCCTGGGATTGCGGATGTAGCGGAAGTCGGTCCGATGCGCGAAGCGGGCCGCGACTTCCGACGTGTGGTCCGTCGATGCGTTATCGACGACCAGCACCTCGATGTCCTCCCGCGCCGGGCCGATCTGCGAGAAGATATTCTCGAGGTTCAGCGCTATCCATCCCCCTCTGTTGTAGGTGCTGATGCATACCGAGAGGGCTGGACGGCGGCGCAGATTGGCGAACCGCGCATAGAAGACGTCTCGAGGCGGGACCTCGGCCGTCCCGCCGACGAGGTCACGCGGACGGTCGCAGGCGAGTTGTGCGGCGATATCGGCGGCGACGGTGTCCCAGTTGCGAATGTCCGCGCGGCGCGCCTCCTCGGTGAGGCACGCCAGCCATTCGGGGTCCGCCATCGTGGCTATGGCGTCGGCAAGCTCGGATGCGCTCGTAAAGTCCGCGAACGCGACGCCTTTTTGCGCCGGCGCGCCAGGCGGGGCGTGGACCAGGCACGGCTTTCGCCAGGCCAGGCCTTCGTCGACCTCGGATCGCTTGGCGCCGTCCATGCCCGCGAAAATGACGAAATCGGCGTGGCGCAGGCGCTCACAAAGCGTTCTCCGGTCGGCTCTCCCGATCGTGCACCCGCCGCCCGCCGACTGCGCCAAGGCGTCCGCGCCTGCGGGCGCGCCGATCACGGTGAAGTTGAGCCGCCTCGCCGATCGGGAGGACGCCAAGGCGAGCGCCTTGGCCAGGGTCGCCAGATCGACCGGTCGGCTGGCAGGAATGCGGACCAGAGCCTCGACCGCGCGGGGTGTCGTTTCGTCGCCGGACGTCCGCGCCGCAAGACTCTCGACGCGGGCCGGGGGGACAATCAGGCCCAGGCGATGATCGGCGCTGTGCATCTTGCCGCGCCAGGCCAGGAGTTGGCGATAGAGCGCGTCCCGCTGATCCTCCGATCTTGCGAACACCTTGTCGAGCGCGGCAAGGACCTCGATACGGTCAAACTCTTCTCTCGACGGCTCAACCGACTGACCGTCGGGACGCGGGGCCGGCAGAAAGGCGGCGACCCGAAGTCCGTGCGCCTTCGCGTAGCTTGCCAGGCCCGCCAGCGCGGGGGCGCCGCTGTCCGCGCACAGCACCCACTGCGGGGCCGCTTCTCCAGGCTCGATCCAATCGCTCCAGGGCGCATGACCCTCTGCTGGCCTGAACGCCGCCAGCCGGCCGTGATCTTCGTCCCAAACGACCGGAACCGCCGCTACGCCACGCCGGGCCAGCCCAAGAACGAGGTGCTCGTCGAATGGCGTCTCAGCGCCGGCGATCAGGTAGTAGATCATCTTCAGCGCTCGGGTGGGATCGGCCGCCCGCGCCATCAGACCGTTGAACTGCCTCCAATAGGCCGACCACTGCGGCTCCGTTCCGCTGGATGAAGGTGGCGAGAGGCCGTGAGTAGGCGGGTAGAAATCCGCACGCTGATGCACGGCAAAGAAATCAAGCAGGTCGTTCGCCTCGGCTTGTGAGGTCGCCACGATCAGATCGGCCAACAGCAACGCCTGCATGAAGCGTTCGTGACCTTCCGATACGGGGGCGGGGACATTCTGATTTCGCAGCGGGTCGGCGCCATGAAAGACGAACGCCGTGCGCAAGCCCAGGCGTCGCGCCTCCAAGACTACGTTCACCTCGATCAGGCTGCTGTCGGCCGAGGCGCGCAGCCGGTCCGGCACGATCAACCAATTGTCTGAGCCGCAAGACGCCGGCTCGACGGTCATCCGGCCAGTGGCCGTCCGGACGTGGAACCGCTTGAGCTCGCCGTCCCAGACGACCGCCCGATAGACCTCGCCGGCCGCGGCGAGCGCCCCTTCTAGGCCAGCGGTGAAGCCGGACGACCCGTCACCAGGCGTGTCGGACGTTCCCACCAGCAGCAGATGGACCTTGCCGGCAAACGCAGGCAGCGGCGCGTCGCTCAGTGGGGCCGGCGCCGGCGGGGGCGGCTTGGCGCCCGGGCGAGGTTCGTCGACAACCGTCCGGCGAGCCTCCAGCAGGCCCGCGAGCTCGTCCTCGACGATCCGAAGCGAACGCTCGAGTTCAGCCGGATCGGTTTCCCAGTCCAACCAGCGCAGCAACGGGCCGAGCACCGGCAGGTCGCCCAAGCGACGCCGACGAACCAGGTTCGCCAGGCCCGGGATCGCAGCCGCCCGTTTCTGGCCCTCCGCCGACAGGCGGAGCTCGACCAGAATGTCGGCTCGGCTGGCTCCCTGCCGCAGTCGCTCGAGCTGCCGATGCGTTTCGTCAGGGCGCGGAGACCGCGCGAGGACAGATCGGTAGGCGCTCTCGACAAACGCGCGCCCCCTCAGACTAAGCACGGCCTCGAGCGCCAGGGGCGGCGCATCCGGTATGGCGCCGGGGGGCGCCTTCGAACGCTGCTGAAGCCCGCGCCGGACCTTGGCCTCCATCTGCCATTCGCCGAAATCGTGGAGGAGAGGGACGTGCGCCGCCAGGCCGGCGCCGATCGCGTCCTCTATGGAAACATCCTCGATGTAGCGGGCCAGCGAGCCGTAGCTCGGGAAGGGAGCCGCACGTGTGAAGAATACCGCGCGCTCCGTGGACAGCGCCATCGACGTATAGGCCTCGAGCACAGCCTCGCGTCGATCGTCGAACGCAACGATGGCGAGGCAATCCTTGGCGAAAGCCGAGATGAACGCCGCACCGGTCTCAGGCAGGGTGATCGTTGAAATGCGACCTCCCTGCGGCTCGAAGCGCTCCTGCAGACGCGCGCACCGCGCGTCGAGCGCCGCGCCGACGTTCACAGGTCTTTCGACCACGATCTGTGAACCCGGCCGTTCGCGCATGATCTTCTCGATCATCGCCTCGAGGTTCGATTCCTCCGCCGCAAATCCCAGCAACCAGATGGCCGGTTTGTCGCTCAAGCGCTCGTAGACCGTATAGAATGGCGCGATCGGCTGCTTTGCGATGCGGTACACGCCATCGGCGCCGAGCTCGTCGGATTGCCAGCGGGATGACACCGAGATCGTCGCCGCCACCGCCTCGAGCGCGCCGCGAAGCGCATGGTCGGCCGCGTCGACATCGACAAGGACGACCGCCTCCGGTCGGACGGCCGCGATCGTGGGCGCCAGGTCCGCCACACCGATCCGGCTCACGCTGAACTGACTTGTACGCCCGATCGCATCGGCGAGCCGCACGGAATAGTCCAGCACGTCAGTGGTGGTTGGGCCATCCCCTGTGACGACGAGCACTCGCGTCGCCGGCTCGGTCGCGCTAGTGCCGTCGCTATGGTTGAGCTCGGCCTGCGTGATTATTCCGCAATCGGCGAGCATCCGTTCGAAGGTGTCGTTGAAGGATTGCCTCGACCAGTGCCGTTGCATCGCCTGGACGGCCGGAGTGGTCGTCTCGATCGCTTCGCGCATGCCCAGCGCCGGGTAGGGCGCGACATACTGGTGGATGTGACGGAACGTATCGTTCGACAGCGTCAACAGCGGCCTGCCCGACATGATCGCCTGGTCGGTCGTCGCCGATAAACCAGGTTGGGACCGCGTATACATGAAGCAGTTGATGTCGTTCTCACCGCACCACGTCACGAGTTCTTCGGGCGTCAGGAAATCCTGCGTGAGGTGAACCTCGATGCCGGGTTTGGCGATCTTTTTGCAAACGGACGCAATGTGGGCGGCATAGTCGCCGCGATGGATCGAGTCGGTGCCGACGTACGTGCCTCTTGGAATGTTGACGCGCACGAGCGCGCTGTCGAACGCACGATTCACGGACTCCACCAGGAGCTCGAATCCCTTGCCGGGCGTGCCGAACCCGAACGAGCCGATGACCGGTGTTTCCCGCGCCCGGGCGGGAGGCTGCCGCGGCTCCCCCGGCAATGGACGCGCGAAGGGATAGATGCCGTTCCCCGCGGGCGCGCCGGGCTCGAGTGCGATATAGCCATCGAAGACGTTCGGTGGCACCAGCTTGAGCGGGTCGTCCGGCGCGAGTTCCAGGACGACCGTGAATTTCGGCCCTTGCAGCGACCGGATCACAGCAGGATCGAGGTGGCTGGCCATCGTGTAGATGTGCCAATTGAACACCCAGAAATCTATTTCACCCTGGTCGGCCTCCGCCGGGTCTCCATGACGCCTGGCGCGACCTGCTGACGCGAGGTGTTTGAGATCAAGTTGATCAAGTGAAAAGTAGTCCAATGTATAGTGCGTGGACGATTTCACGCAGTTATACACCATCAAGCCGCTTTCATAGATACTACATTGGGCGGCCCCTGTATTGATGAACACGCCTCGTGGGCGTGAGCGCTCCTTCGCATCGTGAGCGGGTGCGGAGATCATTGGCCTATCCGAGCTCGCGTGTCATTGGCCATGGCGCGCACCATTCGCACCAGGCGCAGGCCCTGGCGTGTCACGTCGTGGACGTCACGCCAGTGTTCCGCCGCCCCCCGCACATGGCGGGCGACGTCTGTGTCATGTCGAATGTGCTCCAGCGTGACGGCGATCCCGTGGGCCATCTGCTCTGGCGACGTTCCCGACATTCGAAACGCTGCGTCGCCGAGGTCGTCGAAGATCGACAGCGGCGTGACAGCGACCGGCCGGCCCGCTGAGAGGCCGTAGCGAACGGCGCCGCTCGCGGACTCCCCCGTCTGCTGGTAGGGATTCACGATGAGATCGGCCTCGCTGAGCAAGGCGAGGCAGGCCTCATCATCCAGGTATTCGGCCGTAAGGTCGACAACATCCTGCAACCCCAGCCGCTCAATCGCCGCCCGGATCGACGACACTACGGCCGCCGACTCGGGTATCGGAAACTCGGCGTTCAGCATTCGGAGCCTGACGGGCACGCCATGATCACGGAGTTGGCCAATGGCTTCAACCAGCTCGACCAATCCTTTGTTGGGGAACGCAAAGCCGAAAGAATAGATCAATGGCGGGTCATGAAGAACGCCATGCGGCCGGAGCGCGTGCGGGTTACGCACCACGCCGAGCGGAAACAGCGAGACATTGTCCACCAACCCCAAGGCCTTCAGTCTGTTGAGATCGGCCGGGCCGTGCGCGAAAACCCGATCGCACCTTTGCAACATCGGCAACAGTTCTCGGAGGCGCCAATTGTCAACGTCGAAAGGATCTATGGTAGAGTGAAAATCAATTAGCAGCGATATCTTGCGCTCGAACAGCTGGTGGGCGAATTGACACAGTTCGGCGTGATTGAAGAAGCCGTAGTTGTAATGGATGACGACACCCGAGACCGATCGGCGCTCCAGTTCAGGTAATATGTCGGCCAATCCGTTGTCGTCTTTTCCCGGAGTCCAGCTTCGCACGACGTTGGGGGCATCGACGCCCCGTATAGGTTCCAGGCCGCCCGCATGGAGCCTCTGCCGCCCGGCGAGGATGAGCACGTCCTCTTCCGGCAGACCCCTCAGCATGTTGGCCACGTGGCTGGCGATGCCGCACTTGACGTTCCAGGTGGTGAGGAAGGCCACGACGGAATTCGCCTTGCGCCGATCACCGGTGCGTCTCTCGAGGTCTTGAACGCGGGAAGCCACCTCGCGCCAGCCGTAGCGATCCAGCATCCGCTGTCGTCCCCTCGAGCCTCTCGAGCGCCGCTCGGCCGGCGAGGAGTGGAAAGCGGCGTGCAGCGCCAAGTCCAGGGCCGGCGTCGACGGCTCTACCCAGATCGACGCGGCGATCCCGCTCTCGGTATTTGCGCGCGCGAAATCGTAGTCCACGAGCCAGCCGGTGGACTGGTCGCAGTAGTCCAAGTGGCCGCCCCACCCGGTGGCGATCACCGGCAGTTCGCACAGCAAAGCCTGCGCGATCGGCAGGCCAAATCCCCCGGCCCGGCTGGAGGCCACGTAGATCCGGCTCTGCTGGTATAGGGCCTTGAGCTCGGCGCTGCTCAATGGGGTGTCGATGACCACGATATCGGGGAGCCGTGGGCGTTCGGCCCTCATGCGCTCCACCAGGCCCGCCAACTCCCTTGGAACGGACTCGAGCGCGGCGATGACCAGGGAGACATCGTCGTCGCAGTCGAAGGTCCGCGCAAAGGACTCGATCAGCAGGTCGACGCCATCGCTCGGGCCGCATCGCGAGACATGCAGAAAGCGGAACCCCTTCCCCGGGGCGCGGAAGCCGGACCGCGCCGCCACTCTCTCCCACTGGTCGAGGCCGAGCCCGGTCACGGCGGAGGGGATGTCGAGTCCCTGATCGATGAGAATCTTCCGAGTGTGGCTGGTCGCGCAACCGACGCCGCCGAGCGTGTCGTTGAAGGAATCGATCCAATCGGAGGGAAAGCCCGTCTCTCCCCAGTCCATGCCGATCAGCAGACCGCCCGCATCGCCAGGGAGGGTGCGCAGCGGAGGCGGATCGACGATCGCCGTCGCCACTCGCGCTGCATCCGCCTTGCCGGCGGACTCGAGGAGCGGCGCGATTTCAGAACCGACGAACGAGCCGTCGGCGAGTTGGGCGCCGACGCCGCGGATCGACCACCTCGGGGGCTCCGCCGCGGGACGAGATGACGCCCCGGTCTTTCCAACCTCGATGTCCTCAGCGCTCGACAGCCCATCGAGCTGCGCTTCGATCTGCGCAAGTCTTCGTCGGGCCTCCGCCTTCCGCGTTGCGCCACGGTTGGAGGGTTCGCGCGGCGCCGCAGGCCGCGCGCGTCCGGCGCGAGCGAAGGGGCCGTCAGGGCGCCGTGTTGCTTCGCGTCGCGCCAGCGCCTCCAACTGTACGACCGCTCCCAGTCCGACGCGGGCGTCCCCGACGAGGCTCGGCCGATGGCGGCCGGCCTGAATGTTGCTTTCGCCGCCGCGACCCACGGTCGAGAACGCGCCTCCTGGGCGCCTCGCCGCCTCGCTTTGTCTCAGCGCCTCCAACTCCACGATCTCGGTCAGTCCTTCGCGGACTTGCCGTTTGAGGTTGACCGCTCGCTCAGCGCGCAGCAGTCGCTCGACCCGCTCGGTTTCCGCCTGCGCGGCGACCATGGCCTCCTGCGTCTGGCCGGCGGCGGCGCGGGTCTCCTGCAGATCCGCCGCCAGGCGAGCGCGATCCTCGTCGGCGCGCCACAGCGCCTCGGCGAGCTGATCGCGGCTGGCGCGCAACCTGCTGAGTTCATGCGTCGCTTCGCCGAAGGCCGCTTGTTCGGCGCGCAGCAGTCGCTCGACCCGTTCGGTTTCCGACCGCGCCGCGATCGCGGCCTCCTGCGCCTGGCTGGCGGCGGCGAGGGTCTCCGCCAGGTCCGCCGCCAGGCGAGCGCGATCCTCGCCGGCGAGCAACAACGCCTCGGCGACCTCATCGCGACTGGCGCGCAACCCGCCCAGCTCTTCCGTCGCTTCGTCGAAGCCCGCTTGCTCCGCGTACAACAGTCGCTCGACGTGTTCGATTTGCGACCGGGCGGCGACCAGGGCCTCCTGCATCTGGCTGGCGGCGGCGCGGGTCCCTTCCAGATCCGCCGCCAGGCGGCCGCGATCCTCGTCGGCGCGCGACAACTGCTTGACGAGCTGATCGTGACTGGCGCGTAGCGAGCTGAGCTCACGCGTCGCATCCTCGATGGCCGCCTGCCCGCCGCGCAGCAGCAGCTCGACCCGTTCGGTTTCCAACCGCGCGGCGACCACGTCCTCCTGCGTCCGGCTGACGGCGGCGCGGGTTTCCTGCAGGTCCGCCGCCAGGCGAGTGCGATCCTCGTCGGCGCGCGACAACGCCTCGGCGAGCTGAGCGCGACTGGCGCGTAGCGCGTTCAGCTCCCCCGTCGCTTCGTCGAAGCCCGCTTGCGCGGCGCGCAGCAGCAGCTCGACCCGTTCGGTTTCCGACCGCGCGGCTTCCTGCGCCTCGCCGGCGGCGGCGCGGGTCTCTTGCAGATTCGCCGCCAGGCGAGTGCGATCTTCGTCTGCGCGCGACAGTTCCTCGGCGAGCTGATCGCGGCTGGCGCGTGACACGCTCAACTCATGTGTCGCTTCGTCAAAGGCCGCTTGCTCAGCGCTTCGCAGTCGCTCGACGCGTTCGGCTTCCGATCGCGCGGCGACCACGGCCTCCTGCGCCTGGCTGGCGGCGGCCCGGGTCTCTTGCAGATCGGCCGCCAGGCGAGTGCGATCCTCGTCGGCGCGCGCCATCGACGCGGCGAGCTGATCGCGACTGGCGCGCAGCGCGTTCAGCTCCTCCGTCGCTTCGTCGAAGGCCGTCCGGCTCTGGTCCAAAGCGCTGCGAACCGCCGCGGACTCCTTCTGTTCTGCCTCGAGCTTGAACAGAGCCTGAGACAGAGCGGCTGCGTTCTCCCCCAGCAGGCGTGTCGCGTTGGCAAGCTCCTCTCCGGTCCAGTCGAGTTGTCTCTGCGTTCGCTCGCTGGCGGCCTGCGTTCTATTCTGTGCTCGCCGCAGGTCATCGAGATCCGACTCCAGGGCCAGAGCTTTTGCATCGGCCTGCGCCAGCGCCGCCTGCTTACGGTCCAGCCTCGCGCTCAGGGACTTGAGGGCGCGCGACGCGTCCTGCTCCGCGATCGCCAGGTCGTTGAGCTCCTGACGCGCCAGCTCGAGCGCTTCCTCGAGACTGCGCTGCGCGTGGTCCTTCCGATCGCTTTCGCTCCGAAACGCCTGCAACGCGGCTTCCGCGCGGCGCGCCTCCGCCTCGTCCCGCTCGGCAAGCTCAGCCACCGCTTCATCCTTCAGCTGTTCGACCACTTCCTTATGGTTTTCGACAATCGACTGCGCCGAGCGCGACACTTCGGGAATCTGGATGTTGTCCCAAAGGCATGGCCCAAATTCGAAATGCACTTTTAGTTCGTTATGTTCTTGCGAGACATAATAGCGATTTATCGAGTCGAAATAGACAAACTCATATCCTTTGTTGATCAACAGATATTCCCACGCCTTGGAAACATCGGAGTGATCAGTCGGGCTTATGGCCTCTACGACAACGATCCAGGGCCGTTGACGGGAAGTGCGCCATCCCTGGAGAACCGGCGCCTCGAATCCCTCGACATCGATCTTCAACCAGTGGATCGCCTGACGTCCGTCGACGAGCTTGAATATCTGGTCGAGGGTGATAGCCGCGACCATCGACTCGACGACCGCATATCCGGCGGTCTCAGCGTTGCGGGCGATCTCCGGGCGGCCCGTGGACATTCCTGTGTCGGGGATCGCGTAGAACGGCATGACGCCCGACCGGTTCGAAACCGCCGCGTTCAGCACGGTCTCGTCCGGGCGGTCCTGGCGTAGCCGCTCGGCGTATTGCGCCATGGGCTCGACGTGAATTCCGCGCCATCCCAATTCGTAGAATGCTCGGCTTACCGAGTCGAATATCGGGTCCTGTGCGCCGACATCGATATAGAATCCATTCTCGACGTCGTTCAACGCTCGCCGAAGAAGCACATCTTCGAAATTCTGTGCATAGGACGATATCTTGGTCGGAAGCAACTCCATCGCGCTCATCCTCGACGCATGGGCCACGACCTAACCATAAGTTCACCTAGGGACACCGCCCCCGGGTTCACCACCCATGCGGACGCCTAACGTAGAGTCGGTGACCGCGCAAGGATCGCGGTGGGTGAAACACGGTGCGCCCTGTCGCTTTTCCTATTGACTGGGAGATTGCAATATGCAATCATATCCTTCATGACCAGAGACACCCTCCGCACCGTGTCATCGCCCGCCGCTCTCCCCGAGAGCGAGGGCGCCGCCGCGACCGATCCGCGGGTCGTCCGCGCCGAGGAGCGCCGCGCCATGCTGCGCGAGCCGGCCGAGCTCGGCATGGCGCTGACGCGAGAGCTGACCCGCCGCACGCTCGAGACCGCGGAAACGCCTGAGGTGGTCCCCGCCGTCGAAGAAAGTATCTATAAATCAGATAGTTACCTCAGATCCGCCCTTGAGCCATCTGCCTGAGACCTGCCGAGAACCTGCCTGGCGCCTGTCCGGTCCTGCCATTTGATTGCCAACCCCCTGCCGCCAACCAGCCGTTAGGAACCCTGGACCGGCCCGAAAGCAGCCCGGCGCCAGCCTGAACCTGCCTCGGGGCGCCGTCCGGCGGACGATGCTGCAATTCCCGATCGACGCAATCGGCTCCGCCCCCCTCCGTTGCAGACGGGGCCGGCAACCGATAGGTATCGCCCCTCGCCGCCCACCCCGCGCTATCCCGGGCGGCGCGACTGTGGAGTGTCGCCTTTGGTGGATTTCGTCGAAGAGGTCGAGGAACGGTTGCGCGCCGAGCGCTACCGCGATCTCGCGCGCCGCTATCTGCCCTGGTTCATCGCCGCCATCGTCGCCGCCGTCGTCGGCTGGCTGGGGGTGTGGGGCTACGACACCTGGCAGGCCCGCAATATCGGCCAGGCCTCGATCGCCTACGACAAGGCGATAACCGAGCTCGCCGGGGGCGACCAGACGGGCGCCTACAACGCCTTCGCCCCGATCGCCAGGAGCGGCCCGGCCGCCTATCGCACGCTCGCCCTCATGCAGCAGGCCAACCTGCGCCTGGGCGCCGGCAAGGGCGCGGAGGCGGTGAGCCTCTATGACGCCGCCGCCAAGGCCGCGCCCAATCCGATCCTGGGCGATCTCGCCCGGCTGCGCGCGGCGCAGGTGGCCATGGACACCGCGCCTTATCCCCAGATCGAGACGCGGCTGAAGGCGCTCATCGGCAACGATCGCCCCTACAGCCTGGAGGCCAAGGAGATGCTGGCCATGGCCAAGCTGCAGGCCGGCCAGGCCCAGCAGGCGCGCGGTGATTTCAACGCCCTCAGCCTCACCCTGGGCGTCACCCCGGCGATGCGGGCCCGGGCCCAGGGTGCCATCGCCCTGATCGACGGCGGCCAGGCCCCTCTGGTCGGCCAGGTGGTCAGGACCGCCGCCACAATGCCGCCGCCCCAAGGGCCGATGTCCGTGGCGCCGGGCGGCGCGCCGCCGGCCCAGGACTCCGCCCAGACCCCCGCCGGGAACGCTCAATGACCTCACGACGCCCTTTCGGCGCGGCTTCCATCATCGCGCTCCTGGCGTTGGGGGGCTGTTCGACAATCTCGAAAGTCGGGGCGATCAACCCGTTCCACGGCCGCCCTCACAAGGAATCCGAACGCAACGCCAACGCCAAGGCGGGCCGGATCCCGGTCATCGCGCTCAACGACCAGCTGAAGGTCGCCGACGCGTTGAAGGGCCAGGACTTCCTCCTGCCGCCCCCGGCGCCGCAGCAGGACTGGCCCGTGCCCGGCGGCACGCTCGAACAGTCGGTCGAAAACGTCGACGCCGCCCCCGCCTTCCAGGTCGCCTGGCGCCGCTCCGTCGGCGTCGCCGAATCGCGGCGCCATCACATCACCGCGCCGCCGATCGCCGAGGGCGGACGGATCTTCGTCATGGACGGCGTGGCCAACGTCACCGCCCACGACGCGCGCACGGGCGCCCAGGTCTGGCGCGCCAACATCATGCCCCGTTCCAGGCGCGACCACGAGGCCTCGGGCGGCGGCCTCGCCTACGCCGACGGCAAGGTCTACGCCTCGTCGGGGTTCCGCGAAGTGGTGCAGCTCGACGCCCGCACCGGCGCCCTGGGCTGGCGGACGCGCACCGATGCGCCGGTCCACGCCGCGCCGACGGTGGCGGACGGCCGGGTGTTCGTGGCCGACGTCAACGACGAGCTGCTCGCCTTCGACGCCGCCACCGGCCAGCAGCTGTGGACCTATCAGGCCCTCACCGAGCCGGCGCGGATCCTGGCGGCGTCCAGCCCGGCTGTGGCCAACGACACCCTCGTCGCCTCCTTCGCCTCGGGCGAGCTGGTGGCGCTGCGCGCGGCCAACGGCAACGAGCTGTGGAACGCCGCCCTGGCGCGCGCCAGCCGCACCAACGCCCTCTCGGAGATCCGCGACATCGCCGGACGGCCGGTGGTCTACAAGACCGACGTCTTCGCCGTCAGCCACGCCGACTACTTCGCGGCCGTGGACCTGCGCACCGGCTCGGTGCGCTGGACCCTGCCGGTGTCGGCGATCACCACGCCGTGGGCGGCCGGCGACGTGGTCTATGTCGTCGACCAGGGTGGGCAGGTGATCTGCGTGTCGCGCGACAACGGGCAGGTCTACTGGATCCGCGACCTCAACGCGGGCCTGAAGAAGAAGAAGCGCTCCTACTGGTCCAGCCCCCTGCTGGCGAGCAACCGGCTGATCACCCTCTCCAACAAGGGCGAGGCCCTCGCCCTCAACCCCAAGACCGGGGCCACCCTCGGCAGGCTGCGCCTCGGGACCGGCGCGCTGCTCGGCCCCATCGCCGTCAGCGGCCTTATCTACGCGGTGACCGAAGGCGGCCAGCTGGTCGCGATCAGATAGGCGCGGTGGGTCGCCATGCTGAAGCTCGCCATCGTCGGGCGGCCCAATGTCGGCAAGTCGACCCTGTTCAATCGCCTCGCCGGCCGGAAGCTGGCCATCGTCGATGACCGGCCGGGCGTCACCCGCGACCGCCGGTTCGGGACCGGACGCCTGGGCGATCTCGACCTCGAGCTGATCGACACCGCCGGCTTCGAGGACGTCACCGACGAGAGTCTCGAGGCCCGCATGCGCCGGCAGACAGAGCAGGCGGTGGCGGAGGCCGAGGTCGTTCTCTTCGTCATCGACGCGCGCGACGGCGTCGTGTCCCAGGACGAGGTGTTCGCCGACATTCTGCGGCGCAGCGGCAAGCCGGTGATCGTGGTCGCCAACAAGACCGAGGGGAGGGCGGGCGACGCCGGCGCCCTGGAGGCCTTCAACCTGGGGCTCGGCGAGCCCGTCTCGATCTCCGCCGAGCATGGCGAGGGGCTGGGGGACCTCTATGCGGCCCTGCGCGCGGCCGAGCCCGCGGCCGACAGCGAAGACGACGATGACGAGGACGACGGCGGCCGCGACGGCGGCGACAAGCCGATCCGCATCGCGGTCGTCGGTCGGCCCAACGCCGGCAAATCGACCCTGGTCAACCGCCTGATCGGCGAGGAGCGGCTGCT
>Ga0070730_10001716_pt1 | contig 20795 bp, 21 predicted proteins | sample Coa_R1_3_FD_66447 | JGI IMG/M metagenome (GOLD analysis project Ga0070730, IMG submission 66447) | Surface soil microbial communities from Centralia Pennsylvania, which are recovering from an underground coalmine fire - Coalmine... | ecosystem: Environmental > Terrestrial > Soil > Unclassified ... | reverse complement strand
CTTGCCGAGCTGCTCGGCATGGGCCAGGCGCTCGAACGCATCTCGGGCCTGGTCCAGCGGATACACGCGGTCCACGATGGGACGCAACTCTCCCTGCCCCAGCCGTCGCACGACCTCCGCGTATTCGGCCGCATTGCCCATCGTCGATCCGAGAATGCTCCAATGGTGCCAGAACAGCCGCCGGAGGTCGAGCTCGACCTGGGGACCGGACGTTGCGCCGCAGGTCACCAGGCGGCCGCCGCGACACAAGCTGCGCAGCGACTCATCCCATGTAGCCGCACCGACGTTTTCGACGACGACGTCGACCCCGCGCTTGTTCGTCAGCGCACGGATTTCCTGCGAGACCTTTTGCGTACGATGGTTCAGCGTGACGTCGGCGCCGAGCTGGCGGGCGGCGGCGAGTTTGGCATCGCTCGAGGAGGTGACGATGACGCGCGCGCCAAGCAGTTTGGCGATACGCAGCGCCGTGAGCGAAACCCCGCCGCCGATACCCCAAATGAGCACCGTTTCTCCGGGCTTCGCGCGCGCGCGGGTGACGAGCATTCGCCAGGCAGTAAGCGTGACGAGCGAGAACGCGGCGGCTTCGGCCCACGTCACCTGCTGAGCCAATGACGGTACCGTCGCGACGTTGTGCGCCGGCACAGTCACGAGCTCGGCGATGGTACCCGGGAGGTGCTCGCCCAACAGCCTGTAGTTGACGCATAGGGAATGCTCGCCGGCGCGGCAGAATTCGCAGGTGTAGTCGGAGACGCCGGGATTCAACATCACCCGGTCGCCGACGCGCACCGCCTTCACGGCCGTTCCCACCGATTCGACGACTCCTGCACCATCAGCACCCACGATGTGCGGAAAGTGCTCAGCCATCCCCTCGGCGACGAAGAGGTCGAGATGGTTCAGCGCCGCCGCCCGAATCCGCACGCGCACCTCTCCCGCCTTGGGAGCGGGCGCATCGGGGACATTGGTGATAGCGAGTTTGTCGATTCCGCCGGTGGCGGTCAGGACGCAGGCGCGCATGGCGCCCGGTAATCTATGGCCGGAACGTCGGCGTGATCATCTGCTCCGTGCCCATCGTGGGCAACGGAACGGCGGTCGGAGAGCCCACCGGCTGAACGTAGACGTGATACGTGGGGTTGCGACGATTTCCTGGGTCCGCGTTCACCACGAGCGCCAGGAGATCGCCGGACGGCGAGATTGCGAATCCTGCAATCGCCAGGTCCGTGCCGGTGATCGCGGTCGTCGCGCCGGTCGCCAGATCGGCTTTCATCACCTGCTGGACGGTGCGGTTCCCGTCCCGCCGCTCGACGAGATAGGTGAGCGAGCCGTCGCGCAGGAAGTGCGGTTCCGATTCCCGCTGCTGCGGCGAGCGCGTGAACGGCCGCTGGTTCGAGCCGTCGCGGTTCATCAACCAGATGTCCTGATCCCTATTCCGCGTCGAGACATAGGCGATCGTTTGCCCGTCCGGCGACACCGTCGGGGACGCATTGACCGAATCCCGCGTCAGCTGCGTAAGGCCGGTACCGTCGACGTTGACTGCCCAGATCTGTTGTTTCCCGGCGGTGCGCGACGAGTGGAAAACCAGCGACTGCCCGTCTGGCATAAACGCAGGCCGCCCATCGGTTTGCGGGTCGTTCGTGATCCGCGTGGGGCCCGTGCCGTCCGCGTTCATGACGTAGATCTCGGGGTTGCCGTCGCGCTGCGTGACGAACGCGATCCGCGAGCCATCCGGGGAGAATGTCGGGTCCATCGCGGAAGTCGTGTCGGTCGCGGCCGTGAGTTTGCTGAGCTGCGCAAGATTCGACCGCTCGACGGAATAGAGCTGGAACTTCCCGGGTGTGTTGGGCGCCGCGCGCGAGCTCGCGACGACGAGCTCGCCGACGACGTACACGTCCGCTATTGCGGTTTTCCCGCCCGGCGCGGCGGCGGTGATCTTCGCATGACCATAGCCTACGCCCGCCACCGTACCGTCTTCCCCTACTGTGGCGATCTGCGGATTGTCGCTGCTCCAGGTGACGTTCGACGCGGGCCCGAGCACGTTGCCCTGCTCGTCGGCGTAGTTCACGTGCAACGCATGGCGCTGATTGATGCCCAGGCCGATGCGCGCCTGGGTGAAGCGCGGAAAGCCCGCGAAGACATTGACGTTCCAGGTGACCGCAAGCCCGGCGCCGGGACCACGCACCGTGAGCTGCGTTTTGCCGACTGCTCGGCCGGTCAGCGTGCCGGTCTGCGGGTCGAAGCTCGCGATGGCCTGATCCGCGACGCTCCAGTGCAGCGGCGCTTCGGGAACCGGGGTGTTGTCCGCAGTCAGCGCGTCCGCCCGGAACTTGGCGGTCCCGGTCAAGGGCACCTGGACGTCGACCGATGACCGCGGCACGACGGCCAGCTTGTCCACGACTTTATGGACAGACACGTCGACGTTCTTGTTCTGGAGCAATCCGGAGACGGTCAGAATCGCCTTCCCCGGACCGACAGCGGTGACCACGCCCGCCAGGCTCACGCGCGCGACGCTCTGATCGTTGGACGACCACTGCAGCACGAGCGGATTCACCGTGCGGTTGTTCTGCGTCGCGACGATCACGTGCAGCGTATCGACGTCTCCCGGCGACAGCATCACCGGAGAGCCCTCGCGCACCGAGAATTCCGCCTGTTGGACCACGACCGGCGCCGTCGCGGTCAGGCCGGCGGCGCCTGAGGCGGTTGCCTGGATGGTGCCTTGTCCGGGAGCGAGGGCGACGACGTTGCCGCTCTGGTCCACGCTCGCGACATCCGCCCGCAGCGATGTCCACGTGACGGCAACCGGCGCCGCCGCCGAGCCGTCCTCTTTCAGGGCGCGCGGCGATACGCGGGTGTTCTCGGATGGCAACAGATAGACGACGGCGGGCTCGAGTCGCAGCGCCGCGGCCGGTCCAGTGCCGGGTGGCTGACCGGCGAAGGGATCAGGTCCCGCGGGCGGCGGGGGCGGGGGCGGCGCTGGAGGCGGCTGGGCAGGGCCGCTGCCACCCGTAACCTGGACGGCGGCTTGCCCGCGACGCACGCCGACGCGGGCTTCGATGATCGCCACGCCGTTGGCGACGCCGGTGACGGTGCCGTTGTTGTCGACCTTCGCGATGTTCACGTTGTTCGACGACCAGATGATCCGCACCGTGGGCACAACATTGCCGATGCGATCGAAGGCAGTCGCGAGCAGACCGGTGCGCTCGCCCACGCGGATCGACACCGTTGGCGGTGCGACCTGCACCTCGGCGACACTTTGCGCCGTAGCCGTGCATGGGACAGACAGCGCGAGCGCCGCGACGAATCCCCGTCTAGTCATGGCTCGCGAATGTGTGTCCGGCTAAATGGCGTTGTCAAGCCAACTTGTCACAGCATGCCGTCACTCGCGAGACCGAAACCGTGGTAGTCCCTATCACTTGCGAGGTCAGAATCCCGGGGTAAGCTATAGGCCACCCACGACGCCCCCGCACCTATCAGCATAGGAGAAGATCCGATGCTTGAGCAGACGGACGTACCGGAGAGCAGTTGGCCTGGACCGGGGTTCATGGAGCCGACATTCCCGTCGATGCCCACGCCCTCGCCCATGCCATCGTCGGAGCCGATGGAAGAGTCGTCGCCGCGCCCGTCTTCCAAGCCAAAGGCGAGGAAGAAGAAGAAAGCCGCGAAGAAGGCCCGGCCCAAGGCGAAAAAGAAACCGGCGAAAAAGAAAAAGGCAGCCAAGAAAAAACGCCGCCGCTAGGACCATTCGCTTGAACATCCGCGGGAGCGTCTCGACGAGACGCTCCCGCGGCTACGTTAAGGAGACAACGGTGCGACGTGCGTCGTGCGTCGTTTTAATCTCGGCGGCAATGGCCTGTTCCGCGCCGCGTGAGAACCTCGGCAATCCGCCGCAAGAGATCGCGGCGATGCTGCAGCGGTCCGCGTCGGACTGGAATCACGGCGACCTCGCCGGTTTCATGAGCGACTACGCTCGCGACTCGCTCACGAGCTACATGTCGAATGGCCACGTCCAGTACGGTTGGCAGGCGCTCTACGATCGCTACCAAAAGAACTACTTCGCGCCCGGCAAGTCGCGCGACTCGCTGTCGTTCGACGAGCTGCACGTGCGGGTGCTCACGCCGGATTTCGCCTACGCAACGGCTCGATTCAAGCTCTCGCGGCGAGACTCGGTGGTAGCCAGCGGTCCGTTCACGCTGGTTCTCCAAAAGCAAGGCGATCGGTGGCGGATTCTCCACGATCACACCTCAGCCGATACGAAGTGAACCGCTCAGCGTGGTTGCTGCTTCTCGGTCTCGTTGGTTGCAGCAAGCTCCTTCCGCCCAAAGATCAACTCATCGCGCTCGAAGGCGCGACGTTGATCGATGGCAGCGGCGGACCTCCCAAGCAGGACGCCGTCATCATCATTCGGAACGGTCACATCGAGTCGATCGCCCGCGTCAACGAAATTCCCATCCCGCGGGGCGCTCAAGAGATCAGCGTGGTGGGGAAAACGATCATCCCGGGTCTGATCGACGCGCATGCCCACGTGGAGCGCTGGGCGGCGGCGCGCTACGTCGCGTGGGGCGTGACGACCGTGCGCGATCTGCACGGCGGCACCGACTCCGTCCTCGCGCTTCGCAAAGACCTGAACCTCGGCTCGGTGTTCGGACCGCGGATGTTCAGCGCCGGCGCGATGATCGACGGCGTGCCGCCCACCTATGCCAATGCGACCGGCGTCGCGACGCCCGATCAAGCGCGGCGTGCCGTCGACCAGCACGCGGTCGCGGGCGTGGATTACCTGAAGGTCTACACGAAGATCACGCCGGCTCTGCTCCGGCCGCTCATCGATGAAGCCCAGAAGCTCAAGCTTCCGGTCGCCGCACATCTCGGAAAGACCGACGCGCTGACCGCGGCGCGGGCCGGCGTCGTCTCGATCGAACACATGTCGGGCATCGTCCAAGCCGCAACCGGCGATCCAAGCTACGCCAACGCGCACAACAACTTCCTCGCCGGCTGGACGGCCGAAGAAAAAGGCTGGGCGACGCTCGATTCGGCGGCTGTCGCCCGGACGGCCCGCGCGCTCGCGCAGACCCGCGTGGCGATAGTCCCGACGCTCATCGTGCACGACATGCTGTCTCGACTCGACGATCCGATTCTGCTGACGCGCCCCGGCATGGAAGACGTCCCGAACAGCGCGGCAAGCGTGCGCAGCGTCCCGAGTTTGCTGCAGCGCACCGGCTGGCGCGCGGCCGACTTCGATGCGTTCCGACGCTCCCGGCGCCGTCAGGATCAATTCGTGCGCGAGTACAAGCGCGCCGGCGGCGCCATCGTGGCGGGCACGGATGCCGCGAACCAACTGCTGATCCCCGGCTATTCACTCCACGAGGAGATGGCGCTCCTCGTCGCCGCCGGCCTGACCCCACTCGAGGCGATCACGGCGGCGACGCGCCGTGGCGCGCAGCTGCTCGCCGCCGATTCCCTGGGAATGCTGGCGAGCGGGAAGGTCGCGGATCTCGTCGTGCTCAATGCCAACCCCGCGAACAACATCGCCGCGACCCGCAACATCGCGATGGTCATGATCCGGGGACGCCTGATCCGGCCTGACTCTCTGAGGGCATCATGGAAATGACCTATCGGCTATCGGCTATCGGCTATCTGGTATTCCTCTCATTGCTGACCGCGTGTGGGATGGCCCCGCCGGCACGTGACGACGGCCCATACGACGTCGTGCTCAAGAACGGCTGGATCATCGACGGCAGCGGTAACCCGCGCTATCGCGGCGACGTCGCGCTGCGCGGCGACCGCATCGTCGCCGTCGGCTTCCTCGGCAACGCGGCCGCGCGGGAAACGCTGGACGTGAGCGGCCTGGTCGTCGCGCCCGGGTTCATCGACATGATGGGCCAGTCGGAAACCAACGTCCTGATCGACAACCGCGTACTGTCGAAGATCACGCAGGGCATTACGACCGAAGTGACGGGCGAGGGCGGCTCGGTCGCGCCGCTCACCGACAAGCTCGTGCTCGACGACTCCGATGCGATGAAGAAGTGGCACTTCCGCGAGGATTGGCGCGATCTGAACGGCTACTTCGCCCAGCTCGAGAAGCAAGGCTCGTCGCTCAACATCGCGACATTCGTCGGCGCCACCCAGGTGCGCCTGGCTGTCGTCGGCAAGGAGAACCGCGCGCCCACACCCGACGAGCTCGCGCACATGACGGCGCTCGTGGACACGATGATGGAGCAAGGCGCGCTCGGCGTCTGGACGGCGCTCGAATACGCGCCGGCGAGCTACTCCAAGATCGACGAGCTCATCGCTTTGGCGCGCGCCGCCAGGCGCCACGGCGGCATCTACGCGTCGCACATGCGCAACGAAGGCGAGCACATCGACGCGGCGCTGAACGAGCTGTTCACCATCGCCAGAGAGGCCCAGATCCCGGCCGAAGTGTCGCATCTCAAGGTTTCGGGGCGGAGGACGTGGGGCCAGATGCCCCGCATTCTGGCGCGCATCGATTCCGCGCGCGCGGCAGGGCTCGACGTCACGGCCGATCAGTACCCGTACATTCGCGCGGCGACGTCGCTCGATGCTTCGATTCCAACGTGGGCCGAGAGCGGCGGTATGGACTCGCTACTGATCCGGCTGCGCAATCGCGCGACCCGCGCCCGCTTGCACCGCGAAATGGCGAGTCCGATTACCGGCGAAGCGTTCTACTCCGCCGCGGGAGGCGGCGCCGGCATTCTCATCACGGGGACGTTCCAGGATTCGCTGCGCTACATGCAAGGCAAGACGGTCGCCCAGGTCGCCGCACTGCGCCACAAGGATCCGATCGAAACCATTTTCGAGATCGTGGAAGCCGAGCGCGGACATCGCACCGACGCCGTGTATGCGATCATGCGAGAGGACGACGTCCGGGCCGCGATGAAGGAGTGGTGGGTCGCGGTGAACACCGACTTCGGCGGCGTCGCGCCCGATGGTCCCTTCGGCGCCCAATCCGCACATCCGCGCGCTTACGGCACGTTCCCGCGCATCCTCGGCCACTACGCGCGCGATCTGAAGCTCTTCCCGCTCGAGTTCGCGGTGCGGAAGATGACATCGCTCGCCGCCCAGCGCGTCAGCCTCGCCGATCGCGGGCTCGTGAAGCCGGGCATGTACGCCGACATCACCGTCTTCAATCCCGCCACGGTCATCGATCGCGCGACGTTCGAGCAGCCGCACCAGACGTCCGTGGGAATCGAGTACGTGTTCGTGAACGGGCAGATGGTGCTGAACAAGGGCCAGATCACGAGCGCGCGTCCGGGTCGCGGGCTCCGGGGGCCAGGTTACACCGGGTCGCGCTGAGTGACCATCGGCCGACTCGTCATTGGGTGGATCGTCGTCGCGGCATGGTTCGAAATCGCCGCGTACGCCCAGAACTACGTCGTCACCAAGCTGGCAATTCCTCCCGGTGCCACCGTGTACACCGGCATGCCGACTCATCTCATCGCACGACGGATCGTTCAGGCTTTGCTGCTTACGCTCCTTGCATCCCTGTGGTTCGATTCACTCGGCAGCGGTGGATGGTGGCTGCTGTTTCTTTTGATTGGGGCCCTGATGACGTCCGCGAAATGGTTCATGAAGGGACCGGACCCGTTGCCGACGAAGGTGAACGTCGCCGATACGGTGTGTGATCTCGCGCGTTGCGTCGTCGCCGGAGCCCTGCTCGCCTGGCGCCTTTCGTAGCTATCTTCGCTGCACAATGACGACTGTTCGCCTGACCGCGCTCTCGCACGGCGCCGGCTGAGCCTGCAAGCTCGGCCCCGCCGAGCTGGCGCAGGTCTTGCGCCACGTGCCGACCATCTCGGATCCACGCATCCTGGTCGATGCTTCGACGCGGGATGACGCCGGCGTGTACCAATTGACGCCGGACCGCGCGATCGTGGCGACCGTCGATTTCTTCACGCCCCTCGTCGACGATCCATACGACTTCGGCCGCATTGCCGCCGCGAACGCCTTCTCCGACATCTACGCGATGGGGGCGACGCCGCTGCTCGCGCTGAACCTCGTCGGCTGGCCCCGCGACAAGCTTCCCTACGAGCTGCTCGGCGAGGTGCTGCGCGGCGGCGCGGACATCGCCAAGGAGGCGGGGGCGTTCATCCTCGGCGGCCATTCCGTGGACGACCCCGAGCCCAAGTACGGCATGGTCGCGGTCGGTGAAGTGCATCCGCATCGCATCGTGACGCTGGCGCGCGCGCGGGTGGGTGATGCCCTCGTTCTCACCAAGCCGATCGGTACCGGCATCCTGACCACCGCACTCAAGCGCGACCTCGCGACCGCGGCCGACATCGCGCCGGCCGTGCAGTCGATGACCACGCTCAACGCCGGCGCCGCGCGCGCGATGCGCGCGACGGGTGGTGGCGTGCACGCCGCCACCGACGTCACGGGCTTTGGACTCCTCGGCCACCTGCATAACATGGTCCTCGCCAGCGGCGTGGCCGCCGAGATCGATGCGGCGGCGGTCCCCCTGCTCCCCAAAGCCGTCGAGCTGGTCGAGCGCGGCGCTATCCCCGGTGGGACCAAGCGAAATCAGGAAGCGTTATCACCGCACGTGCAGATCGCCGCTGAAGTGCCGGCCCCCGTGCGTACGCTGTTGTTCGACGCGCAGACATCGGGCGGGCTCCTGATCGCGGTGGATAACGATCGCGCCAATACGCTGATCGCGGCGCTCGAGCGCGAGGGAACGCCCGCCGCGGCGCGCATCGGCCGGCTCGTGCGCGGCGTAGCGGGTACCATCCGGGTGAGTTGAATCCGCATGACTGCGCCCAAGATCCCGGAGTATCGTTCGCTCACGCCCGACGCGCTTGATGCGCTGGAGCGCGCGGTGCGCGAACATCGGCGGGTAGCGCTGCGGCGCCGCGGGACCGAATATGTCGTGGTGGCCGAGCGCCTCGAAACCATGGGACGTGACGATGTCCTCGCGGGACGGCTGCCGATGACCGGCGAGTCGCTCACGTTCCGGCTACGCGATCTGGAGAGCTTCGCGGTGCTGCCCTGAGCGGCACCATATCCGGCCGTGTTCACCAGTCTGCTCGTAGGTTTGGACGGCAGTCCCAATGCCGACGAAGCGCTGGAGCAAGCCGTGCAGCTCGCGCTCCGCTTCAAGGCCAGAGTGATCGTCGCGCATATAAAGGAAACGCTCGCGCTCAGCCGCCGCGCCTCGGACTCCGGAGTCCTGCTGCAGCGCGCTGAGGAGCGAGTCACAGACGCCGGCCTGAAGGTCGAGACGGTGCTGCGGCATGGAAGTCCCGACGGTGAGCTCGCGGCGCTGGCGCGCGACGTCGATACCGTACTCGTCGGCCGGCGCGGCCGGTCCTCGAGCAGCGACGTGCTGGGAAAGACCGTCAGCTCGTTGATCCGGATCGCTGAACGCGCCGTCATCGTCTGCGCGAGCAAGCCATCGCCGATGAAGGCGTGCGCCATCGCCTACGACGGCCGCGAAACGGCGCAACGCGCCCTGGAGCTGGTGGCGCGGTTCGCGAGCGTCACTGACAGCACGGTGCACGTGATTCATGCGACGATCGACCCGGCGATGGGCACGATGGTGGTCGGGGAGGCCGAGGCGGTGTTATCGCTGCAAGGCGTGTCGTTCGTGACGCACCTCGAGCACGGCGCACCCGGAGAGGCGGTGGCGCGGGTTATCCAGCAGACGCAGTGCGACGCGCTGTTCGTCGGCGCGCACGTCGGCCGCAACAACGTGACGGTTTCACACGCGGAGGAGATTCTGCTGCACACCGACATTCCGGTGGTGATTCAACCGTGACGGGCCGGTTTGTGCTGGTGCACGCCGACGAGAGCTGCCTCGGCAACGATTCGACCAAGCCCAGTCGTGGCGGCAATGCGGCGCTGATCGAGGCGCCGGCGGGGGACAGCGTGGCGCGCTGGGACTTCTACGAATGCTCGCCCCAGACCACGAACAACAAGATGGCGCTTGCCGGCGCCATCGCGGCGCTCGAGTGGGTGCGGCGCCAATGGGGACACGCGCACGTACGCTTTGTCTCCGATTCGGAGTATCTGATCAAGGGCATGACCGAGTGGGTGCAAAGCTGGCAAGCGCGCGGCTGGCGCCGGAAGACCGGCGCGCTCGAGAACACCGAGCTGTGGCAAAAGCTGGTGCAGGTTGCGGCTGCGCATACTCTCGATTGGCGGTGGGTACGCGGGCACAACGAGCACGTCAAGAACGAATACGCCAACATCCTCGCGATTCGGGCGGCGGAGCAGCAGGAGCGCACCAATGGCCTCATTCCGTCCGGCTTCGACACCTGGCTCGCGCAACAACAGGCCCGGCGCAAGTACATGGACTTCGATCCCGACAAGGAGTTACATGAGCGCGCCTAAGGACGGCGTTGCGGCGAACACGCATCCCGCCAACCTGTTGACCGGCGGTGTGTCGGTCCCACCAGTTGACCGTATACCGCTGTACGAGGTGTACATGCGCATGGCGGAGGAATTGGCCAAGCGCTCGACCTGCGTGCGGCTCCAAGTCGGCACGGTCGTTACCGATCAACTGCTCGAGAACGTCTTAGCGATCGGCTACAACGGCAACGCGCGTGGCTTGCCCAACAAGTGTGACTCGGCGGTTCCGGGAAACTGCGGCTGTATCCACTCCGAGATGAACGCGCTGGTCAAGGCGCCCGGCAGCGTCCGCGACAAGGTCGTGTTCGTGAGCGCGTCGCCCTGCGTCATGTGCGCCAAGCTCATCATCAATTCCGGCGTGACGCACGTCTTCTATCGCAAGGCGTACCGCGATCCATCGGGCGTCGAAGTGCTCCAGCAAGGCGGCGTAGTACCGGTGCTCTATGACAAGTGGATCAATGCGTGGAGAAACGGCGCATAGATGGACGAGCTCGATCGCCTATTTGCCCTGCTCGTCGGCGCCCTCGCGCGTGACGCTCGTGTCGCGGTTCCCTTCCCCGCGGCCGATCTCTACGAACGACTCGTACCGTATCGCTCGAATCGCTCGCGCCTGAACGTCGCGACGCATCAGGACTACGAGATGACGGTGCTGCGACTGCTCGCCGGCGAGCGCAACTACGTACAGCTCGAGCCCGACAACGTACGCGAAGCGATGCAGCGCGAAATCGCGACCATCAACCCCGATCCGGCATACTTTCGCAGCTTCCCGGACGCGCAGGTGATGGTGAACGGCCGCGCCGCGGAGCGCGTGCTGCAAGCCGATCACGCCTACGCGCCTCCTCGTTCCGGTGCCGAAGAGGACGACGAGCTCGTCGATACGACGGGGGAAAATCCCGTCCCGGTGCCCTTCGTTCCGCCCATGCAGTTTCGACCGACGCCATCTTCCTTCGGCTCCCGCCCCAAGGAGCCGTTGGCGCCGAACCAGTGTGAGTACTGCGGCGGCGTCTTGCCCGCAAACCGCAAAGCCGCGTTCTGCCCCCACTGCGGTCAACCGCAGGAAGGGGAGCTCAAATGTCCCGGCTGTGGCAGCGAGTTGGACGTCGGCTGGGCGTATTGCCTCAGTTGCGGACGCGCCACCGGATTCGAATGACCGAATTCAGAATCGCGGTGATCGCCGGTGACGGCATCGGACCAGAGGTGATTGACGCCGCCATTCCCATCCTCGATCGAGCCGCAGCGAAGCACGGTTTCGCACTGTCTTGGCAGCGACTCCCGTATTCCGCCGATCACTATCTCAGGACCCGCGAGACGCTCCCCGCTAAAGCCTTCGAACATCTTCGTGACGACGTCGATGCGATCTTCCTCGGCGCCCTCGGCGATCCTCGAGTGCCCGGCAATGAGCACGCCCGTGACATTTTGCTCGGTCTGCGATTTCGGCTCGACCTCTACGTGAATTTTCGCCCCGTGAAGCTGCTGCATCCCGACTTGACGCCACTCAAGAACGGCAAGCCGATCGACTTTGTCATCTTCCGCGAAAATACCGAAGGGCAGTACATCGGGCGCGGCCGAGCCACGGGTGACGAGTTCATCTCCGAAGAAGTGAACACGGCGGCTGGAGTCGAGCGGATCGTTCGCGCCGCATTCGAGTGGGCGAAGCTGCATGGGAAGACGCGCGTCACGATGAGCGATAAGTCGAACGCGATCGCTGCCCACAAAATCTGGCAGGACAAATTCAAGGCGGTCGCCGCGCGGTATCCAGGCATCACCGCGGAGCATCGCTATGTCGACGCGCTCGCCATGGAGCTGGTCCGCGAGCCCGAACGGTTCCAGGTCATCGTTACGAACAACCTCTACGGCGACATCCTGTCCGACCTCGGCGCCGGGCTCGTCGGCGGGTTGGGCGTTGCGGCAAGTGCCAATTTGCATCCGGGACGACGCGTCGGACTCTTCGAGCCGGTCCACGGGTCCGCACCGGCGATCGCGGGCAAGAAGATTGCGAATCCGATGGCCGCGGTCCTCACGGGCGCGCTGCTGTTCGAACATCTCGGGTCTCAGGACGCGGCACGAGACTTGGTGAGAGCGGTCGAACAGACGTTGCAGGAGGGCGTCCGCAGCCCCGATCTGGGCGGGCGCGCAGGGACCGATGCCGTCGCGGCACGCATTTCAGCGCTGGTGTAAAGCACCGCTATATTCCCCCGAGTCTCGTAGCGGAGTCATTCCATGAAGACCCAGGGCGCCTCCAAAGACGTCGTCTTCCTGTCCGGCGTGCGGACGGGGTTCGGCTCGTTTGGTGGCTCTTTGAAGGATTTGTCGGCCATCGATTTGGGCGCGGTCGCCGCCCGGTACGCCATTCAGCGCTCCGGTGTTCCCGCCGGCGACTTCGGTCATACCGTGTTCGGCAACGCACTGCAAACGTCGGCCGACGCGATCTACATGGCCCGGCACGTCGGGCTCAAAGCCGGGCTCCCGATCGAAACACCCGCAGTGACCGTGAACCGCTTGTGCGGCTCGGGGTTCGAAGCGATCACGCAGGGCGCGCAGCTGATTCTACTGAATGAAACAGACGTCGTGCTCGCCGGCGGCGCCGAATCGATGAGCCAGGCGCCGCACGTCGTGCGTGGCGCGCGCTGGGGATTGCGTCTCGGACCCGCGCCGCTCGAAGACCTGCTGTGGGAGGCGCTGAAGGATCCGCAGTGCGGCCTCTCGATGGCCGAAACCGCCGAAGGTCTCGCCGAGAAGTACAACCTTACCCGCAAAGAAGTGGACGAAGTGGCCGTCGCATCGCAGCGGCGCGCGAAACAGGCATGGGATGCCTGCGCATTCCAGGATGAAGTCATCCCGGTGCCGATCAAAGTGAAAGGGAAAGACGTCGAATTTCGCGCCGATGAGCACATGCGGCCCGAGACCACGCTCGAAATCCTCAGCACCTTGAAGCCCTATTTCAGAAAGGATGGCCTCGTGACCGCCGGCAACGCGTCCGGGATTTCCGACGGCGGCGCGGCCACGGTGCTGGCCAGCGATGAGTATGCCAGGACGCATGGGCTCGAGCCGCTCGGCCGGTTGGTGGCCTGGGCGGTTGCCGGCGTCGAGCCGAAGTACATGGGGATCGGGCCCGCGCCCGCGGCCCGCAAGGCGCTGCAGAAGGCCGGGATGAAACTCGAGCAGATGGATCTCGTCGAAGTGAACGAAGCGTTTGCGCCGCAGTATCTGGCCGTCGAGCGGGAGCTGGGGCTCGATCGCAATCGCACGAACACCTGTGGCGGCGCCATCGCGATCGGGCACCCGCTGGCGGCGAGCGGCACGCGCATCACGATTCATTTACTGCACACGCTCAAACGCGAGAAGAAGCGTTTCGGGCTGGGGTCGGCTTGCATCGGAGGCGGGCAGGGCGCGGCCGTCATCGTCGAGGCATTATGAGCGACATTCTCGTCACGGCGCTCGGAGTCATCGCGCTCTATCTGTTCGCGGGGCTCCGCGTCCTGCGCGAGTACGAGCGCGGCGTGTACTTCCTCCTGGGCCATTTGCGACCGACCAAAGGGCCCGGGCTGATCTTCCTGCCGCCGTTGCTCGCCAAGATGCAAAAGGTCTCGCTGCGCGTGATGGCGATCGACATCCCGCCGCAAGACGTGATTACGCGCGACAACATTTCGATCAAAGTCAACGCCGTGCTGTACATGCGCGTGAAGACGCCGGAGAAGGCCGTCGTGGGCGTGGAGAACTACCTCTACGCCACGAGCCAGCTGGCGCAAACGACGTTGCGCTCGGTGCTCGGCGAAACCGAAATGGACCAGTTGCTCGCCGATCGCGACAAAATCAACGCGATCTTGCGTCAGATCATCGACAAGCGCACCGAGGACTGGGGCATCGAGGTGTCGGCCGTCGAAGTGAAGGACGTCGACTTGCCGCCGGAGATGAAGCGCGCCATGGCGCGCCAGGCCGAAGCCGAGCGCGAGCGACGCGCCAAGGTGATCAATGCCGAGGGCGAGCTGCAGGCGTCGGAGAAGCTGGCGCAGGCGGCGCACATCATCGGGTCCGAGCCGGCCGCCATTCAGCTGCGCTATCTGCAGACCGTGAACGAGATCGCGTCCGAAAACAACTCCACCACGATCTTCCCCATCCCCATCGATTTGTTCAAAGGCATCCTCGAAAAGGTCGCGCCGGCCGCCAATCGATCGCTCCCAGCCGCCACGTCCGGCGAGCACATCCCCGCGGCGCGCAATAGAGGAAAGGCCAAAGCCTGATGGCCGGCGGCAAGGATCTGATCAGCCGCGACGCGCTGGAGCGCATCATCCAACGCGCCGCCGAGCTGCAGGCCGCCGAGCGCGACATCGGAGAAGGTCTCACGAGCAGCGAAGTGCTCGCGCTCGGCAAGGACGTCGGCATTCCGGACCGCTACCTGCGGCAGGCAATGCTGGAAGAGCAAACGCGGACGCTCGTCGAAACGAGTCATGGCTTCTGGGCATGGTTGACGGGACCGCGGATGCTGAGCGCGCAACGCGTCGTGCCCGGCGAGCGCGCGACGGTGGAGCGCGCGCTCACGCGGTGGATGGAGGACGAGGAGTCGCTGCAGGTCAAGCGTCGCTATCCCGATCGCACGAGCTGGGAACCAAAGGCTGGCGCGCTCGCGAGCATCCAGCGCGCGCTCGGCAAACGGGGACGTCGCTACGCACTGGCCAACGCTGAAGAAATCGCAGGACAGGTGACGCAGCTCGAACCCGGTTTCTGCCACGTCGGCCTCAGCGCCAACATCGGGCCCCGTCGCGTTCGACGCATTGAAGGCAGTGCAGCGTTCCTGGCACTCGGAGCGGTGGGGACAGCCCCCGTCGCCGCACTCTTCGGCCCCATTGGTCTGATCCCCTTAGCCGTCATCGTGCCGGTCGCGATGGCGATCACCCGCCATCACCGCGTCGACAACGAGCGCATACAGGTCTCGCTGGAGCAGGTTCTCGACCGGCTCGAGCGCAGTGAGATTCGTGAGCTTGCCTCTGGGTCGAGCGTCCATCCATTCGTGCGCATCGCCGAAGAGGTGCGCAAGGCGCTGGAAACTCCGCGCCCCAAGCCTCGCGGTTAGTTCAGAACTATGACCGACATCAAACGCGTGGGCGTGCTCGGATGTGGGCTCATGGGGAGCGGTATCGCGCAGGTGGCCGCCGCATCGGGCTACGACACGATCGTGCGCGACGTCTCCAGGGAAGTGCTGGATCGCGGCCGCGCCGGCATCGAGAAATCGCTCGCGAAGTTCGTCGAAAAGGGAAAGCTCCCCGCCGCCGATCGTGACGCCGCCCTCAAGCGGCTGACGTTCACCACAACCGTTGCCGACTTGAGGCCGGTCGACATCGTTATCGAAGCCATCACGGAAGACCTCGGCCTCAAGAACGCGCTCTTCAAGGAGCTGGACGGTTTGTGCGGCCAGGGCACGATCTTCGCTTCCAACACCTCCAGCCTCACGATCGCCGAGATGGCCGGCGCCACGAAGCGGGCGGACCGATTCGTCGGGCTGCACTTCTTCAATCCGGTGCCGCTGATGGCGCTGGTGGAAGTCGTGCGCACGGTGACGACCTCGGAAGAGACGTTCAAGCGCGCCTACGCGTTCGCCGCCTCACTCGGCAAAGAGCCGATCGCCGCCAAGGACAACTCCGGCTTCATCGTGAATCTGTTGCTCGTGCCGTATCTGCTCGACGCCATTCGCGCCGTGGAGCGCGGCGTCGGTAGCGTCCCCGACATCGACAAGGCGATGCAGCTCGGCTGCGGCTACCCCATGGGGCCGCTCACGCTGCTCGACTTCGTGGGCCTCGACACGACGCACCACATCGCGGAAATCATGTTCAAGGAGTACCGCGAGGCGCGCTATGCACCGCCGCCGTTGCTCAAGCGCATGGTTCTCGCGGGAATGCACGGTCGCAAATCCGGTAAGGGTTTCTACGACTACTCGTCCAATCCACCCATCGTCTGCAACCTGGGACTCTAATGCTCGGTTACGACGCCGCTCGCTGGCACGCGCTCCTCAACGATTTTCCCGCCGCCTTGCTCACCGTCGCGGTGCTGTTCGATCTCGGCGCGCTCGTGACGAAGCGCGAATCGCTCATGTGGGCCGCCATCTGGACGCTGTGGGCCGGCGTCATCGGGGGATGGGCGGCGGTCGTCGCCGGCGAGCTTGCCTCCGACGTAATCGAGCATGGCCAAGCGGCTCATGAGATCATGGAGAAGCACGAGACGATGGCGTTGCTCACGATGGGCGTCTTCACCGTCGTGCTCGTGTGGAAGATGGTGCGGCGTTTCCGAATGCCGTCCCAAGAGCTGGTGCTCACGCGGGCGTTGAGCATCGCCGGACTCGTGGGACTTGTGTGGACTGGAGTACTCGGCGGCAAGCTGATGTTCGAGCACGCGGCGGGAATTCCCACACGCACACTACAAACTGAGATCCCGGAGCGGGCTGCGGGCCACGAACATGACGAAGACGAAGAGCACGGGCACGGAGGGGCGGATACGGCCAAGGCCGCGCCACACGTTGACCCGCCTGGGACGCCGCCGCACACGCATTGATGCCTGCGTCGCGCGTCGTGCGTGGTGCGTGGGCGTGCGCGCTCGTGCTTGGTGCGTGCACGCCCGCTACCACCCGCCCGCCATTCGCGCCGATGCCCGAAGCGCTTCACGCCGTGATCAACGCGCGACCGGCCGACGTCACGCAGGCAGCGCGCGACATGCTCAGGGCCGATACCATTCCGGTGCGTTTCTTCAACCTGCGGGACGCCTATCTCGAATCGGGCGAATTTGCGGGCACGCAGCGCGTCCGACTGTGGGCTGATCCTGACGTACCCGGCAAGTCGCGCGTAACGATCGAGGCGGTATACGTACCGTTCGAAGACCCGTCGCGCACGCGGCGCGACCTCGAGCGCGCGTCACCGGCAGGCTCGCCAGGTCAGCTCCGCGCCATACAGCTCCTCGCGGCGTTGAAAGACAAGCTTGGAGTCACTGTCTACTAGCAGCTTGCGCCGCACGCTCGGCGCCCTCGAGTACTTCACTTTCGGCTTCGGCAGTATGGTCGGCGTGGGCTGGCTCGTCATCATGGACGACTGGCTCGGCCGCGGCGGATCCGCCGGCGCCATGCTCGGCTTCCTGGCCGGAGCGGTATTGCTCGTGCCGATCGCGCTGACCTATGGACGACTCGTGCGCGCCATTCCCGACGCCGGCGCCGAGATCGCCTACACCGAGCGCGTGTTCCCCCGGAGCGCGAGCTTCGCCGCCGGTTGGATGATGGTACTTGCCTACGCGATCGTGTGCCCATGGGAAGCGGTGGCGATCGGCAATCTGCTCGCGAGAATTTTTCCGGCGATGAACGCCGTACCGCTGTACGCCGTTGCGGGAAAAGTCATCACATTGCCGCGCGTCGTCGCGGGCCTGGGCCTCACGGCGGTGATTGGCGTCATCAATCTTCGCGGCATTCGCACGAGCGGCCGGTTTCAGGACTTCACCACGATTGGGCTGCTCGCCTGCTTCGCGGTCTTCGCGATCCTCGGGTTCGCTCACGGCAGCCCCGCCAACTTGCAGCCGCTCTTTGCCACATCGGGGCCGTTCGTCTCGGTCCTGCTCGTCGCCCAGATCGTGCCGTACTTCATGACCGGATTCGAATCGATCCCCAAGGCCTCCGAGGAAGCGCGCCCCGATCTCCCCGCCGGCACGCTCGGCCGGACCATCACGCTCGCGGTCGTCGCCGGAGGATTGTTCTACGTGCTCGTGATCGCGGTCGTCGCCTGGGTCTATCCCTGGACCGAGCTCGTCACGCACCATCTGGGCACGGAGGCGGCATTCGCGCGCGCGTTCGGTACGGTGTGGATTGCCCGCCTCATCCTGGCCGGAGCGTTGCTGTCGCTGTTCAAGATCTTCAACGGGAACCTGGTCGCTGCTACACGGCTCCTCTATGCGCTCGGGCGCCGGGGGCTCGTGCACCCGGCACTCGGGACGATCGACGCGCGGTTTGGGACGCCGTCGGTCGCGATTCTTCTCATCACGGTGCTGACAGCCGCTGCGGCCTTTCTTGGCGACGCTCTGCTCGTGCCGATCACCGAGGTCGGCTCTGCCGTGGCGGCGATCGGCTGGGGCGCGTCATGCCTGGCCTTCGTCGCGCTGGCCCGCGGGAACAAGGCGCAGAAGGGCGTCGCGCTCGCGGTGGCTGGCGCGCTGGTGAGTGCGGCGATCCTTGTGATGAAGGTGACGCCGGCCGTGCCGGGAAGCTTCCGGCTCGCGGAGTGGGCCGCGTTAGGAGGCTGGGGCCTGCTCGGGCTGCTGCTCCGCCACTAGGCCCTGCACCCACTTCTCCATCTGGCGCAGGTCGATCGACGCGTCGCGACACGGACCGTTGGGCAGCTGCATGGTGAGGCCCAGGACCGGAAGTTTGCCGGCAACGTCCCGCAGGCCGGTCATCATGTCGCGCTCGCACGCCACCGCGACGACGGCACGGGGCCGACGCTCCCGAATCACGCGGCGCGCGAGCTGGCCGCGCGTAGCGACGAACACCGGCACTTCGTAGCGGCCCGCGATCTCGAGCACGCCGTCCAGCGCCTGCTTCGAGAGACAGCGCGGAATCAACACCAGCAGCTCGCCCTTGTTGACCTTGCGCCCGCGGCGCTCGGCCATTGTGTTGTAGACATCGATTGCCGCGTGCTCCACCCAATCACGCTTGCCGAATGCCCGCGCGATGAGCGAAGCGTAACTCATCAGCTGTAAGTATGGCCCGCGCTCGAGCAGGGCTTCCGGAAGCAGATTCCTGCGACTGTAGAACGACACCACCAGCGCGCCGAGATACGCCCAGAGCAAAACAGCGAGGCCTCCAAGCCCGAGCCATAGCACGGTCGGCATCCCTGCCCACAATCCGGCGAGCCGCGGGCCAGTCAGATAAAGTAGAAGAGCGGCGGCCACCATCGCCGCGGTAACGGTCAGTGCGCTAAAGGCAAAGAAGAGCCCGGGACCCGCGGAGAAGTCGCCGCCGTTGGGGAGGGGCCGGCCGTTCCACTCGTCCCACTCGTGACCGAGCCGCCGGTCGACTTCAATGTGAATGAGCTGTGCTTTTGCCATCGGGAATCGAAGCTTCACGTTGCCGTCTGCCGGTGTCAAGTTTGGAGCGTGCTCATCACCGACTCTCGCGTCCGCGCGGCTTATGCCGAGGGCGCGGGCCCGTATCGCATCGTCCCCGCGGCCGTCGCCATACCCGAAACCGTCGACGATGTCGTCGCGCTCGTGCGCAAGGCGACACACTCGCGCCGAGCATTGATTCCCCGCGGGGCGGGGAGTGGCATGCCGGGTGGCAACGTCGGTTCCGACATCGTGGTGGATCTGAGCCTCGGTTTTGCCCAATTGTCCATCGATCCGCAGGCCCGCGTCGCCCGGGCCGGCGCGTCGGTAACGTGGGCGCGGCTGAACGCGGCCGCGCGGACCTACGGCCTCCGCCTGCCGCCCGATCCCTCGTCCGGTGCGTTCGCGACGAGCGGCGGGATGGCAATGACCAACGCCGCCGGCCCGCGTACCGTGCGCTACGGCAGCGTACGTCAGTGGATCGAGGGGCTCGAAGTCGTCGATGCGGACGGCGACGTAACGTTCATCGATCGCGGTCAGGACAGCGACCGTTTCATGCTGACGCCAGATGGCAGGCGGCTGATCGCCGACCGATTTCCCGAGACCCGTAAGAATTCGTCAGGCTACGCGCTCGATCGCTTCGCTGAGACCGGCGATGAAGTCGATCTCCTGGTCGGCTCGGAGGGCACGCTCGGCATCGTGACGGAGGTGCACTGGCGGCTCGATCCCATCCCCTCGGACATCGCCGGCGTCGCGCTCGGCTTCGCCGAGGTCGCGGCGCTGACCGAGGCCGTGCCATACCTGGCTTCGCTCCAACCGTCGGCGGTGGAGCTGCTCGATGAAACTCTGCTGCGGTTCATCCCGGACGCGCCGAAGGTCGCCTGCCTGCTGCTCGTCGAGTTCGAGCGGGAGTCGGCCGCCGCGGCGCGCGGTGCCGTGGGCGATGCCGTGCGCGAGCTCAAAGATTCGGCCACGCACGTCGAAACCGCGGTGGACCGCGCCGGACTGGAGCAGCTGTGGACCATACGCCGGCTCGCGTCCCCCGCCCTCGCGCGTCTTCCGGCGACGCAGCGCTCGCTCCAGGTCATCGAAGACGGTTGCGTGCCGCTCGCGGCTTTGGGGGCATACATCACCGGCCTGCGAGCGGCCGCCGAGCGCCGCGGCATTCCGGTCGCCGTGTTCGGACACGCTGGTGACGGTCACGTGCACGTCAACGCCTTGCCCGACACGACGCGGGGCGGTTGGCGCGAGGCGCTCGGCGCGTTGTTCGATGACGTCACCGCGTTGTCGCTGGCGTATCACGGCGTGCCGGCAGGCGAGCACGGCATCGGACGACTGCGCGCCGGGGTGCTCGAGCGATTCTACGGTCCCGA
>Ga0070730_10001712_pt1 | contig 20813 bp, 24 predicted proteins | sample Coa_R1_3_FD_66447 | JGI IMG/M metagenome (GOLD analysis project Ga0070730, IMG submission 66447) | Surface soil microbial communities from Centralia Pennsylvania, which are recovering from an underground coalmine fire - Coalmine... | ecosystem: Environmental > Terrestrial > Soil > Unclassified ... | reverse complement strand
CTTCCAGGAGGCGCACCGCATAGGGAGCCCCGGAAGCACCGGTGATGGCCAGCGTGACGGGCAGCCGATCCACTAACGCCCCCTCCGATTTGGAGTCGGAGATCGGAGCGGATGATGCTGCTGCCGGGAGCCGAGAGCCGGGAGCCGTTCGCTCCGGGGTATCGGAGGCTTCCCCCTCGCGGAACCGACGGCTCTCGGCTCCCGGCGCCTTTTCTTTCTCATATCACCCGATCCACGAGCGCACCAAGAAACACCGTAATGCTGATGATCCCGTTCATCGTAAAGAACGCCGCGTTGAGCTTCGACAGATCGCCCGGCTTCACCAGTTGATGCTCCCACGCGATGAGCCCCCCACCGATCCCCACGCCGACGTAGAAGGGCACATGGAATCCGGCGCCGAGCCCGAAGGCCACCAGGGCCAGAATCGCCAGTCCGTGCAACGTCTTCGCCAGGAAGATCGCCGGCCCCGCACCGAATCGAACCACCGCCGAGTGGAGCCCCTCCTTGCGGTCGAACTCCTCATCCTGAAGTGCATAAAACATGTCGAAGCCACCGACCCACGCGGTCACCACCAACGCCAGCACCGGCAGCACCCACCAGGGCTCGCTCCACTTGCCCGTGATCGCGAGGTAGCCCGCGGGCCCCGAGATGGCATCCGCCAGCCCGAGCCAGAGATGCGAGGACCACGTGAAGCGCTTGGTATAGCTGTACCCGGTGATGGCGACGAGCGCGATGGGGGACAAGGCAAAGCAGAGGGAATTGAGAGCCCAGGCCGAGCCCTCGAACACGAGGGCGGCGAGGGTCACGGACACCCACGCCTCGCGGACGCTGATGCGGCCCTGGGGAATGTCCCGGGAAGCCGTGCGCGGATTCTTGGCGTCCAGGTCGCGGTCGGCGATCCGGTTGAACCCCATCGCCACGAAGCGCGCCGCCGTGAAGGCGATCACGACCAGCACGGCCTGACGCCAAGTCACCGGGCTCGTCCATGACGCCGCGACGGCGCCGATCAGCGCAAAGGGGAGCGCGAAGACGGTGTGCGGCAGCCTGACGAAATTGGCGTAGCGGACCAGCAGTGAGTCACCGCCGAGGGTCTGCCCCTCACGGGATGGAGATGCCAAGCTCCCTCCACATCGCGTCCACCTTCGCCTTGGTCTCTTCGTCCATCACGATCTTGTCGGGCCACTCGCGGTGGAACCCTTCGTCCTTCCACTTCCGCGTGCCGTCGATGCCCATCTTCGAGCCGTACGTGAACTCGCGACTGGCGTGGTCGAGCACGTCGATGGGGCCCATCGAGAAGCGAACGTCGCGCTCCGGATCGATGTGATTGAGCGCCACCCACCACGCTTCCTTGGGGTCGCGGACATTCACGTCCTTGTCCACTACCACGATGACCTTGGCGAGCGACATCAGCCCCTGCCCCCAGAGCCCATTCATCACCTTGTACGCCTGCCCCGGGAACTGTTTGTCGATACTCACGAACACCAGGTTGTGGAAAATCCCCTCGGCCGGCATGTGCATGTCGACCACTTCAGGAAGCGTCAGCCGCAGCAAGGGCAGGAAGATCCGCTCCGTGGCATGGCCGAGCCAGAAGTCCTCCATGGGAGGTCGCCCGACAATCGTATGCGGCCACACCGGATCTTCCCGCCGGGTAATCGCCGTGACCTGGACTCTTGGATAAAGATCAGCGAGGGAATAGAACCCGGTGTGATCGCCGAAAGGACCTTCGGTGACGAGCGGCTCCCGCGGATCGATCACCCCTTCGATGACGAGCTCCGCTTCCGATGGCACCTCGAGATCCGAGGTGACGCACTTGGAGAGCCGCACCGGCTCCCGGCGCAGGAAGCCGGCGAAGAGATACTCATCGATCCCCGGAGGCAGGGGCGCCGAGGCGGCGTAGATGCTCGCCGGGTCGCCACCCAGGACGATCGCGACGGGCATGGTCTCACCCCGGGCCGCCATCTCGCGCCAGTGTGCCGCACCGACCTTGTGACGCTGCCAGTGCATGGCGAGCGAGTCGCGCCCGAGCACCTGCACCCGGTACATCCCGACGTTACGGGCGCCCGTCACCGGATCGCGGGTGACGACCTGCGGGAGCGTGATGTACGGTCCGCCATCCTGCGGCCAGCAGATCGGGACCGGCAAGCGGCCCATGTCGATGTCGGATCCCTTGAGCACCACATCCTGGCACGCCGGACTTCCCCCGCCACGGCGCGGGGGGAACTTGGTCAGTTCGGCCAGTTTGGGGAGCATCGCGAGCTTGCCGACGAGGCCGTCCGGGACCTTGAGGTTCACGAACTCCGAAACCCGGTCACCGATCTCATCCAGCTTTGAGACGCCGAGCGCCATGCACATGCGCTTTTCGGACCCGAAGAGATTGACGGCGACGGGATGAGGGGATGCGCCACCCGAGGTCAAGGTCGGGTGCTCGAACAGAAGGGCCGGTCCCCCGCCCGGCGACTTCATGCACCGATCGGTGATCTCCGTGATTTCGCGGTCGACGAGAACGGGGCGGTGCACGCGCACCAGTTCGCCGGCCTCGTCGAGGGCCGCCAGGAAGTCCCGCAGGTTATCGAGTGCCATGGTGGATCGCGCAGATGCCGCCGGTCAGGAGTTCGTAGCGCACGTCCGAGAAACCAGCGGTCTCCAGACGACGGGAAAGGGCGTCGGGATCGGGAAAATTGAGCACCGACTCTGGCAGGTAGGTATAGGCGTCCGTATGTTTCGACACCGTGCGGCCGATCAGCGGCAGCAGTCGCTGAAAGTAGAAGAGGTAGGCGGCGCGGAGGGGCGCGAAACGCGGCGTGGTGAATTCCAGGATGACCAGCCGGGCTCCCGGTTTGAGAACCCGCCGGGCTTCGGAGAGTCCGAGGTCCAGGTCCGCGAGATTGCGCACCCCGAAGCCCACCAGCGCGCCGTCGAATCCCTCATTGGGGAACGGCAGCTCCAGGGCGTCGGCGCCGACCGGGCGGACCGCCGCGGCTTTGCCGCGACCCCGCTGCAGCATGGGAATCACGAAGTCGGCCCCGATGATCCGCCCGCGGAAGCCGCCGGCGGAGGCGAGGGCCGCCGCGAGGTCGAGCGTACCGGCGCAGAGATCCAGATAGAGGCCGTCGGGACGCCGTTCCCAGCCCAGCCGTGCGACGGCGCGGCGGCGCCAGCGGCGGTCGATGTTGAGGCTGAGCAGGTGATTGAGGAAGTCGTACCGGGGGGCGATCGCGGTGAACACATCGCGGACGTACGAGCGCTTGCCTTCTGCCCCTCCCCCCGCGCGCATCACATTTGACTGAGGAGACGGCGCCATAGGCGGAAAAGATAGGCCGAACGACCTGACGGGCGCCAGCGACCAGGACGTGGTGCGCTGGGCTCGCGACGGACACGAGCCCGCGTTTCGCGAGCTGGTCCACCGGTATGAACGGCCGGTGTTTTCGCTCATTTACCGGATGGTGCGCGACCGCGCGCTGGCCGAGGATCTGGCCCAGGAGACCTTCATCAAGGTCCTGAACGCCCTCAAGAGCTACAAGCCCGAGTACAAGTTCTCGTCGTGGATCTTCAAGATCGCCAACAACGCGGCCATCGATCACCTGCGGCGCCGGCAGCTCGACACCCTGTCCCTCGACGGCTCCCCCACCGCCCGCTCGCCCGAAGAGATGCACGCGAGTGCCCCGCAGCTCGGCGACGTATCCGAGAGCCCGCTCGATGAGGTCGAGTCCCGGGAGTTGGGGGGCGCCATCGAACGGGCCATCGGCCGCCTCCGGCCCGAGTACCGGTCGTGCATTCTGCTACGCCACGTGGAGGGCCATTCCTACGAAGAAATTGCCCAGATGCTTGACCTTCCGCTCGGCACGGTGAAAACGTATATCCATCGGGCGCGTAATGAGTTGCGGGTCTATCTCGAGGACGCCCGGGAGTGAAACCACCCGTTACGGGCCCCCGTATGGAGACCGTATGAACGAGAGACTGCAGACCCATCTGACCCCGGAGGAAGTCGAGCTCTGGGCCACCGGCCTCCTGAGCGCGGCCCGCACGTTCCATCTGACGGAATGTGCCGAGTGCCTCGCAGTGGCGGAGCGCGAGCGCAAGCTGCTCGTCGAGCTGGCGCAGCTCCAGCGGTTCGCCCCCTCGGCGGACTTCGCCGAGAAGGTGCTGGCACAGGTCCGGATTCAGACGCCTTCGGGCAGCCATCACGGCTGACCGGCGCTCGTCGAACCCCGGCTGAAGCCGGGGCCCGACAGGGCACAGCGCTTCAAGCGCAGCGCTTTTCCGGGCCCGCCCTTTCAGGGTGGGTACGCTCAGGCCCTCACCTCCGCCCGCACACCCACTCCCAGGAGCCGGGCCGCACTACCGCCGCGGACGGCGATCTCCACCTCCCCGCCGCTGCCCGTGTACGCGACCAGCTGGCCAGGCTCCACATCCCCGAAAGTCCGGCGCAACGCGCCGACGTCATTCCCCTCCACCGTGATCCGCACTCCCTCATCGACGTCCTCGGCCCTGATGTTCGAGACCAGCGTGCCGAAGCGGTCGACGTAGACCACCTCGCCCAGGAGCGCGACGCCATCCGCGCGAGGCTCCGGCAGTGGTGACCGGCGGACGTCGTCCACGGGATCGCCAAGCTCGTCGAGGGAGACCCCCATCGCGAGACGCGCCGCGGCGGGAGCGAAGACGTCGCGGCCATGAAAGGTCGGCGATGCCGACGGCGGCACGGGGAGGGAGACGAATTCCGCGTCCTCGGGCAGTGACGTGAGCAGCCCGTTGTCGGGGGCGACGAAGAAGTGCCCGTGCGCTTCGGCGGCGAGCGCCCGCCGTGACGTCCCGACACCGGGGTCCACCACCACGAGGTGAACGGTTCCGGCCGGAAAGCGCCACCAGGCTCTGTTGAACAGAAACTGCCCGGCCCGGACGTCCCCCGGAGATACTTGGTGGGTCACGTCGATCAACGTGGCCTCGGGCACCGCGGTCAGGATGACGCCCTTCACCTCGGCGACGTAGCTGTCCCCCGCGCCGTAGTCCGTCAGGAGCGTAATGATCGAGCTCACGCGGTCCTCGGTGCGGGGCGCCAGGCGCCAGACAGCCACAGCACGGTCATCGCGACGCCGCGCAGGGTCGCGGTGAGGGAAATAGCCCACCAGATCCCCGTGACACCCCAGATCCCCGACCACCAGGCGGCGAGGGGAATTCGCGCGAAGGTCAGACTCGAGCTCCACACCATGGGCCAGAATGTATAGCCCGCGCCCGCGAGCGCGCCCTCGAGAATCAGCTCAAACGTCTGCCCCACCTGCGCCATGGCGATGATCCGGAGGTAGCCCGTCCCGTTGGCGACGACTTGGGGATCGGACGTGAAGAGCCGGACGAAGAACCGGGGCACCAGGAGACAGGCGAGGGCGGTACAGGTCGTCACCAGCAGGGCATAGCCCACCGTGTGCCAGGCCGCCTTCCGGGCTCGTGCCTCATCCCTGGCGCCGAGGCTTTGCCCCACCAATGCCGCGGCGGCGAGCGTGAACCCGGTGATGGCCACGAACCCCACGCCCTCCACTTTATGCCCCACCCCCAGCGCCGCGAGCGCCGGCGTCCCGAAGCGTGAGGTGAACCGCGTGAGCCACATGTAGACGAGCGAGAAGAGAATCCCGCTCATCGAGTACGGAAGTCCGATCCGCAGGATGTGGGGCGCGGATGCCCAGTCGGGCGCCCGGAAGTGGATGTGACCGCGCCGAAAGGCGAGCCACACCAGCGCGAGACACGCCACGCCGCGCACCATGACCGATGCCAGCGCGGCCCCCTCGACGCCGAGTCTCGGGAATGGCCCGATCCCGGCGATGAGGAGGGGGTCGAGAATCACGCTCACGACGGCGGATGCGGCCAGCACCATGAACGGGGTCGTCGTGTCCCCGGACGAGCGGAACGTCGCCTCGAGCGCGAAGAACCCGAAGACGAGGGGCGCGCCCAGGAGCCAAGTGTGCAGATAGGTGTGCCCCAGGACGGCGACGTCGGGCGGGACCTGCATCAAGTCGAAGAGCTTGGGGAGCGCGGCCAGTCCGGCGAAGCTTGCAAGGAGCCCCGCGGCCAGGCCGGTCACGAGCGCAGCCGCCGCCACGCGCGCCGCCTGGTCGGGTGCGCGGGCCCCATGGCGGTGTGCCGCCAAGGCCACCACTCCCACGTCCAGCATTTCGGCCAGGCTCATCATCACCCAAACCGTGAACCCGGCAGTCGACACCGCGGCGAGCGCCGCGGGTCCGATCAGCTGACCTACCCAGATCGAGTCGATGACGTTGAAGCCGGTATTGAACGCCATCATCGCCACGGTGGGTGCCGCGAGGCGCAGGATGGTGGAGCGAAGATCTCCGGTGGTGAGCTTCCCGGCGGACCCGGAGGGCGCTACGGCCTCACTCACGGGGCCGGGGTCTCCTTCAGGAAGCGTTCGAACACCGGGTTCGCCGGGTACCTGCTCGCCAGCTCTCCGACCAGCTCACGGGCCTCGGCGCGCAACGCCTGCCGACGGGCCTTGTCCCGGCCCGCCTCGCGCTCGAGCGCCGCGGCCAGAACCCAGGTCGCCTCGACCTTGGAGAGGTCCCCAGTCTTCGCCGCGCGTCGCAAGTCGACGATGCCGGTGTCCGCATTTCCTGACCCCAGGCCGATGATCTTGGCGAAGAGCCGCGCGAGCCCGCCGGCCCGTGCCAGTCCGTAATGGTAGACGCCGAGCCCCAGGTAACAGTCTTCGCAAGCCGAGTCGGTGGCGAGCACCGCCGCATAGGCGTCGCGCATGGACTTCGCGTCCTTCCCGGCACCCAGGGCACTGCCGTGCAGGTCCTTCTCCCGCGCCCGGTAGCCCAGTGCCGTGCCGAGCCAGAAATAATTCGAATCGGCCCGCGCCCTGGCGATGGCCAGATCGAGCAGGGAGTCGATCCGCGCCGCCTCGAAGTCGTCCGAATCCTTGGCCTCCGCCCACCAGATGTAGGCCGTGGCCTGGAAGATGAGCGGTGCCGGGTCGAGCGTGTCCTTGGCCGCGAGAGCTTCGAAGTACCGAGCCCCGGCCGGGAACGCACCGGAGTAGATGGTGTCGAGGCCGGTCCGGATGTCGGGGCGCTGCGGGTGCTGCAGGACCGCCAGGAGAAGTGGAAGGAATCTCACTTCAGAGCGTCTGCCACCCGGCGAGCGACGTCGGTCAGGGCCCGGGCGGCGGGCGATTCGGGGTCCGCGACGACGATGGGCCGTCCCGCGTCCGCGTGCTGCGGGAGCCGGGCCTGCAGCGGGATCTGCCCGAGCAGCGGGACGCCGAGCTCCGCGGCGAGGCGCTCCCCGCCGCCGGAGAGAAAGAGCTCCGACTTCTCGCCGCAATGCGGGCAGACGTAGTAGCTCATGTTCTCGATCACGCCCAGCACCCGTACGCCCACGCGCTCGAACATCTTTGCGCCTCGCAGCGAGTCGCCGACGGCGACCTCCTGCGGCGTGGTGACGATCACGGCTCCATGCAGGTGAATCGACTGCGTGAGGGAGAGCTGCGCGTCCCCGGTGCCGGGGGGCAGGTCGACGAGGAAATAGTCGAGCTTGCCCCAGTCCACATCCCGCAGGAACTGCTGGATCACCTTCATGATGATGGGGCCGCGCCAGATGGCGGGCGCGTCGCGGTCCACGATAAAGCCGAGGGACATGAGCTTCACACCGTGGCCTTCGAGGGGCTGGATTTTTCCCGCGGTCACGGGCGGCTTGTCGAACACGCCCATCATCCGCGGGATGTTCGGTCCGTAGATGTCGCCATCCATCAGGCCAACTTTGAACCCCTGAGCGGCGAGTGCGGTGGCGAGGTTGGCCGACACGGTGGACTTCCCTACGCCGCCCTTCCCGGACGACACCGCCAGGACCTTGCCCATATTGGGCATCTCCTGCGCAGTGGGGGGAGGCGGGACGTTCTCCATGCCGGCCGGTCGGGGGCCCGGGCCCTGCGACGAAGCACGCGGGGCGCCGGGATCGGAGATGGTCACCCGGACCTCCGAGACCCCCGGCACGGCCTTTACGGCCCGCCGGGCGTCGCGCGCGAGCGTCGCCGGATCATCCCGTCCCAGCAGGAAGGTGAACTGCACCACGCCGTTCTCCTCGACCAGATCGCGCACCATGCCGGCGGCGATCAGATCCTTCCCGAGGCGCGGATTCTGAAGGGCGGCGAGGGCGGCGGTGACCTGCGACTTGAGATCGGCGGGCGGGGGGGGCACGGTCGGAATCTAGCGGGGGCTCGGGATGACGAGCAACGTTACGGCATTCTCATCGTTTGGAGCCTAGCCGTGCGTCGCCTCGCCGCCGTCATCAGCCTGTCATTCCTTGTGGTCCTGGCCGCCAGCCGGCCCCGTCCCCTTCCGCTCGACAACGGTCTGGCCCGTACGCCGCCCATGGGCTGGAACAGCTGGAACCACTTCGCCTGCGACGTCTCGGACCGGCTCATCCGCGAAACCGCGGACGCCATGGTCTCGAGCGGCATGAAAGACGCGGGCTACCGCTACGTGATCATCGACGACTGCTGGCAGGTGGCCCGCGCGAAAGACGGCACCATCGTGGCCGATTCCGTGCGCTTTCCCAACGGCATCAAGGCGCTCGCCGACTACGTCCACTCGAAAGGTCTCAGGTTCGGCATCTACACCGATGCCGGAACCGAGACCTGCCAAGGCCGCCCCGGCACGCTGGGCCACGAAGCCCAGGACGCCAGGACGTACGCCTCGTGGGGCGTCGACTACGTGAAGGAAGACTGGTGCCACGCATCGGGCCTCGATGCGCCGACCCAATACGCCAAGTTCCGGGATGGCCTGGCGGCCGCCGGACGCCCGATCGTCCTCTCGCTTTGCGAGTGGGGCTACAACCAGCCGTGGAACTGGGCTCCCAAAATCGGGAACCTGTGGCGCACCACCGACGACATCTCCGATTCCTGGAGCTCCATGCTCGGCAATCTCGACCAGTCGGCTCAACACCCGACGGCGGCGGGTCCCGGAGCGTGGAACGACCCGGACATGCTGGAAGTGGGCAATGGGGGAATGACGGACGATGAGTACCGCGCGCACTTCTCGCTGTGGGCCATCGAGGCCGCGCCGCTGATCGCGGGCAACGACCTCCGTTCCATGAGCGCCGAAACGAAGACCATCCTCGAGAACGCCGAGGTGATCGCCGTCGATCAGGATTCGCTGGGCGTGCAGGGCGTGAATGTCTGGGAGCCGACGCCGGAGATTCAGGTTTGGGCCAAACCTCTCGCCGACGGCTCGGCGGCGGCGGTCCTGTTGAACCGGGCGGGCGTATCCACAGCGATCACGGCCCCATTTCATCGGCTGGGACTGCGGGCCGACTCAGGGGCCGTGCGGGATCTCTGGGCTCACGCCGACAAGGGACACTTCCGCGCGGAGTACACGGTCACGGTACCGCCGCATGCGGTGGTGATGATCCGGGTCACGCCGGTGAAGCACTAGACGGTTAGACGGTTAGACAAACTAGCCGTCTAGCCGTCTGACCGTCTGGCCCTACGGCGTGATGGTGAACTTGGTCGAGAAGCCGGCGGTGAGGGCGCCCGAGCCGGCGGTCAGCACGTAACCGGTATCCGCTTTGCTGACGGTCAGATTCGAGAACGTTGCCGTCCCGAAGATCGCGCTGACGCTGAAGTTACCGCCCAAGATGGCGGAGTCGGGGTTCGACGACAGGGCGAGCGTGACCACGCCGTTGTAACTGGTGTCGACGTTCCCCAGTGGATCCTGCGCCTCGACCACCACCGCGGTGGCCATTGCCGCGGTCGCCTGGGTGTTCGCAGGCTGCTGAGTGAAGACCAGCTTGGTCGCCGCGCCGCCGGGACCCCCACCGCCGATGATACCGTGCCCCAGGATCCCGACATCCGTCGACGGGTCGCAGGCCGCGACCGCGATCACCATCGCCACTCCGAACGCGAATGTGCGCATCGATACCTCCCTCACGGATGCAGCGGTCGGACGCTGACCTCTTTGAAGTACACGGTATCCGCGTCACTGTGGTTCTGCAGGCCGATGTACCCCAGGTCGGGGCGCCGTCCGCGGTCCGGTTCCCAAGTCTGTTTCTTGGGCGGCACGGGCCGACCTTCGGTGTAGTCGGTCACCACTTCCCCGTTGAGCCGGACCGTGGTGCGCGGGCCGTCGAGGGTGATCTCCAGCGTATTCCATTGCCGCGCCTTTCCGGGCCGCGCCAGCGCCTTGGTCAGCGAGTAGAGCACCCCGGAGACGTGATAGTCGTCTTCGGCGTTGTCGATCTGCACTTCATAGCCCTTGTTGACCGGCATCCACGGTTCGGTCGGCTTCTCAGGAATGCGGATGAACACCCCCGAGTTGGACGTGGAGTCGGTCGGCCAGAAGACGACGCGAATCACTTCATTGCCGATCTTTCGCTTGGAGTACCACAACAGTCCCATGCCGCCGTGGGTCATCGCCAGGCCGGAGTCGACGGTGAACTTCCCGGGGCCGACGTGTTCCCATCCCGACAGGCTCCCATCGAACAGGGGCGTCCATTTCCCGGTCTGCGCGGTGGCGGGAGCCGCCGCGAGGGCGGTCGCCATGATGCAAAGAGTGATGGTTCTCATGATCCTCAAGATACGGATGGTGTGAGCCGGACGCTGTCAGCGTCCGTTGAGATGCCGGCGGGCGGCCTCCAGAACCTTGACCTGGGCGTCTGCCAGGGGCCCCTCCACGGATGCCCCCGACGCTTTCGCATGACCTCCGCCCCCGAATTGATGTGCAAGCTCCGCAACGTTGACGCTCCCCATGGAGCGAAATGAAACCTTGACCTTGCCCCCGGCGATCGGCCGGAAGAGCAACGCCATTCGTACCCCGGCGATGGACCGGGGGTGCTCCACGATCCCGTCGAGATCGTCGGCGGTGGCGCCATGTTTCTCGATGGCACCGGGGGGCACGGTGACCCAGGCCAGCCCGATCTCCGGTTCGACCACCAGCGTGGCCAGGACTTCACCCAGGAGCCGAACCCGTCCTTCGGGTGCGCTCGCGTACACCTGCTCGTAGATCGATTCGGGGTCGAGCCCGCGCTCGAGCAGCGACCCGGCGACCCGAAGGCACCGCGGCGTCGTGTTCGAGAACCGGAATCCGCCGGTATCGGTCAGGAGTCCCACGTAGAGCGCGCGCGCCGCGTCGGCCGGGATTTCCCATCCCAGCGCCACGGCGAGGTCATGCACCAGCTCCGCCGTCGCCGTCGCCTCGGGGGCGACGAGCCTGGGGCCATCGGGCAGCGATCCCGGACTCACGTGATGGTCGATGCAGGCGACCGGTACGCCGGACTCCCGGACCGCGGTGCCCAGATCACCGAGCCGTCCGAGGTCCGAGATATCGAGCACCACGATCGCATCCGCCTTGGCGATTTCTTTCGCGGCGTTCGCGCTCGCGTCGGCGCCTTCGGGAACGAGGAACCTGAGCCGATCGGGGATGGGCGTGGGATTGGTGATGGAGACGATGCAGCCGCGTCGATGGAGGAGGTGCCACAGCCCGACCTCGCTCCCCAGTCCGTCGCCGTCGGAATTGACGTGGGTCGTCAGGACGACGCGAGTGTTGGGGGAGAAGAGGCGCGCCATCTCTCGCGCCGCGGAGACGCGTTCGGGAGGGACGTCAATTGCGTTGGAAGTCATGTCGAAAAATACGTCGAGCGAACACCGTCAAGCAAAAGCGTCGAGCGGAATCGTACGTCTCCGCTCGACGCCTTCGCTCGACGATCTTGCTTGACGCCGTTTAGGGGTTCTTTCTCAGTCTCGAATGCCTGACGCCGTAGACGAAGTAGAAGACCATGCCGATCGCGAACCAGATGATCAAGCGGTACCAGGTCGCCCACGGAAGTGACTTCATGAGATAGGCGGCCGACAGCGCGCCCATGGGTGCGGTAAACCAGATCCAGGGGGCTTTGAACGGACGGTGCAGATTGGGCTCCCGCACCCGCAGGACCATGATGCCAATCGATACGATCACGAACGCCAGCAGCGTCCCGATGGAGACGAGACTCGCCGCTTCGCGCACCGTCAGGATCGCCGAAAAGATGGCGACGAAAATTCCAGTGACGATCGACGTGATGTACGGTGTCTGGAACTTCGGATGGATCTTGTTCACGACCTGTGGCAGCAGCCCATCTTTCGACATGCTCCAGAACACGCGCGACTGCCCGAGGAGCATGACGAGAATGACGGACGACAATCCGGCGATGGCGCCGAGCTTGATCAGCGTGGACATCCAGCCCAACCCCGCCCGGTCGGCCACGACCGCGATCGGGTCGGGGACGTTCAGCTCGGTGTAGCTCATCACGCCCGTCGCGATGCCGGACACGATGATGTAGAGCACGGTGCAGATGAGCAGGGACGCGATGATGCCGATCGGCATGTCGCGCTGCGGGTTCTTCGCCTCCTGCGCCGCGGTACTGACGGCGTCGAATCCGATGTAGGCGAAGAACACCACTCCGGCCCCCGCCATCACGCCCGACCAGCCGAAGTGCTGGCCGGTGTTGTCGGTCGCCGCCGGCATGAAGGGATGCCAGTTCGCCGGATGGATGGCCTTCACCGCGAAGACGATGAAGAGCAGCACCACCGCCACCTTCACGAGCACGATGATGTTGTTGAAGTTGGCCGATTCCTTGATGCCGACCACCAGGAGCCAGGTGACCAGCGCGATGATGATGATGGCGGGGAGATTGAAGATCGCGGTGACGTGGGCGCCGCTCGCCGTCACCACGTCGGTGCCCGTCGCCGCCGAAAACTCCGCCGGCACGACGATCCCGATATCCTTGAGGAAGCTGACCACGTACCCTGACCACCCGATCGCCACCGTCACCGCCCCCAGCGCGTACTCCAGCACCAGGTCCCAGCCGATGATCCAGGCAAAGAGCTCACCGAGGGTGGCGTACCCGTAGGTGTACGCGCTGCCGGCCATCGGCACGAGCGACGCGAACTCGGAGTAGCAGAGCGCCGCGAAGATCGACGCCACACCCGCGATCGTGAACGACAGGACCACCGCGGGGCCGGCGTTCACCGCCGCCACCGTGCCGGTGAGCACGAAGATGCCGGTACCGATGATCGCGCCGATACCGAGGGCGGTCAGATTCAGCGCCCCCAGGGCGCGCTTCAACGAATGATCGGTCTCGGCCTCCGCCTGCAAGGCCGTGACACTTTTCCGTCGGAACAGGTCCATGATCCCTCGTTAGCGATGGGACAGACGAAACGTCGGCAAGCCGGGTGCCAGAATAGGACCGGGCGCCCGGGGCGTCAAGCAGGGAAAGCCGATTAGAGGCTGTAGTTTGGTGCTTCGCGGGTGATGACGACGTCATGCGGGTGCGATTCGCGCAGTCCCGCCGACGTGATGGTCAGGAACTCGGTCTCGGTCCTGAGCGCCTGGATGTCGCACACCCCACAGTACCCCATTCCGCTCCGCAGTCCCCCGACCATCTGGAAAATCACGTCCGAGACCGGGCCCTTGTACGGCACCCGGCCCTCGATGCCCTCCGGTACCAGCTTGGTCGGCGACACCTCGCCTTCCTGGAAGTACCGGTCGGCGGAACCCTCTTCCATGGCCGAAAGCGAGCCCATGCCGCGGATAACCTTGAAACGGCGGCCTTCGAGCAGGAACGACTCACCGGGACTCTCTTCGGTGCCCGCGAGCATCGAGCCCATCATCACACTGGACGCACCGGCCGCGAGCGCCTTCACGATATCCCCCGAGTACTTCACGCCGCCGTCCGCGATCACCGGGACGTCCCCCGCCCCGGACAGGGCGTCGAGGATGGCGGTGATCTGCGGCACGCCCACACCGGTGACGACCCGCGTCGTGCAGATCGATCCGGGTCCGACACCGACCTTCACGGCATCCACGCCCCGTTCGACGAGCGCCTTTGCCCCCGCGGCCGTCGCGACGTTCCCGGCGACGAGCTGCGCATCCGGGAACGACTCACGCAGGAGCTTCACCGTCTCGAGGACCCCCTGCGAGTGGCCGTGCGCCGAGTCGATCACGATCACGTCGCACCCCGCGTCGAGCAGGGCCTTGGCGCGGTCCTTCGCCTCGGGCGTCCCACCCACGGCGGCGGCGACGCGCAGCCGGCCATGCTGGTCCTTGTTGGCGTCCGGGTGCTCTCGGCGCTTGAAGATGTCCTTGATGGTGATCAGGCCCTTGAGCACGCCGTCCTTGTCCACCACCGGGAGCTTCTCGATCCGGTGCTTGCCGAGGAGCCGTTCCGCCTCGTCCAGCGTAGTGCCCAGCGGCGCGGTGACCAGGTTGTCCTTGGTCATCGCGTCCCGGAGGGGACGGTCGAGCTGACGTTCGAACTGGAGATCGCGGTTGGTGATGATGCCGACCAGCTTGCCCGCCGAGTCCACGATGGGGACGCCGGAGATCCGGAACCGTTCCATCATCTTCAGAGCTTCCCGCAGAGGCCGGTCGGGCCCGAGGGTGATGGGATTCAGGATCATCCCCGACTCGGACCGCTTCACCCGGTCCACCTCGGCCGCCTGTCGGCCTATGGCCATGTTCTTGTGGATCACCCCGATCCCGCCGGCACGCGCCATCGCGATGGCCATCGCCGATTCGGTGACGGTGTCCATGGCGGCGGCAACCAGCGGGATGTTGAGGGAGATCGAGCGGGTAAAGCGGGTTTTCGTATCGACGTTCCGGGGATGCACCGTGGAATGCCGCGGCGCGAGGAGGACGTCGTCGAATGTGAGGGCGGTGGTCGGTCGGAAGGTTCCCATCTTGAAAGTTACTTCGGCGTCCCCCCATCCTCAACGGGTGGCTGCGGCTCCGCTTTCTTCTCTATTTCCTTCTTATCGGGATTCCGGCGCACTTCGTTGACTGCCGCCCGTCCCGCCGCCGCGAGCCCGTCCAGGAACCGGCCCGCCTTCCCGACGGCGTCCATCGTGCCCTTGATGACGGTGATCGGCACCCGGCCCGCGCGCATCGTGTCCTCGAGGGTTTCCGCGACCTTCTGAAAAGCCGGCGCGCCGGCGGGGCGCTCCGCGTACTTCGACTCCAGGAACTCAATGTAATCGAGCACCTGATAGGCCTTCTCTTCCGGCAGCGTCTCCAGCTTCCGGAGCAGCCGCTCCTTCAGAATGTCGTTCATCGCACCGCCTCGAACGAGAGCAGGTCCACGATCGGATTCCCGATGAAGTGACTCTTCCCCACGCGCACCGTCGCCGTGATCTCCAAATCCGTGAGCGGCGTGAGGGCCGCCACCGACGCCTTCTTGCTCTCGGGAACGATCACATACACGAACCCGCGTTCCGGGGCCGGGCCGCGGGTCAGGAGATAGGTCGCGCCGTCGGGGATGTCGGGACGAAGATCGTCGGCGGTCTCGATCGCGACGAACTGCAGGCGCCACCGCACCACCTGTCCGGCGTATTTCGCAGGGTCGGCGCGCAGCTCGGCGGCACTCACCCCCTCGAGTACGCCGGTCGGGGCCGACGCGAGATCGGTGGTCTTGACCCATGCCTCGAGCTGCACCCGGGTCCACTCTCCCGAGTGCGCCAGGACTTTCAGGGGCGTCGGTGCCGCGATCGATCCCGTGACGGTCCCTCCCGGCGCGCCAAAAAGGTCGGCATGCTGCAACGGGACGGCCGTCGAAAAACCGGAGGTGTCGAGAGGCGCCGGTGGAGGAGCGGGCGGAAGCGCGGTCGCAGGCCTAGCCCCGCTGTCCCCTGCGGCGGCGCTGACGGTACTTGAAGTGCTCACCACTTGGCCGACCACCGACAGCAGCGCGGCCGACACCCAGCCGGTACGCCGCACGTGAATCCAGGCGCGCCCCGAGTCGATGCGCTGGAGCGCGAACCCGTGCGGCAGCTGCGCCACCACCTGTCCCTTCGCGCGGTCCCGGAGGTTCTCGCCCTGAGGACTGATCACGACGAGATCGTTCTGGCCCTGTGCCCCCGGACCCACCGACTTCCCCCAGATCCAACCCTCGATGGTGACGGGCAGCCACGTGCCCTTCGCCACGCCCCCATCTACCAGCGTCCCCTTGGCGAGCTGCGCGAGGCGCTTGCCACCGGCCGAGTCGCGGATCCACGCCCCGGCGGTATTGACCTGATAGCGAGTCTGGGCGGCAAGGGGGGCCCGTACGGCCGCAAACGCCGCAAGGGCGAGGGCCAGTGCAACTGGTAGGGCTCTTGGGCCGCGACTAGATTGCATTTCCCTGAATATGGCGACACCAAACACCGGCCGCACCCCGGTCGTCCTGATCGTGCTCGACGGCTGGGGTTTTCGCCCCGGCCGGGACGGCAACGCCATCGAGCTCGCCGACACCCCCGTCTGGCACCAGCTCTGGGACCGCTCGCCCCGCACCCTCCTCGACGCGTCGGGTCTGGCCGTGGGGCTCCCCGAAGGACAGATGGGCAACAGTGAGGTCGGCCACCTCAACCTCGGTGCCGGCCGTGTCGTCCCGCAGGACATCGTCCGGATCTCGCAGAGCATCGCCTCCGGCGAATTCTTCAAGATCCCCGAGCTCGTCACCCTGTGCGAAGCGGTCCGGAAACGCGGTGGCACCCTCCACGTCATGGGCCTGCTGGGCACCGGCGGCGTGCACGCGCTCGACACGCACTTGCTCGCCGGCGTCGAGCTCGGTCACCGCGCGGGATTGCCCGTGGCGGTGCACGCCTGGACCGACGGCCGCGACACCGGTCCGCAATCCGCGCTCGGGTTCATGAAAAAGCTGGTGGAGGACCTGAAACCGTATCGCGGGCGGGCCGTGGTGTCGGATCTGGTGGGCCGCTACTACGCCATGGACCGCGACAAGCGGTGGGACCGGATCAAGCTCGCGTACGACGCCATGGTGAAGGGCGTCGGGGCCCCGTCACCCGACCCGATTGCCGCCATCAAGGCAGCCTATGCGGCCGGCGAAACGGACGAGTTCATCAAGCCCCGCGTGATTGCGGGGACGCCGCGCATCAAGGCGGGCGACGGGATCTTCTGTTTCAACTACCGCGCGGACCGGATGCGTCAGATCTGCCGCGCGCTGGCCATTCCCGGCTTCGATGGTTTCGACGTCGCGGACCGCCCCGCGGTAGAACTCGTCACCATGACACAGTACGACGAGACCTTCCCCTTCCCGATGGCCTACGGGCCGATGGTGTTGCGGAACATCGTGGCCCAGGTCCTGGCGGACCATGGCAAGACCATGTTCCGCACCGCCGAGACCGAGAAGTACGCCCACGTGACGTACTTCTTCAACGGCGGCGTGGAGACCCCTTTCAAGAATGAAGAGCGGCTGCTGGTGCCTTCCCAGAAGGTGGCCACGTACGACCTGGCGCCGGAGATGAGCGCCGTCGGAGTGACTGACGTTCTGTGCGCCGCCATCAAGAAGGGCCACCACGACTTCATCCTCTGCAACTACGCCAACGGGGACATGGTAGGGCATACGGGGGTATTACCGGCCGGCCTGAAAGCGGTGGAAACCGTCGACCGCTGCCTGGCCCGCGTGCTCGCCACCGCCGAGACGGCCGGCGCCACGCTCTTGATCACCGCGGACCATGGCAACTGTGAGATGATGATCGACCCGGGCACCGGCGGGCCTCATACCGCGCACACGACCAACCCCGTGCCCCTCGTCATCGTGGGGGACGGCGATCTGCGCGGAGAGCTGCGCCCCGGCGGATCGCTGCGGGACGTCGGCCCCACGATTCTCAACCTGCTGGGCGTCGAGCGCCCGGCGGACATGACCGGCAAAGACTTGAGGGAGAAATGACGAAAGAACAGACGGCTAGACGGTTAGACGGTTGGTGGACCCGGTTCATGGGGGCCATCGTCGCCCTGATCGCGCTAACCGTCCAACCGTCTAGCCGTCTAGCCGGTCAAGTCGGCTACGACCCCGCGCACTCGCCCTACCGCGACGCCCCCACGGGATCGGGTCCGGTCCTCTTCGCCGGCTACCTCGGCGGTGGCCGGGGCCGCGTGCCCGTCGGCATTTCGGACGGCAACACCTGGGGGGTCCGCTACAACTTCGAATTCGGGAGCGCCTCGATCGGCCTGGGCGCCGCGTACGGACAGACCACGCGCCGGATCGTCGATCCCTTCGTCGCCGTCAAGAACAACACGTCGGGGCTCATCGACGCCGACGTGGTGCTCGTGGACGCCACGCTGCAAATGGCGCTCACCGGACCCAAGACGTGGCGAGGCCTCGCCCCCTACATTGGCGCTTCCCTCGGCGTCGCGGCGGGCAGTGACACGCCCTCCGACAGCTCAGGCTACAAGTTCGGCACCAAGTTCACCTTCGCTCCGGTAATCGGCGCCAAGTACTACGTCGGGCGGAGGGTCGCGCTGTCCGCGGACTTCCGCGCGGTCTTCTGGCGCCTGGGGTATCCGTCCCAATTCAAGGTGGCGGACAAGGTCGACAACATTCCGATCCTCTCGATCGACGCGGCCGACAACAACTGGACCGTGCACCCGTGGATCAGCCTCGGCCTGGGGTGGAGCTTCTGAGTCCGGATCGCGGGGGAACCCCGACCGTCCGCCTGACCCGGATCGTCGAATTCCACGCCGGCCACGAGATCCGCCGGGCCGACTGGACACCCGAGCAGAATGCCGAGCACTTCGGCCGCGCCTCCCAGCTGCATTCCCATACCTATCAATGCCACGTGACCGTTTCCGGCGCTCTGCACCCCACCGCGGGAGGGGTCGTGCGCCTCGCGGAGCTGGACGCCCTTCTCAAGCGGGAGGTCACCGACCGATTCGAGGGGAAGACCGTCCACGAGGGAGCCCCGGAATTCGGGCCCGGCGGGTGGCTGTCGACCGGCGAGGCCTTGTCGGTGTATCTGTGGGGGCGGATTTCGGGGGCGTTGCCGCCCGGGGTCCGGCTGCATGCGATCCGGGTGCAGGAGGGTCCTCAGCTGTATTCCGAGTACTTCGGGGAATCGGCGGGCGGTTGACGGAGGCGGAGCTGGCGCGTCTCGTCCGGGAAGCGAAGACCATCGCGGTGGTCGGACTGTCTCCGAAGACCGCGCGGCCGAGCCATGAAGTCGCGACGTACATGCAGGAGGCAGGATACCGGATCGTTCCGGTGAACCCCGGCCACGACCGGATTCTGGGCGAGCGCAGCTACCGGACGCTCGCCGACGCGGCCCGGGATCAGCGCATCGACATCGTGGACGTATTTCGGCGGAGCGCGCTGGCGGGCGGCGTGGTGGATGAAGCCCTCGCGATTCGCCCGGGACTGATCTGGTTGCAGGTAGGTGTGGTGGACGAGGAGGCCGCGGCTCGCGCCGCCGCCCGAGGGATTCCGATGGTGATGGACCGCTGTCTCGCCGTGTACCACCAACAGCTCGAGGCTCGATGACCCGTCTAGCGTCCGTCCTGTGCGCCCTCGCCCTCGTGTCCGCGCCCGTCGCGCTCCACGCGCAAGACAGCGAAAGCGGGCAGACCAACCTGGTGCTTTCCGTGTTCGGCGGCATCAACGCCGGGCACTCCCTGTGGAACATCGCCCGGCAACCGCTCTGCGTGCTCCAGGGCAGCGGCGGGAACTACAACGGCTGCCAGCAATACAAGACCGCCACCGACTCGGGGAACCTGTCGGACACCCTGTCCTTCTCACGCGATGTGTCGTCGAGCATCCTGCTGGGCGCCGCGGTGAGCATCTTTCCGAACTCCCACGTCGGGTTCCACGGGGAGATCTACTACTTCGGTCTCACGTACGACGACCGCTGTGCCAACGTCGGCGCGCCGTACCAGAGTGACCCCGAGAACAAGAACCAGCAGCTCTGCAACGACTTCGCCAGCTCCACCGCGTCCGCCTCCGCGGTGTCGTTCGTCGGGGGCGTCACACTCCGGGCGTCGCCGCATCACGCGATCAGCCCGTATGTCCGCGCGGGCGTGGGCGTGACGACCTACAGCGGAGGGACGCTGTCGGTGTCGGGCAACTTCGCCACCAATGCCACCGATCCGGCGACCGGAATACCGATTGTGGTGAGCCGGGCAGTGGTCGTCGACACCGCCCCCAAGACCACGTCGTGGACGTTCCAGATGGGAGTGGGCTTCACCGCACGGGTCAGCCCCGGATACCAGTTCCGCATGGAGCTCCAGGACGCCCTGGTGCCGCTCGAGCGCCTCATCGGACCCGCCAACGACTTCGGCCAGGCACCCCACGACACCAAGGTCTACCACCACCTTGGCCTGATCATCGGTTTGGACGTCGTGCTCGAGCACCGCCGAGGGCACCGCTACTGATCGTACAGGGCGCCATCCTGGCCGGGGGGCAGGCCTCGCGACTCGGAGGTCGCCCCAAGGGCCTGATCCAAATCGGCGGACGGCGGATCCTCGACCGCGTCTCCGAGCTCCTCACTGAAGTCACCGGCGCCCTTCCCCTGCTGATCGCCAACGCCCCCGATGCCGGCACGTGGCTGCGGGATGTGCCGGTCGTCAGGGACCGGATTGCCGGGGCCGGCGCCCTGGGCGGGATCCACGCCGCCCTGACCGCCGACGGATCCTCCCCCGTCCTCTGCGTCGCGTGGGACATGCCTTTTCTCACCGCACCATTTCTTGCCGCTCTCATCGAAGGGTCACCCCCCTTCGAGGCCTACCTCCCGGAGAGTGAAGGGCCGCAAGGTCTGGAACCGACGTGCGCCGTCTACCGGCGCTCCTGCGCTTCCGCCATCGAACGCCGCATCGCCCGAGGCGACGTCCGCGCCATCGCCTTCCACGATGACGTGCGGGTCGGTACACTACCGCTCGCGCGGGTGCGGACCTTCGGCGACCCGGCGCGCCTCTTTTTCAACGTCAATTCCCCCGAAGACGTGGAGCAAGCGGAACGCGCGTGGCCGCCACCCGGATAGTTTCCATCATCGGACGCCAGAACGCCGGGAAGACCAC
>Ga0070730_10001711_pt1 | contig 20814 bp, 15 predicted proteins | sample Coa_R1_3_FD_66447 | JGI IMG/M metagenome (GOLD analysis project Ga0070730, IMG submission 66447) | Surface soil microbial communities from Centralia Pennsylvania, which are recovering from an underground coalmine fire - Coalmine... | ecosystem: Environmental > Terrestrial > Soil > Unclassified ... | reverse complement strand
TTGGGCAATGGGCTGGTGGTCACGTTCCAGTCGACCGGTGTGGCTCAGGTGCCGCAACCGGCCGATGTGCTCATCCCGGCAGGTGGCAGGTTTGGAACATTTACGGTCACCGGCAACAACCTGACGACTTCGGGGCCGGTGACCATCACGGCGAGTGCCACTGACAACAACGGCGTGGTGTGGAAGAGCGCCACAATGCAGGTCACAGTTGTACAGCCGGTGGTGCGGCTGCTCGACACAACTGGAAATCCGATCCAGACGACGCGTACGGTTGGTGCACCCGTGGAGAACCTGCGGGCCGATTTCTGTATCACGAACAATGACTGTTCGGACGTACTGACGACCGGGCAGACGGTCACGTTCAGCATTACCGGCGATACGACGGGCGGCGAGACGGTGACGCCGATCACGCCGATCCCGGTACCGGCGGGCGACTTTTCGACGATCCAGATCCAATCGCCGCCCGGCCAGCCGCCGTTTGCGATCACGCTGAGCTCGCCCAAAGGGACGGGCCAGTATACGCTGAACGTGACGTCGAGCGGCTTTGCGACGGACCCGGCGCCGGTCACGGCGACTGCCACGCAGCCGACAATTATCGGGTTGGACTGCAGCTTCCCCATCAACTGTTCAGCACCGCTGACGGTGGCGAAAGGTATGCAACGCCTCAATGCGCAGATCTTCCTGGATACACCAGCGCCAGCTCAGCAAACGGCCTTGGGCAATGGGCTGGTGGTCACGTTCCAGTCGACCGGTGTGGCCGAGGTGCCGCAACCGGCCGATGTGCTGATCCCGGCGGGTGCCACGTCTGGAAACTTCAGTGTCACGGGCAGCAACCTGACGACAGCCGGGCCGGTGACCATCACGGCGAGTGCCACTGACAACAACGGCGTGGTGTGGAAGAGCGCCACGTTACAGGTTACGGTTGTCACACCGGTGCTCGTGCTCTTCGACCCGATCAATAACATCGTGCTGACCAGCCGCACGGTTGGTGCCCCCGTCGAGAGTCTTGGGGCCGAGTTCTGCGTCTCCTCGAACAACTGTCCGGACGTGCTGACGACCGGGCAGACGGTCACGTTCAGCATCACCGGCGATACGACGGGCGGCGAAACGGTGACACCGGTCACGCCGATCCCGGTACCGGCGGGCGACTTTTCGACGAGCCAGATCCAATCGCCGCCGGGCCAGCCGCCGTTTGCGATCACGCTGAGCTCGCCCACAGGGACGGGCAAGTACACGGTGAACGTGACGTCGAGCGGGTTTGCGACGGACCCGTCGCCGGTGACCGCGACGGTCATTCAACCATCGATCATCGGATTGAATTGCAACTTCCCCATGTGTTCAGCACCGCTGACGGTGGCCGCAAACATGCAAACAGAGGCGACGGTCTTCCTGGATACACCCGCGCCAGCCGGCGGCCTGACCGTCACCCTGGGGAGCACCGCGGTGAATGTCGCGACGGTTGACCCGTCGATCGTGGTCCCGGCGAACGCCACGTCGGCGAATTTCACGATCAAGGGGATCTCACCCGGGACGACCCAGATCACCGCTTCAGCGACCGGCTGGAAGAGCCCGCAAGACCTGAACGTGTCCGTGGTCACCCCGGTGTTGGTGCTGTTCGACCCGATTAATGGCACCGTTCTGACCAATCGCTCGGTGGGTGGACCCGTGGAGAACATTGGCGCCGAGTTCTGCGTCACGACGTTCAACTGTCCGGACACACTGACCGCGCCGCAGACAGTTACGTTTGTCATCAGCAGTGACACGACCGGTGGTGAGACTGTCACACCGCCATCGGTACCGGTGCCCGCAGGCGCGTTCTCGACGTCTCAGATTCAGCCGGCCGTGAACATCACCCTGAGCCGCCCAATCGCGCCTGCCGGCCGCTACACGCTCACGGCAACTGATACGGGCGTTGCGACCGACGCGACGCCGGTGATAGTCACGGTCAACTGATGCCCGCTCGGCCGCGGATCGCGCGGTCGCGGCGGGCCATTCGCCGCAACGTGGTCACGTTGTTCATCGCCATGTGCGCGGCGATGATCGCGGGGCTCCTTCAGGTGCAGGAGTCCTCGGCGCTGTATCCCGGCGGCCCGCTCCACGCCCTGGAGTCGGCTGCGCAGGACAGCGTTTTGCGGGGCCGGAATGCGGAGCGCTACGGGAGCAGCGTGGGCCGCGATCCACGCGAGTTGGTGACGATCGTCGCGATCGACGAGCGCAGCCTCGCCGAGCTCGGGTTGTTCCGCGCCTGGCCACGGGCCTACTACGCCCGGGTCATCGACCAGCTGCTGGTCGCTCCGCCGCGGGTCATCGTGCTGGACATTGGCTTTTTCGAACCGTCGCCTGACGATTCACAGCTCGCCGCGGCCATCGATCGGGCGCGCTCCCAGCGGCCAGCCACCGCGGTGGCGCTGGCCGCGGTGGGCGGTGGCGACGCGACGCAGGGATCGGACGGGGCGATCACTTTCACCAGTGGTCTGGTGCCCGTGCCCGGTCTGGGGTCCGCCGATATCGGCACCACCAACGTGCTCCCGGATGATCGGGGCGTCGTTCGCTCGATGCCACTGCTGGCCAACGTCGGCGGCGAGCAGCGCCCAACGCTCGGACTGCTCGCCGCCGCGCGCTACCTGCGCCGACCCGGCTTCGTCGACGGCCGACCTGATGCCGAGACCCTCGTCCTGGCCGGTCGGCAGATCCCCGTCGACGCCTCCAGCACCGTCCGCATCAACTACTTTGGCCCGCCGTCCGATCCCAGCGCGCCGTCGACGACCTTCCGGATTGTGTCGTTCGTCGATGTGCTGCGCGGCCAGATCGATCCGGCCCCGTGGCGCGATGGGGTTACGTTCATCGGTCTGCTCGGTGCGACGGGGTTTGCCGACGACTACTGGACGCCGGTCAGCGACCAGGGCCACAAGATGAGCGGGGTCGAAGTCCACGCCAACGTGGCGGCGACGATCCTCTCGACCCAGTTCCTGCGCCCGGCGCCGCTGCCGCTGCAGCTTGGGCTCGTCGGCGGACTCGCGCTGGCGCTCGGCGCGCTGGCCGCCAATCTGGGCGTGCTCAGCGCGTGTCTGGCCGGTCTGGGCGTGCTCGGCGTGTACGTGCTGGCCAACCTGGTGACACTCGACCTGACCGGGTTGCAGCTGGCGCTCGCGACGCCAGTCTTCGCCGGGGCACTGACCTTCATCGGCAGCACGGCGTATCGCGTCACGATCGAGCAGCGTCAGGCGCGGGCGCTGCAGACCGCGCTTGCCTCGGTCATTCCGCCCGGTGTGGCGCAGGAGATTGCACGCAACCCGGAGCGCGTGCGGATGGGTGGTGACCGCCGCGTGCTGAGCGTGCTCTTCACTGACCTCAAAGGTTTCACCAGCTTCTCGGAGACCGTGGAGCCAGACGTCTTGAGCAGGCTCATCACCGAGTACCTGGACGCGATGACCAACGTTGTCTTCGAGCTCGGGGGCACGCTGGACAAGTTCGTCGGCGACATGGTCATGGCCTTCTGGAACGCGCCACTCGACGACCCGGAGCACGCCTGGCACGCGTGTCAGGCCGCGCTGCGGATGCAGGCGGCGCTGAGTCGGCTGAGCGACCGCTGGGAGACCGAAGGTCTGCCACGCCAGGAAATGCGGATCGGCATCAACACCGGTCCGGCGAGCGTCGGCAATATGGGTAGCTCGCGCCGTTTCGCGTACACGGCGGTCGGCGACGCGGTCAACCTGGCCGCCCGACTGGAACCGCTCAACAATGAGTACGGCACGCGCATTTGCGTCTCGCAGCATACGCTCGACGCGGTCCCCGAGCGCGACCGCTTGCTCGTGCGTCACCTCGACCTGGTCGTCGTCAGCGGCAGGCGTCAGGCGGTCCCGGTGTTCGAGTTGATCGGGCTTCGTGATGACGCCGCGCTCGTCGAACAGTACCGGTCCATGCTGGATCTGTATGCGCACGCGATGCTGCTGTATCACGGGCAGCACTTCGTGGCCGCGGCCGACCTCTTCGCTCAGGCAGCGAGGGCGGGCGGGAACGGACCCGATGCGCCGAGCGCCCTGTATGTCGAGCGCTGCCGCGATCTGGCGCTCGCGCCGCCCGGCGCCGCGTGGGACCGCGTGTACGTCATGAAGCACAAGTGAGTTGAGGGAAACATGCACGGCCGCGGCTCGCGCCGCAGACGAGTAGGAAACCGGCCTGGACTGGGTGTCTATCGAAGGTACGGCGCGAGATCTGTTGTTCGCCAGATGCGAGCGGGGTAGCAGGCGTGCAGACTGGGCGCATCCGAGTGAACTTTGCCCGTTTGTTACTGGAGGGCGCCGCCCCCGGCGACCTGATGCGCGCAGCGCCCGCGGTGATCGCGGCGGAGCTGCAACTTGACTACGTTGAAGTGTACGAGCTTCGGCCGACGGGCGATGCCGTCCGTTTGATGGGTAGCACCGGGCCCGACCCGACCGCGATCGGCTCGGTCCAGCGGCTCGATCCCAATAGTCTGCTCGCCGCCGCGGCCCAGCGCGCAGGCGAACCCGTCGTTGTGTCCGACTGGCTGGACGAGACCCATTTGCAGCTGACGCCGGCGTTGCGCGACGCGGGGATTGCCAGCAGCGTCGGCGTCGCCATCGGTGTTGGCCACGGCGAGCGCGTCTACGGGTTTCTGAGCGCGCACAGCCGGGCGCCGCGCCCGTTTCCAGACGCCGAGATCGAGTTCCTCGAGATGGTCGGCGACCTCCTGGGCTATGCGCTGGCCACGGCGCGCAGCACGTTGTCGTTCTGCACGCTGGTGGAAAACGCGCCAGATGGGATCGTCTGGTTCGATCGCGACCTGCGTATGTGCTACGTCAACCCGGCCGTCGAGCGCATAACCGGAACTCCGGCCCCGATGCTGCTCGGCCGAACCAGTGGCGACCTGGGGATCCCGGAGTCGCTTGTGCCGACCTGGGAACTGGTCTTGCGGCAGGTCTGGCGCACCGGACACGGACAAGCGTTCGAACTGAGACTCAGCACGCCGATGGGCGAGCGCGTGTTTGACAGCCGCATCGTGCCGGTGCCCGACGTCGACGGCACAGTGAGGTCGCTGCTGACGATTTCTCACGACGTGACCGAACAGCGGCGGGCCGAAACGGACCGTGTCGCGCTGTTCGAGCAACTGGTGGCGCAGCAGAACCTCGTCCAGGAACTCATGGCCCAGGATCAACAGCGCTTGCGCGATCGGACGGCGCCCGTCCTCGCGCCGGAGACGTTGAACTATCGCGAGCGGCACATGCTGCGGCTTATCGCGGCCGGCTTGACCAACCGTGAAATCGGCGCGGAGATCGGGCTGGCGATCGGGACCGTCAAGAATCACATCGCCACGATTCTGTCCAAGCTGAACGTGAGTGATCGCACTCAGGCGGCGGTTCGCGCGGTGGAGCTCGGCCTGGTCCGTCCCGACGCGGAGCCCTGAAGCACTCGGGGTCGGGAGTATCATCGACCCGCGCATGCCCTTTGTCGATCTGACCGGTGCGCGTCTGTGGTTCGCGGACTCAGGCGGCAGCGGAGCGCCGGTGGTGTTCGTGCACCCCGCCGCGACGACCAGCGCGTGCTGGGTGCACCAGGTCGAGGCGTTCACGGCGGCCGGCTACCGCTGCATCACCTACGATCTGCGCGGCTGGGGAAAGTCCGAGATGGATGCGGGCGCCGAGGTCGGCACGATGAGCGACGACCTGGAGGCGCTGGTGCAGTCCCTGGGGTTGCGATCGTTCATCCTGATCGCCGCCGCCTATGGTGGATTCGGCGGGGTCGAGTATGCGCTGCGGTTTCCGGGTCGCTTGCGCGCCCTCGTGCTGGCGACGAGTCAGGGAGGGCTGGTCGATCCCGACTACGTGTCGGTGCTCGAGCGCGTGGTGAGTCCGCCAATCCGCGCGCTGCCAGTGCATCTGCGTGAGCTCGGGCCGTCATACCGTGCCGAAAATCCGCAGGGCGTCGAACGCTGGCTACAGATTGCGGATCAATCCGGTGAGGGCAATCGGCGCCGCCAACCCCGCGTCCTCGAGATCACGCTGCCCCTGCTGGAAAGTCTCACGGCGCCCACGTTGCTCGTGGCCGGTGCCGCGGATCTGCTCGCGCCACCCGCGCTCATGCGCTTGATGGCAGAGCGCATACCGAGCTGTGTGTTTGCCACCGTTGCCGAAGCCGGGCACTCCGCGCACTGGGAGCGCGCCGCGGAATGGAACCGGATCGTGCTGGCGTTCCTCCGACAGCACTGAGCAGCCAGCCGTCAGCTGGACAGTCGTGGGCGACTTCCGCTCAGCGTTGATCGCTGAAAGCTGATACTAAAGCCCCTGCGCGCGGTGGGCGTGCCTGCCGATGCTTGCAGAGATGCATCTCGAAATGCTCCTCGCTGCAGCGGCTCATCCGTCGAACTGGACGGGCACCGTGGTCCGTCGGTGCGCGTGGTGCGGCCGGATCGCCGGCAGTGACGGCGCGTACAGCGCTCCGCGTGAGCTGAGCAAGACCACCGTGACCACCGACGGCATGTGCCCGCGATGCGGGTGCAAGGCCTTGGCGCTGGTCGCGCAGAAGCGCGAGATCAGACTCAGCAGAGAGTGGGCGGCCAGCTGCGACAGCTGACAGCTGATCGCTGATCGCTGAAAGCTCACATCAGCGGACGCGTGGTCGGCGCGATCGGGGCAGGCATCATGCTCTGGCCCATCAGCCACGTATCGACGCCCGCGGCACACGAACGTCCTTCGGCAATCGCCCAGACGATGAGGCTCTGCCCCCGACCCATGTCGCCGCACGCGAAGATGCCTGGCTCGGTGGTCATGAAGTGGTCGTCGCGCGCCACGTTGCCACGCGGGTCGAGCTTGACTCCCAGTTGATCCAGCATGCCCGCGCGTTGCGGTCCGACGAACCCCATCGCCAGCAGCACCAGTTCGCACGGCAGCTCGAAGTCGGTGCCCTCGAGCTTTTCGAATTTGCCGTCGACGAACTTGACTTCGTGCGCTCGCAACGCGCGCACGCTGCCCTCCGCGTCGCCCAGGAAGCACTCGGTGTTGACGCTGTAGACGCGCTCACCGCCTTCCTCGTGGGCCGACGACACGCGGAACACGTTCGCGTACATCGGCCACGGATTGTTTGGCGCACGCGAATCCGGTGGTCGGGGCAAAATTTCGAACTGGTGCACCGATGCCGCACCCTGGCGGTGAGTGGTGCCCAGGCAATCGGCGCCGGTGTCGCCACCACCAATGATGACCACGTGCTTCCCGCGGGCGGTAATCCTTGACTCAGCAGTATCCCCCTCCTGTACCCGGTTTGCCAGGGGCAGATACTCCATCGCCTGATACACGCCGCTGAGCTCGCGCCCGGGAATAGGCAGGTCGCGCCAGGCCGTTGCACCACCGGCAAGCACCACTGCGTCGAACTCCGCGCGGAGTTGCTCGACGGCATAGTCGTCGCCAACATTGGTGCGCACGCGAAACTCCGTGCCTTCGGCGCGCATCTGCTCGATGCGGCGGTTCAGGTGGCGTTTTTCTAACTTGAACTCCGGAATGCCATACCGGAGCAGGCCACCGATCCGGTCGGCTCGCTCGAACACTACCACGTCGTGGCCGGCGCGCGTCAACTGCTGGGCTGCCGCGAGACCTGACGGCCCCGAGCCCACCACCGCCACACGTTTCCCGGTCTTGACGGTTGGCCGATGCGGCGTGATCCAGCCCTCATTCCACGCCCGGTCGACGATTTCGAGCTCGACCTGTTTGATGGTCACGGGGTCCTGATTGATGCCCAGCACGCACGACGTTTCGCACGGCGCCGGGCACAACCGGCCGGTGAACTCCGGAAAGTTATTCGTGGCGTGCAGGCGCTCGACAGCATCCCGCCAGTGGTCGCGATAGACCAGGTCGTTCCAGTCCGGGATCAGATTGCCGAGCGGACAACCGCTGTTGCAGAACGGGATGCCGCAGTCCATGCATCGCCCGGCCTGGGCCATGAGCGATTCACGTGGGAACGGCGTGTAGACTTCTCGCCAATCGAGGATGCGAGTCTCAGTCGGCCGCCGGGTCGGAGTCTCGCGCTTCCACTTGAGAAATCCGGTCGTCTCACCCATGGGCGGCGACCATGACGCGCTCGAGCGCCTCCTGCTCCGAGAAGCCGCCCGCTGCCGCCTCACGCATGACCGTCAGGACGTGCTTGTAGTCTCGCGGCATCACCTTGCGGAAGCGCGCGACTTCGAACTCCCAATCCACCAGCAGGCGCTCGGCGAGCGTCGAACCAGTGAGGTCGCGGTGGCGCTCGATCGTCTGGAGGAGCCACTCGCGCTCGTCCAGCTCGAGCGGCTCCAGTTCGACCATCTCGTAGTTGACTGCCGCCGCGAAGCGGCGCTCTGGATCGTACACATAGGCGATGCCGCCCGACATCCCGGCCGCGAAGTTGCGGCCCGTCGGACCGAGCACGACGACCCGGCCGCCGGTCATGTACTCGCAGCCGTGGTCGCCGACACCCTCCACGACCGCGGTCGCGCCGGAGTTCCGGACGGCGAAGCGCTCGCCGACCACACCTCGAATGAACGCCTCACCCGAGGTCGCACCGTACAGCACCACGTTGCCGGCGATGACGTTCTCCTCCGCCGCGAACGTGGCCGCGCGGTCCGGTCGGACGATCACCCGCCCGCCGGACAGCCCTTTCGCGGTGTAATCGTTGGCGTCACCTTCCAGCCGAAGCGTGATCCCACGTGGCAAGAATGCGCCAAAGCTCTGACCTGCCGAGCCGCGGAGGTGGATGTCGATCGTGTCATCGGGCAAGCCCTCGCCGCCGTACCGGCGGGTCACCTCCGACCCGAGCATGGTCCCAACACTCCGGTTGACGTTGCGGATCGGCATCTCGATGCGGACTGGCCAACCCAGCTCAAGGGCCATCTCAGCCTGCTGGAGGAACTGTTGATCCAGGGCCTGGTCGAGGTGGTGGTCTTGCGACCGGGTGCGGTGTAGATCCTGGCCGGCGTACGGGTTGTTGGCCTGCATCAGGATCGGCGTCAGGTCGAGCCCATGGGCCTTCCAGTGCTCGATGGCGGCCCTGGTCTCCAGCATCTCGGAGTGGCCGACGGCTTCGGCTATCGACCGGAACCCCAGCGCCGCCAGATGTTCGCGCACTTCTTGCGCAATGTATTCGAAAAACGTCACCACGAACTCGGGTTTGCCGGAGAACCGCTGCCTCAGCACCGGGTTCTGCGTCGCCACGCCGACCGGGCAGGTATCCAGGTGGCACACGCGCATCATCACGCACCCGCTTACGACCAGCGGCGCGCTGGCGAAGCCGAACTCCTCAGCACCGAGCAGCATGGCGATGACGACGTCGCGGCCGGTCTTGAGCTGGCCGTCGCACTGCACGACGATCCGGTCACGCAGGCCGTTCTTGAGAAGGGTCTGTTGCGTCTCGGCGACGCCAAGCTCCCAGGGCGCGCCGGCGTGCTTGATCGACGTGAGCGGCGATGCGCCGGTGCCGCCATCGTGGCCAGAGATCAGGACCACGTCGCTCCGCGCCTTCGCGACCCCCGCCGCCACGGTGCCGACCCCGACCTGGGCAACCAGCTTCACATGGACTCGGGCGCGTGGGTTCGAGTTCTTCAGATCGTGGATGAGCTGTTTGATGTCTTCGATCGAGTAGATGTCGTGGTGGGGTGGCGGACTGATGAGGCCGACGCCCGGCGTGGAATGCCTGGTGCGGGCGATCCACGGATAGACCTTGTGGCCGGGCAGTTGCCCGCCTTCACCTGGCTTGGCGCCCTGCGCCATCTTGATCTGCAGGTCGTCGGCGTTGACAAGATACTCAGACGTGACCCCGAAGCGTGCCGAGGCGACTTGCTTGATCGCCGATCGGCGCAGGTCGCCATTGGGATCCCGCAGATAGCGGTCGGCATCCTCACCGCCTTCACCCGTGTTGGACTTGCCGCCCAGCCGATTCATGGCGATCGCGATGTTTTCGTGCGCTTCCTTCGAGATCGAGCCATACGACATCGCCCCGGTGGCGAAGCGCTTTACGATCTCGCTCACCGGCTCCACCTCGTCGATGGGCACCGGCGGGCGCACGCCGTCGCGGAAGGTGAACAGGCCACGCAGCGTCGCCAGGCGCTTGGACTGATCGTCGACCAGGCGGGTGTAGTCCTTGTAGACGTCGTAGCGCTTGGCGCGCGTGGCGTGCTGCAGCTTGAAGACCGTTTCGGGATTGAAGAGGTGGTACTCGCCCTCCCGCCGCCACTGGTACTCACCGCCCAGGTCGAGGTCGCGGTGGGCCCGCTCGTCGGGGCGATCGGCGTAGGCGACGCGGTTGCGTCGGGCGATTTCCTCCGCGATCGCGTCGAGCCCAATCCCGTTGAGCCGCGACACCGTGCCCGTGAAGTACTCGGCGACGACCTTCTCCGACAGGCCGATGGCCTCGAACACCTGCGCGCCCGTGTAGGACGCGACCGTGGAGATGCCCATTTTCGACATCACCTTGAGCACGCCCTTGCCCGCCGCTTTGACGTAGTTCTTCATCGCCTTGCGCGGGTCAACTTCGCCCATCTCGTACAGGCCCTGGGCGATCATGTCCTCGATCGTTTCAAAGGCCAGATACGGATTGACGGCGCCGGCACCGTAGCCGATAAGCAGCGCCATGTGGTGCACTTCGCGCGCATCGCCGCTCTCGACGATCAAGCCGACCTTGGTGCGCGTCTTTTCGCGGATGAGGTGGTGGTGCACCGCGGACGTGAGCAGCAGCGATGGAATCGGCGCGCATTCCTGACTGGAGTTGCGGTCAGACAGTACGAGGATGCGCTTCCCAGCCGCGATGGCCGCCGATGCTTCCAGGCAAGCGGTGTCCAGGGCGGCGCGCAGTGCGGCGCCACCGCCACCCACGTGATACAGGCCCGAGATCACCTGAGCCGACAGATGGGTGTAATCGCCATCGTCGTCGATGTGGATGAGCCTCGCGAGCTCGTCGTTGTCGATGATCGGAAACGGCAACTCCACCTGGCGGCACGACGCGGGTCCCGGCGCCAACAGGTTGCCTTCCGGGCCGGTAGCCGAAGACAGGGACGTGACCAGTTCCTCGCGAATCGCGTCGAGCGGTGGATTGGTGACCTGGGCGAACAGTTGTTGGAAATAGTCGAACAGCAGCCGGGGGCGGTCAGAGAGGACCGCCAGGGGCGTGTCGGTGCCCATCGAGCCGATGGCCTCGTAGCCACCCCGGGCCATCGGCGCGACAAGGAGCTTGAGTTCCTCGTGCGTATAGCCGAAGACCTGCTGGCGGCGGCGCACCGACTCGTGGCTGGACACCAGGTGTGTTCGCGACGGCAGGTCGTTCAGCGACACCATGCCAGCCTCGAGCCAGGCAGCGTACGGGTGCTCGGCGGCCAGGTTGGCTTTCAATTCCTCGTCGTCCACGATGCGTCCCTGAGCGGTGTCGACCAGGAACATGCGGCCAGGTTGCAGGCGACCCTTTTTGACCACGTGACTCGGATCCAGATCGACCACACCTGTCTCGCTGGCCATGATCACCCGATCGTCATCGGTCACCCAGTAGCGGCTTGGCCGCAGGCCATTGCGATCGAGCACGGCGCCGATGACCGTCCCGTCCGTGAAGGCGATTGAGGCCGGACCATCCCACGGCTCCATCAGCGACGAATGGAAGCGGTAGAAGGCGCGCTTCTCGGGCGACATCGTGGCGTGGTTCTCCCACGCCTCGGGGATCATCATCAGCACCGCATGCCAGATCGGCCGGCCCGCCAGGTGCAGCAGTTCGAGACACTCGTCGAAGCTGGCGGTATCAGAGCCGGACTGGGTGATGATTGGGAAGGCGCGCTCCAGGCCCGGGATGGCGGGGGTCTGCATCAACGCTTCGCGCGCCCGCATCCAGTTGCGATTGCCCTGGAGGGTGTTGATCTCGCCGTTGTGGGCAATCATCCGGTAGGGATGCGCCAACGGCCACGACGGGAACGTATTCGTCGAAAAGCGACTGTGGACCAGCGCGAGCGACGACTCGATCCGCTGGTCGGACAGGTCCGGAAAGAACTGTTCGAGCTGGGGCGTGGTCAGCATGCCCTTGTAGACCAGCGTCCGGCACGAGAGCGACGGAAAGTAGACCGCCTGATCCGGCGGGATCTCGTGCTCGCAGCGCTTGCGGGCGACGAACAGTTTTCGGTCCAGCTCGATGCCGACCGCGCCTCGCGGATCGAAAACGAAGACCTGACGGAAGCTGGGCATGACGCCCCTGGCGGTCGCGCCGATGCTCGACTCGTCGACTGGCACCTCGCGCCAGCCCAGGACCCGCAGTCCTTCGTCGAGCATGATCGCTTCGAGAAGGTCGATCGACTCCTGGGCCAGGGTCAGATCGGCAGGCAGAAAGCACAGGCCGACGCCGTACGCGCCGCGCGGCGGCAGGTCGAAGTTGACCACCGCGCGCAGGAACTGGTCAGGCACCTGCATGAGGATCCCGGCACCGTCGCCGGTATTGGTCTCGGCTCCCTGGGCACCTCGATGATCGAGGTTGCAGAGCGCACCGAGCGCAGTGGCGACGATGTCGTGGCTGGGCCGACCTTTGATGTCGACGACGAACGAGACGCCGCACGCGTCGTGTTCGAACCGTGGATCGTACAGGCCGCTCGCCTCAGGCAAGCTGCTGAACGGTACCCGCCGAGCGTCTAAGCTGTCCTCTGCCTGCGTCATCTGTGCACCCACCCTGTCCCGGTTCCGTTGGGCGCAGAGGGACAACGTTGGCCCGGCTGCGAAGCGTTAGCATAGCCGCTCTGGCGTCAGCGCACCAGTTGCAGCCGCCCGGCGGAGTGATTGGCCGCACCCGATATCTCGTGTGCGATGTGCTCGAGCTCCTGGACGACGAAGCGTCGGGTGACCCATAGCACCGTGTGCTGACCGAATCCAGGCTTGCGGAGATCCACGACCCGACTCAAGCCGTCGGCGGGCAGATCAGCGAGGTAGGCATCGGTGAAGGCATAGACCGCCCTGGCGTACTGCCGCAGCGCCGCGACGTCGGCCGGCCCGTACAGGTTTGGGAAGAACGACGTGAACAGGGGCGCACTTTCGCGCAGCACCGACTGAATCGTGATGTCCTCAATGCACAGGGCGTGCAGGTACAGCCGCACCGGGGCCGACCAGGACGTCGCGCCAGGTGCTTTGTGCAGCCACGCCGCGGCGCTCTGGTCCAGATCGGCGTGGCATTGTCGGACCTGCAAGCGCAGAGCTGAAAGCTGTGCAAGCGACATAACACTAGCCTGCGGTCGGCACAGCCCGGAATCAACCCGCCGATTGGCCGGTAGTTGCACACCGATCGGCGGTGACGACCATGCCATCAGATCCAACCGTGGCGCGTGGCGAGGATCGCGGCGTGTACTCGGTTCCGGGCCCCCAGGTGCAGCAGGATCTCTTCGATGTAACTTTTGATGGTCAGCTCACTCAGGTGGGTGCGCACGCCGATCTCACGGTTCGACAGTCCCTGGGCGACCAGTTGCAGGACTTCGCGTTGCCGCGCACTCAGCATCGGCGCATCGCCGCCGCCACTCTGGCGGGCGGCGGCCAGCACCAGCGGCGCCACTTTGGGATCGATGACCGCTTCGCCGCGCGCCAGTGCCTGGATACTGCGGCTGAGGTCGAGCTGGGCGATATCTTTCAACAGGTAGCCCTGCGCGCCAGCCCGCACACAGTCGCGGACCAGCTCGTAGTCGGTGAACGTGGTTAGCATGGCGATCACGGCGTCCGGGACGACCGCTCGCAAGCGGCGGCAAACGGCTGGCCCGCTCAGGTCGGGCAGGTGCGCGTCGAGCAGCACGACGTCCGGTTGCTGCTCGCGCGCCATGGCGATCGCCGCCGCGCCGGTCGCGGCTTCGCCGAGCACCCTGATCTCAGGATCGGTGCTCAACAGCGTGCGCAGGCCGACTCGCACCAGCTCGTGGTCGTCCACGATGAGCACGCGGATCTGGCTCGCCGGGGCGTCAAGCATGGCCGCTCAACGGCACCCGCGCCCGAAGCACAAACCCTTCGTCGTCGCCCGCCTGCGCGGTGAACGTTCCGCCCAGTCGCAGCACTCGGTCCCGGCTGCCGTTGAGGCCAAAGCGAGTGGCGCTATCCGCGAGCGTACTGAGCACGAGCGGCGAGGCGCCGACGCCGTCGTCCTGCACCGTCAGCGTCACTGCCTCTGGCTCGAAGGCCAGGCTCACGACCACGGCAGACGCGCGCGCGTGCCGCTCGACGTTGGCGAGTCCTTCGCGCGCGACGGCGTGGAGCACTTCGGCAATCTCGGGCGGGGCGCGCCGTTCCGTTCCTGACTCGGCCAGGTCGGCCTCCAGGCCGGTTCGTTGTTGAAACTCGCGGACGAGCTGCCACAACGCCTGAACGAGCTCCAGATCGTGCACTTCCGCTCGGGTGAGCGCGAAGATCGCCGCGCGGAGATCTTCCGCGCCCTGCTGCGCCGAGCTGCGTATACCCGCCAGCGCCGCCCACAGGGACTCCGTTGGCGAGCCGGGCACGTTCGCGAGCGAAGCGAGCAACGCGCTCACGCTGAGCCCGATGCTGAAGAAGGTTTGCTCGACGCGATCGTGCAGCTCACGCGCGATCCGCTCGCGTTCGGCGTCGAGCAACTTCCGCCGCTCGGCCGCTTCGAGGAGGCCTCGCAATTCCCGCAGCCGGCTGACGATGCGCTGCTGTTCTTCGTACAGCCGGCTGGTACGCACCGCGGCCTCCTGTGCCGCCGCGCGCTCGAGTTCCACCCGCATCGCGCGCACGCGCTCGGTGATGTCGCGCACGACAAGCAGTCGCCCCACCGGCCGGCCACGCCGATCCGCCAGTGCAACGCGCCCAACATCGAAGCATCGATCCATCACGCCCGGAGCTGGGCTTGCCTGGTGCTTCGCTGTGCCCGGAGCGCGACTTGCCTGGCGCCCCGCCGCGCCCAGGGGCGGGCTTGTCTGCCGCTCCGCCGTGCCCGGGGGCGGGCTTGCCTGGTGATCCGCCGTGCTTGGCGCGGGGCTTGCCTGGCGCTCCGCCGTACCCGGAGCGGGACCTGCCTGGTGTTCCGCCGTGCCTTGGGATCGGCTCGCCCGGATGTCTGCTTCCGAGATCTCGCCGGTACCTGACGCGAGTAGCGCGTTGATGCCGGAAATGTCGGTCGCTGGGCGGCCCAGTAGCGTGCGGCTGGCCTGGCCCAGCAGGCGCTCGGCGGCCGGGTTCAGCGTCACGACCCGATCGCGCATGTCCAGCACGATGACCGCATCCGGCAAGCCCTCGACCAGCGCCTCACGCGCAATCGGGACGACGTCAAACAGTCCGAAGCGCAACAAACTCGCGCCCACCGCCGCCGCCCCGAGCGCGAACCCGAGCGGCGTGAGGTCCAGGTTGGGAAACGGGCTCAGTCCAGAGAGGTACACCGCGTTGGTGGCCCACGGGATGCTCATCCCGATGAGCAACAGCGCCCCCTGGCTGAGGAAGAAGAACGGATCCCGGCGAGTTTGCCGCAGAATCAGCCACGTTGCGCCGGCCAGCGCCAGGTAGCAGTACGCGGAATGCACCCAGAACCAGGGCCCGTACGTCGCCTTCCACAGGCTCAGGCCGTTGACGCGGTCGATCTCGACGTCGCGCCAGATGAGGCCGTGCAGCTCGTTGGTGAAGACCAGCCCGAGCGTGATCAGCGGGATGACCGCCAGGGCGGCGAGCTGCCAGCGCGGACGACGACCCGCGCCCGTGCACGCCGCCATGCACAGCAGCCACAGCACCGGCGCGCTGACGACGCCGAGGTACTCGAACCGGGTCGCCAGCATCTTGCCGGCCAGGTCCGTCCGCGCAAACCCGATGCCCGCGGCGAGACACCAGTCGCCAACCGCGGCGGCGAACCAGGCGAACTCGGTCGCGCCAGGGACGGGCCGCCGTCGCCAGCCGAGGACCCCGAGGCCAAGGACCACTACGCACGCCGCAGACGCCGCGAAGGTGTACGGCGTCACCTGCCAGTTCACCGTGCCGCAAGTATGGCGGGAACCTGGCGGCGGGTCTAGCCGAGCATGGTCTAATCACGCCCGTGAGCAGCGCGGTGGAGGAGAGCAATCGGCGGCTGCTGCGGGCCCGCGACACGATGGACCGGACTTACGCGCAACCCCTCGACATCCCGGCGCTCGCCCAGATCGCGTGTGTCTCCGAGGCGCACTTCATCCGCACGTTCCGCGCCACGTTTGGCGAGACGCCACACCGCTACCTGCAGCGTCGCCGCGTTGAGCGCTCGATGTTCCTGCTACGCGAGACCGACCGCCGCGTGACCGACATCTGCCTCGACGTCGGGTTTTCGAGCCTGGGCACGTTCAGCCGCACATTCAGCGAGATTCTGGGCCAGTCGCCGACAGACTATCGCAAGCGCTCGGACATCAAAGCCGTCCCGACCTGCTTCGGGATGGCATGGACCCGACCGAGCAGTTTTGGAGAAGCGGCCGCCCGGCAACCCCTCTAGAGTTGGGCGCATGTTGAAGTCAATCATCATTTCGCACGTGTGGGTTCTCGACCAGGACCAGGCCCTCGACTTCTATGTCGGCAAACTCGGGCTCGAAGTGAAGCAGGATCTGCCGCTGGGCTTCATGCGCTGGCTGACCGTCGCCGTGCCCGGCGAGCCGAATCGCGAGATCTTGCTGGAGCAGCCTGGGCCACCAGCCATGGACGAGGCGACCGCGCAGACCGTCCGCGAGCTGATCTCGAAGGGCGCCACGGGCTTCACCGTGGGCTTTACCACCGACGATTGCCAGAAAACCTACGAGACGCTCCTGGCCAAAGGCGTCGAATTCACCCAGGAGCCCGTCGAGCGGTTCTACGGCATCGACATCGGGCTGCGGGACCCATTCGGCAACCACATCCGCATCACGCAGCAAACCGCCACGCCGCCGGCCTGACCTCGCGCTCCGCGCCGTCCCTCCTCGGCGTGACCCCGCTGGCCGCCAGCGCTGGCACGGGAAGCCCGCCGCGAAACTCCTGCTCGCGAGCTGACGGTGTTCAGTAGCCGGCGACGGCGCGGAAGATCTCCTGCAGTTGGCCAAAGGCGAACACCAGCAGGAACAGCAGCAATCCGAGCCCGCCGGCGATCACCAGACGCATCTCGTCGTCCATCTTCCGCCCCGTTTCGAACCTCTCAGAACTTACACCGCCGTGAGCAGCGCGGCACTGACCTCCGGAATCACCTGCATCGCGGCCGGGTACACCGGCTCTTCCTTGGTGATCATCTCGAGCACGGCCGGCGTTCCCTCCCGAGTCACGGCGATTGCCCGCAGAATCGCCGGGACCACGTCGTCCGGTCGCTCGACGCGCTCCGAATGCGCCCCGAGCGCCTGCGCGACGCCAGCGTAACTGCCCGAGAGCCGGTTCGCGCCGAAGCGCTCGCTGGCAGTCGGCATGTGGTGCCCGTAGCCACCCATCACCGAGTTGTTCAGGATGACGGTGATGATCGGCAGCCGCTCGCGGACCGCTGTCTCCACCTCCATGCCGACGGTGCCGAATGCCAGGTCGCCCATGATATTGACGACCGTCTTGTCGGGGTAGGCCAGCTTCGCGCCGAGCGCCATCCCGAGCCCGGTGCCCAGCTGGGTGGACTTGCCCCACCCCAGGTAGCCGCGCGGCGCGATCGCCTCGTACATCGTCAGCGTCTGGTCGCGCGGGTTGCCGGAGTCGTGGGTGATGATCGTGTTGGCGCGATCCAGCGTGTGATTCAGATCCCAGATCACCCGGTACGGATTGATCGGCGTCTCGTCGGCGGTCAAACGTGGCAGCCACTCGCGGCGCTCCGCTTCTTTGTGCTGACGGATCTCAGCCTGGACTTCGTCGCCGCTACGCGGTCCGCTCAGTCGCCGCTTGACCTCGTCAATCAGCTGCCCGAGCACCAGCCGCGCATCGCCGACGATCGCCTGGTCGATGACATAGTCCTTGTCGATGTCGCGTGCGTCCAGCGTCACCTGGACGAGTTTCTTGCCGTGCGGGATTGGCGCTGAGAACCCACCACGCGCAAAGCTGCAGCCAATGCCGAACACCAGGTCGGAGCGCACCAGGAAGTGGGCGGCGGTGCGTGTAATCGTGTGCCCGCTGGCGCCAACGGAGAGCGGATGGTTCTCGGGGAAGACACTCTTGCCCGCCATGGTCGAGAGGACCGGCGCCTGGACCAGTTCGGCCAGGGTGCGGAGCTCGTCCCAGGCCTGCGCCCAGAGCACGCCGTGGCCGACGTGCAGCACCGGCCGGTGCGCATCGACCAGGAGCTGTGCCGCGGCGGCAACGTCGCCCGGGTCACCCGCGGACCGATACCCTCGCGCGGGCTGGTACTCGAACGTCGACGGGTCGATCTGGCCCGCGCCGACGTCCCGCGGCAATTCCAGCAGGACCGGCCCGGGCTTGCCGTTGCGGAGCTGCGCGAATGCACGCCGCATGAGCTCCGGAATCCGATCGGTGAAGTTCAACCGGGCGGCCCAGCGGGTGATGTTGCGGTACACGGGCAGCGGGTCGAACTCCGGCGGCTCGCCGAGGCGATGCTGGTCGGGCCCGCCCGGGATGATCAGCAGCGGCACCGAGTCGGCGAACGCCTGAGCCAGCGCCCCAAACGCGTTCTCGATACCGGGCCCCGCCTGGACCACGACGACGGTCGGACGTTGGCCATTGATGGCCCGCGTATACCCGTCGGCCATATTGATCAATGTTTTTTCTCCGCGCGCGATCAATGGCCGGATCCCGATGCGGGCCGCCGCGTCGATGAGCGGGTGATTCGGGTAGGAGAACAGGTACTCCGTCCCCTCCTGCTTCAGGATTTGCGCGATGGCTTCCGTGCCCTGCATGCTGGTGCTCCTTTTCCCCTCAGACGCTCGCTGGCTGGGCTAGTGTGACTTTGTCCTCAGACGCTCGCTGGCTGGGCTAGTGCGACCTTCTCCAAAACTTCGCGATTGACGACGCTGCGCGGCATGCGGCCCTGCAGCACCGCCGCGATCTCCTGACCGACCCGCCGCCGCCGCTCCACGTCCGAGATGTCCGACACGGACGCGGTGTGCGGCGTCAGGACGACGTTCTCCATCTGGTGCAGCGGATTGTCTGGCAGCGTCGGCTCCTGCTCCATCACATCCAGGCCCGCCCCGGCGATCTTCTTCTCCTTCAGGGCGCGGATGAGATCAGCTTCGACGTGGGTCGGACCCCGGCCCGTGTTGATGAAATACGCCGTCGGCTGCATGTTGCTGAAGAGGGCGTAGTTGAGCAGTCCGCGCGTCTGGTTATTGAGCGGTAAGTGCGACGACACGAAGTCGCTGCGACCGAACAGGTCGGCGAGCTCGGTGACCCGCTCCACGCCGTAGCGCTCAAAGACGTCGTCGCTGACGAACGGGTCCCAGGCGATGACTCGCATGTCAAAGCCTTTTGCGCGGGCCGAAACCTTGCGCGGGATGTTTCCGAAAGCGACCAGCCCGAGGGTCTGGCCGGTGAGCTTGGGCATCGGCGCCATGTACTTCCGCGAATCCTGCCAGCGGCCTTCGCGGACGCAGCGGTCCAGCATGAGCGTCTTCTTCGTCAGGCACAGGAGCAGCATCATGGCGTGGTTGGCCACTTCGTCGATGAAGACGTCGGGCACGTTGGTCACCACGATCTCCATCGCGGTCGCGGCGTCGAGGTCGACCCGATCCACGCCAACGCCACCGTTGGCGATAACCTTGCATTTTTCGAGCTGACTGATGATGGCCGCGGTCAGATAGCGGCCGCCAGCCATGATCGCGTCGGCGTCGCGCACCTGGTTGATGTACTCGGCGTCGCTGTCGGCGGTGGCCGTGGTGATGGTGATGCCGAGCGGCCGTAAAGCCTCGTGCTCGTACGGATACTCGGACTCGACGCGGCGGCCGAATGGTGTTGCGACGACCTTGAATGCCATGCTGCCCCTTCTTCCCTCAGACGGTGCTGGCCGGCCAGTCTACCGCCTACCGCGTTCGGGTCGTCGTCGGCCGTGCGCGTTCGACCGTCTCGACCAGTTGCCGCGCCCGTTCCTGCAGCTCGTCGAAGCGCCCGCTTGCGACCAGCTGCGGCGACACGAGGGCCGACCCCAGGCCTAACCCCCACGCGCCCGCCTGCAGGAAGCTCGCCGCGTTGTCCAGCGTCACGCCGCCGGTCGGCAGCAGCGGAATATCGCGCAGCGGGCCGAGCAAGTCCTTGATGTAGCCAGGCCCGACCGAGCCGGCGGGAAAGAGCTTCACCACCACGGCGCCGGCGCGCCAGGCGCGTAGCACCTCGGTGGCCGTGAAGGCCCCCGGAATCCAGGCCACGCCGCGTGTGGCAAACGCGCTCACCAGGTCGGCGTCGACGTGCGGGCTGACCAGAAAACGCGCGCCCGCGTCCAGCGCCGCCTGGGCCGTGTCAGCGTCGAGCACGGTCCCGGCCCCAACGAACACCCGCTCGCCCAGCGCCCGGCCGATCGCCCCAATCATCTCCACCGCGCCCGGACTGTCGCAGGTCACCTCGAGCGCAGGAATCCCCCCCGCCGCCAGCGCCTCCGCCGTAGCCACCGCCGCCCGAGGCTCCGTCCGTCGCAGAATCGCCACGATACGGCCCTGTTCCAGCCGCGCCGGGATCGCAGGTCTCGCGTCCGTCATCCAGTCACCTAGAGGGTACCCCCACCCGCCCCGCTGCGCTCGCTGCGCTCGCTGCCGCTACGTCGGAATGCCCGCTTCCACCCCACGCGGGAGCGAACGAAGCGAGCGGGCGCTATGATGGCGTCCAGGCAGGGTGAGCGCGTGGTGAGCTTCATGGTGCGGCGGCTGATCCTGGCGGTCTTCACGGTCGTCGCCATCTCGATGTTGTCGTTCCTCATCATCCACCTGCCACC
>Ga0070730_10001710_pt1 | contig 20815 bp, 18 predicted proteins | sample Coa_R1_3_FD_66447 | JGI IMG/M metagenome (GOLD analysis project Ga0070730, IMG submission 66447) | Surface soil microbial communities from Centralia Pennsylvania, which are recovering from an underground coalmine fire - Coalmine... | ecosystem: Environmental > Terrestrial > Soil > Unclassified ... | reverse complement strand
GAGCCTACCCTGAGTGAAGCGAAGGGACCGACGGCTGAAGTACGCGTCGCGATCATCGGACACCCGAACGTAGGCAAGTCGACGCTACTGAACTGTTTGACTTCCTCGGATCGCGCCATCGTTTCCCCAATTCCCGGCACTACGCGCGACGCGGTGGATGAGGTCGTGGAGCGCGATGGCCGGCGGTTCCGCTTCATCGATACCGCGGGAATCCGGCGCAAAGGCAAGACTCATCTGATGGCCGAAAAGCTTTCCGTGGTGATGGCGCGCAAGCATCTGGAGGCTGCCGACATTGCTCTGCTTGTGATTGACGCAACCGAAGGCGTGAACCAACTCGACGCTGCGATTGCGGGATACGCGCACGAAAGCGGACGGTCGACCATCATCGTGGTCAACAAGTGGGATCTGGTGATCAGCGGCGAGAGGAAGCCAGGCAGGCCAACCAAGGCCGAGCGCATGCGCGAGTCGAAACGGCCCGGTGATCGCGATGCTTATGAAGAGCGCTTGCGCTACGAGCTGAAGTTTCTTGGCTATGCTCCTATCGTCTTCATTTCGGCGCAAAGTGGAAAAGGTACGGAGAAAATATTCCCTCTCCTTGAAGAGGTAGCTACGGAACGGCGCAAACGCGTCGGCACGTCGGAGATGAACCGGTTTCTCGAGCAAGTGGACTTCGAGCGCGCGTCGGTGCCGATGCGGCAAAGGGTGAAGATTCTGTACATGACGCAGGCATCGGTGGCGCCCCCGACCTTTGTGCTCTTCACCAATCGCAGCGTCAAGCTTCATTTCTCCTACCAGCGATTTTTGGAGAATCAGATTCGCGAGGCGTTTGGATTTCTGGGCACTCCGATCTGGATCAAGAATAGAGCACGAAATTCCTAGTCCTTCTCCGCACCCTGCTAAACAAGGCTGCAAACTGCCTGCACCACGGTAACTTGAATCTCCTGCACTATGCCTCATCCTTGAGGAGAAGATGAGCGGTCGATGACCTTCCTCGCCAGATTGTCCCTCACACTGCGGCGCTTTGCGGTTGCGTTTCCAATTGCGCTCGTGTTGACGTGGGTCTTTGCGTTCATCAGTCTCGATGCCGCATTTGTGGTTCTCGTGCCGCTCTGGATCTCGCTGGTGATCGCGTGGCCGTACTTGAGCCGGCGAATGGGCTTCGATTTCCCTAAGGCTCCGGTACCGCGCACGCCCGGGCCGAAACGTCCGCTCGCAGTGCGTTTTCTGCGAGGTGTCGGCAAGCTGACGCTGGCGTTGTTCATCCTGCTGGTAGTGCCGCAGATGCCCCTGGGGTTTTCCTTTTATCACGCGGAGACTGCACGACGGACCTTGCATGTGGGCATGACGGAGGCCGAAGTGCTCCGGTCGGTCACAGGTTGGGACGTAATGGACGTGGTCTCGCATCCTTCAGGATCCGACCCCGATGCGAGAGAGGTTTCGGCGATCACCTTCGGCACAGCTGGCAAGGGAATCTACACCATTAACGATTACGGGACGGGTGACGGCCGGCGTATTTCTGAAGCCGAGGCGCTGGCTATGATCGAGCGGAAGGTGCATGGAAGCGACCATTGGTCGTTCCTCTACATCTACCGCAATTTTGTTCAAAGGGTCCATTTCTCGGTTGCTTTCGGCGCCGACGGGCGCGTCACCGAGATACGGCCAGTGGGGCAGCCGCTTTCCTGAATGAGGCGAGAAGCGAAGAATATGAAGAAATTTTGGAACATCCTTAAGAGCGCTGCCCTTGGCTTCTTCCTCGCGACTCTGGCTTTTATGTTCTTGGTCAGGGTATTCAACGTAGATGACGATCTCGCGGAGCTAACGTTCATTGTGCTCTGGCCCATTTTGTCTTACGGGTTGTGGCGGATAAACCGGCACAAAGAGATCTCTCAAAGAGCGGCGACAGAGCGGTCAAGCAAGCCCAAGCCACGCTCCGCGAGCGGGAAACGACTTCTTATTACGGCAGTCCTGGCCGTCGTGTTTTCCGTGGCTCTGGCATTCAGCATCAACGCCGATGTGGTCGGGTTCGCGTTCATCCCGTTCTGGATCGCGTTGTATTACGGGTGGCCTTACATCGGCCGCCGGCTGCCCTTTCTGGATTTTGATAAAGTACCGCCCCCGGCTCCGAAACGACCGCTGTGGTTGCGCGTGATCCGCGGCGCCGGCGTCTTGGTAGGTGGCGTAGGTTTGGCGCTCGCGGGGATGGCATCCTTCGTCGTCGTGCCCATCGCCCTCTGCCAACACAGGGCACAAAAGGTGCACGATTCCATCCACGTTGGAATGACCGTTCCCGACGTCCTCCACACGGCCAGAGACTGCGACATGTTCCAGGCGAGTTCGGAGTTCCCTCACGATGACAAGGCAGACCCAGAGAATCTTCCCGCGATGAGCCTTGGCAGATCCTCCGATGGCACATACCACACCTATGATCTGGCTAGCGGTCATACTTTGAACTTGTCTGAGCCTGAGGCTATCGAGCGGCTGCATGCGAAATTGCATGACGGCTATCCGTGGCATTTCCACTACACCTACGTCAATATGACACCGCAGCACGTTTCGTTCAGCGTCGAGTTCGGACCAGATGGGCGGGTATCGGACGTCAGGCCGGTTTACGGCTGGGACTAGATACTTTGCGGGAAAATTAAAAGTGCCACGTTGGTTGCCACTGCGCCCCGGTCCATGCATCATGGAGTGACGGTCGCACGACGGAACGCGGCCCATCTTCGGACCCATGATCCGCTTGTCGCGATTTCTTGTGTGGCTCGTCTTCGCACTAGCCACCCTCGCCCCGTTCGCCTACCCCCAGGATAACTACGAGATCCAGGTCTACGGCTACGATATGGTCCCGCCGCGCTCGACAATGGTGGAACTGCATTCGAATTTCACCGTTAACGGCAGCAAAACTGTACAGGACGGGATGTTGCCGACCAATCACGCCGAGCACGAAACGCTGGAGATTACGCAGGGAATCAAAGAGTGGGCCGAGGTAGGTTTCTATGTTTTCACCAGCATTCAGCCAAACCAGGGATGGCAGTGGGTGGGCGACCACATTCGTCCGCGAGTGCGCGCTCCGGAGCGGTGGCGTTGGCCTGTAGGAGTCAGCTTGTCCACGGAGTTCGGGTATCAGCGTGCGGCCTTTTCGCCAGACACGTGGACATTGGAGATCCGGCCGATCGTCGATAAGAAATTGGGACCATGGTATCTCTCGTTCAATCCCACGCTGGATCGATCATTTCACGGTCCGGGTGTGAATCAGGGAGTTGAGTTTTCTCCCAACGCGAAAGTCAGCTACGATTTCACAAAGAAGATTGCAGGCGGCCTTGAATACTATGCGACGTACGGCCCGCTCACGGGGTTTGATCCCTTGCGAGAGCAACAGCAGCAATTCGTGCCGACGATTGACGTCGATTTCGCGCCCCAATGGGAATTCAACTTCGGAGTGGGCGTCGGGGCTACTCGTTCCACCGACCACCTGATCGTGAAGTTCATCCTCGGGCGACGATTCGAATGGCCGCACCGGAATGCGGCCAGACTGAAGCCACAGACGACGAACTGATTTTTATGCCGGAGCAGGCGGCGGCGACTCCGGCGACCACGACCCGCTTGGATTGATCGCAGGTGCAGGCGGCGGAGCCAGTGCGATCGCGAGAGGCTGGTACCGTCCGGCAAAGAAATACATCGCGTACGCCGGGAAGAATACGATGACAGGCACTGAGATCAAAGAAGCCAGAAACATGATGATGGCGAACAAAACACATGCCGCCACAACGGCGGCAGTAATCGTAAATACGTTCCAATTGAGGCCCGCACTCTTGCCGCCCACGATGGCGGCAATGGCGACCGCGGCAACGGGAAGCGCGATCATGAGAATCAGAACGAAAGAGGCAATGCCGGTCATGATGCCGGCCACTATCGCGAGTACGATCTTCATGCCCACGTATCCGGCATAACTGCCCTTTTCCACCTGGATCATTGGCCACAGCCGTCGCCAGCCCTCAATGATGCCAATGTTCTCCAGCGCCATTTGCGGGACGACGAAATCCTTCGTCAGCACATGGACCACAGCCGCTCCTATAGCAAGCGCGGCGACGATGAAAAACAGTAGGATACCGCCCAGAATGAAACCGGCGAGATGCTCGCGGGGCGCACGGAACCATCCCATGCCAAACGCGAACGCGGCTGGAATTCCAACGAGGACAATGATTGCGCCCGCCACAAAGAACATGAAAGCCAGCTGCCAGAGAAAATAGTGCCAGCCGGGACCCTGTCGGCGGCTCCATCCAGCGCCGATCCGGCAGTTCTTGTACAGGACGCTGTCAAACAAAATGAATCGCATGACGCTGCTGATGTAGGTCATGACGATGAAAAGTATGAGTCCGGTGACAATCAGCGTTGCGATGACCGCGGCCAGCAGCGCGGGATCAATGTTTTTGAAAATCTCAGTCGGGAAGTGGCCCGATCCTCCATGCGGTTGAGAATTGAGTGCGGAACGGAAGCTGGATCCGCCGGAGCCCAGTTCGCCAGCCAGCAAACCGACGAACGCCAGCCGCACCCATTGACCGAACCGAAAAGGCTGAAGGAGTTGCTGCTTGGCGTGTTGGAAAGCGGGAGTAATGGTATCCACTGCGGAAATAGGCACGGCGCACCTCGGGGGTTAGGCCATCAGCAAAAAGGTACTGCGAACCGGGCCACGGATCAAATCAAAATCTCTGCCCAAGCATTGCAATTTGCGAAATCGTTGACCTTATTCGTATCTCAAAGCTTCGACCGGATCGAGCTTTGACGCGCGCATCGCCGGAACCAGCCCGCTGAAAATGCCAACAATCAGTAAAACGGCGCTCGACAGCATGACCGTCACCATCGAGATTCGCAGATGAATATCGCCAGCTCCGGAATCGTCCTCGAACAGAGGGCCCATCATGGGTAGCGTACCTACGCTCCACGCAATGAGATACGAGAGAATGACTCCGATTGCGCCGCCGATCAACATGATGAGCAGCGTTTCGGAAAGGAATTGCAGCTTGATGTGCCGTTTGCGTGCCCCTAAGGCTCGCCGCAAGCCAATCTCGCGAATCCGCTCGTCGACCGACACCAGCATGATGTTCATCACGCCGACCCCCCCAATCCCCAAAGTCAGGGTGCCGATGAAAGTGAGGAGAACCTGCAACCCAATGGTCAGGGCATCAATCACGGGGCGAAATTCATCGCGGCCGAACATCTGAAAGGCCTTCGGGTCGGTCGGCGAGAAATTTTGCCGCGTCGCAACGGCTGCCAGTACCTGGGCCATTGCCTTCTTCTCGAATTGAGGCGCGATAGGTTCAAACACCATGACGGCGGCATAGCGGGTATTCCATAGATCACCCGCCGCGGAATAGGGAATCCAGGAAGATTGGTCGTCGCTGGAAAAATAGTTGCTGAGCTGAATCTTGCGCGCCATCACACCGATCACGGTAAAGCGCACGCCGGAAACGAGCACCGTTTCACCCACAGCGGGCCGGCCGCTGAACAGTTGCTCTTTCAGTCGGCCACCAAGGAAAATCACGCGGCGCCGCTCTAGTTCATCTTCAGCGTCGATCCAGCGGCCTTCGGCCGGAACTTCATTCCGCATTTCGCCGTATTCCGGGCAAACTCCGCGGACCGGGGCAGTCCCGACCATGCGGTCACCATACGCGATCCCAGGGCGGCGCACTGTTTCCAGACAAACATGCTTCACCAATGGCGCCGTGGCCTTCACCATGTCGAGGTCTGCCTGTTCCAGGACCACTTTCTTTCCGGCGCGCTGGCCGCCGGGTTGCTCGCTGGTCTGCTGCGGCCACGCGATCACGACGCTCTTACCGAATGCATCGAAGCCGTGCACCAGAATGCCGCGGAAGCTGCTGCCATAGGCGATTAGGAGCGTTACAGTCGCGATGCCCCACACAATGCCCAGCATGGTGAGGAAGGTACGTGTCAGATTCCGCTTCAATGCGAACCAGGCTTCGAGAATGATTTCAATTAGCATGGTTGCGGCAGCGAACCTATCCTCCTGCCTCATAGCGCAATGCTTCGATGGGATCAATCGATGCAGCGCGTCGTGCCGGATATAGGGCCGCGCCTACGGCGATCGCTCCGAGCAGTCCGGCGGCCGTAAGCCCGGAACTCCAACTCGGAATCAATCCAGCAAAAAAGTCGGGCATGGGCAGCATGTTGACCAGCGCACAGAATCCAAAAGCCACGCCCAAACCGATGGCGCCGCTGAGGGACGCGATGATCAGGGCTTCAAGGAAGAACTGACGCAAGATTGTCCGCGCGGGAGCGCCGATGGCTTTGCGCACCCCAATCTCGCGGGTCCGCTCCCGCACCGCCACCAGCATCACATTCATCACGCCGATGCCACCCAGAAGCAAGGTGACGATCCCCACCGCTCCGAGGAAGAACTTCATCCCGTCGGTCATCGTTTTGAAAGCCTGCGCCTCCTGCACCGTATCCCAGATCGGGCACGCCTCTTTGTCCCTCGGATCGTAGCGATGCATGCGGGCGAGCGCGGTGCGCACCTCGCGTTTGCAGGCTTCGTGTTGCTCGACTGATTTCGGAGTCACGATCAACTGGTCGAATGTGGTGTCGGTTCCGGGAGGTTTGTCGGGAAAGTCACGCCGCATAGCAGCAAAGGGCAGAAAGACTTTATTCACATCCCAGCCGTCATAGCTGGAATCCTGTTTCTTCTTCGCCATCACGCCGATCACGGTGTAAGGAAACTCATTCAAATAGATCGTCTCGCCGACAGGATTGCGTCCCGGGAACAATTGTTTGGCCGCGTCCGATCCCAGGAACGCGACGCGGCGCGCCTCGCGCATATCGTCCCAGTCGTAAAAGCGGCCGAAGCCGACGTTGAGACTGCGAATGTAGCCGAACGGCGGGTACGAACCCGTCACAGTTAGCGCTGCATTGTTGTAGTTGGAATGCGTGCGGACTGTGCTTTGCTCGAGTTCAGGGATCGCGTATTCGCAGTCCGGGGATTCAGCTTGCACCACCGGGACATCGTCATCCTCCCAATGCACGTCGCGGCCAGCATGGGTGCCGCCCGCCTGCAGGCTGGTACGGCCGTGAAAGACAATCATCACGTCCTTGCCCAGGTTTCTGGCTTGTTCGGCCTGACCCTTTCGCAGACCCTCCCCCGCGGCCACCATGAGCACAATCGACACGATGCCCCAGGCAATTCCAAACATCGTCAGGAATGCGCGCAGCTTGTGAGCCCACAGAGTCCTTACGACATCGAAAAGCAGATCACGCAAGGTCATACAAAGGTTTGGACGTGACCTGGCGAAGAAAGTAATCCCCGGGCCACCCATCTGTAGATACGCCTCGGCGGCCGTTTTTGTTCAGGAAAAGAGAGGAGAACTGGCTGCTAGCGACGCTTTCGCCCTAGCACCTTACACACGAACCGTAGTAGGGGCGACATGTTCCAGCCAGCCGTCAAACTCCTTTAAGGCCCGCTCGCACTGCAGCCGATGCCGCTCCTTTCGGTCGCGGACTTTGTTGTCCGAAGGTGGCAGTAAATCAAAGGTGATGTTGGCCGGCTGAAAGTGCTTCGCGTCAGCATGCGTGACGTAATGCGTGAGGGAACCAAATGCGCTGGCCCGCGGCGGCGGACCCACATTTCCTCCGTGCGCTAGCGCAGCCGCGTGTATGCCTGCCATAAGACCGGTAGCAATCGATTCTACGTACCCCTCAACTCCGCAGATCTGTCCCGCAAAAAACACCTGCGGGTGCGCCCTCATCTGCAATGTTTCTGACAATAGCGTTGGCGCGTTGATGTACGTGTTGCGGTGGATCTGTCCGTAGCGTAGAAAACGCGCGTTTTCAAGCCCCGGGATCAACCGCAGCACTCGCGCCTGTTCCCCAAATTTCAGGTGATTTTGGAATCCGACGAGGTTATAGGAATCGGCGCGAAGATTCTCCTGGCGCAACTGGACGACGGCGTAGGGCATCCGGCCGGTGCGGGGATCTTTGAGGCCCACGGGCTTCATCGGTCCAAACCGCAGCGTGTCGCGGCCGCGGCGGGCGATCTCTTCGATGGGCAGGCATCCCTCGAAGTAGTTCAGTTTTTCCCAATCGCGCTCCTCCACCGACTGCGCTGCCAGCAGCGCATCGTAAAAAGCGCCGTACTCGCTTTCCGTCATCGGGCAGTTGATGTAATCCGCTGTCCCCTTGTCGTAACGAGCCGCCATGTACACCCGTGACATGTCGATCGAGTCAGCTTCAACAATCGGGCTGATCGAATCGTAAAAGTACAGGTGTGGACTTTGTGAGGCCGGCCCATCAGGTTCGAGACTGTTTTCGCCGGGAGTGCTAAGCCGCGCGATTTCAGAAGCCAGGCCTTCGGACGTAAGCGGACCGGTAGCGATAATCGTAATGTCGGACGCCTCGTCGATTCCAGTCACTTCCTGGCGGCTCACGGCAATTCTCGGCTGGGTGGAGATGGTTTCAGTGACGCGGGCAGCGAATGTGACACGATCGACGGCGAGAGCGTGCCCAGCCGGAACGGCACACTCGCGAGCAATCTGCATCAGCAACGATCCGGCGCGGCGCATCTCTTCTTTGAGCAACCAGGGAGCCGTGTTCTCGCTGTCAGACTTGAGGGAATTGGAGCAAACCAACTCGGCAAAATCGGACGTCTGATGAGCGGGGGTTGAACGCACCGGTCGCATCTCGAAGAGTTCGACATCGACTCCACGGCGTGCACACTGCCACGCCGCTTCCGAGCCGGCAAGGCCCGCTCCGATGATCCGGACTCTACCTAAGTTCGACAATACTTTCGACAATACTGTTGATTCCCTGTGCGTGCAGTCTTCGACTTCATCCAGCTTTTTCCGCCAATCGGTTCAATGCTTCATCGCTCAGGAGTACTGGCCGCCACCGGTCGCGAAACTCCGCTCCGAGGCTTTTATAAAGCTCAATCGCCGGCTCATTCCAGTTGAGCACTTCCCAGTGGATGCCGTAACAATTCTCAGTGACAGCGATACGCGCAACCTTTGCCAGAAGCGCTTTTCCAATTCCGCGTCCACGAAAAGATTCACGCACAAACAGATCTTCCAGAAACAATCCTCGACCCACCCAGGTGGAATAGTACCCAAAGAAGAGGGCGTAGCCGGCAGGCTGTCCATCCCATTCGGCGATCAGCGCGCGAAATCGCGGATTCTCTCCGAATCCATCCTGGGCGAGATCTTCTTCCCGTATGGTGACCAGCTCGAGTTCTTTTTCGAAGGCCGCCAATTCCCGGATCATCACTCTCAACAGAGATGCATCTTTAATGGTGGCGGGACGAATGTGAAGCATGTCAGGAGGGCGGTACAGCCCGTATTCAGTGTAGAACGGGAGTGGCATCTGTGCCGACACAGACCCAGTTGCCGCCCTTGAGGACCCAAGTATCGACGAAACGTTCACGGCGCGTGTAAGGCTTGCCGTTTTCGGTTCCCTTCACGCGCATCACTCCGGTGGCGATCGCCGTCGTTCCGAACACGTGGACCGCCAGCGATTCCGGCGAGACCTGCTGCTCTTGTGAAGCTTGTGTGGCGGTCGACTTCATGCTTGCGAGAAACTCCATCTTGGTCTGTACTGAGCCATCGTCGTTGACCAACACGATGCCGTTGTCGAGGATGGAATCGAGCGCCTTCGTATCGCCAGCCTTATAGGCCTGATTCCACAGTTGCTCGAGTGCGATGATTTTCGATTGCGTCGGGTTGGTCTCTTGCGCAGAGACTCCAGCCGCTGCTGCAGCGAGGAGAAGAATCAATAGACAGGTCCGCTTCATTGGCTCCCTGCAAGCAATCTAGTCAGGAAAGTTGCCGGCAACAAGTGTCTGCTTTAATGCCGGGCAAGGGCAGTTCTTGGTTCTGCGTGGTTTTCAATGCGGGCGGAAAGATCTACTGACCCACTCTACTTGGTCACCGGCGAAGCACCGGCAGCAACCAAGGTCCAACCGTTCTCCTGATATACCCACGTATCGATGAAGCGCCACCGCCTGACACTCGGCCGTCCGCTCTGAAGTTGTTTTTCAATGTAAGCGCCTGTCACGATCGCCGTACTGCCGAAGACACGCACGATCGTTCGTTCCATCAGGATTTGATCGAGTTCTGGCGCCTCCTGTTTAACCCGCGAAAGGTAGTCGGCCTTTGAGACTAGATTGCCGTACTCGACGTAAATCAGGTCGTTGTCAAAAATCAGATTCAAAGCGCGATTGTCATTGCGCGACTGGCCCACTGTCCAGGCATGCTCCAGGGCCAGAATGGCTGCGACGGTGCCGGCATCCGCTGGCTCCTGGCCAAACACCGGGAGGGCATAGGCGCCGACTAGAAGCATCAACGTAACGAGGCATTTCATCGCGTTTTCAGCCTTAGAAAAGCAGCAGAAGCCGCGCATTTAGAACTCCGCTTCACTTTGAAGGCGTTGACAAACTTGCAATGGCTACCCAGTGGCCCTCCTTAAACAGCCAGGTGTCTACAAAACGGCCACTCTGCTGCAGCGACCTTCCTTGCACGGCGCCTTTCAATTGAAACAACCCGGTCACGATCGCCGCGTTGTTGTGCACTCGTACGATCATTTGACTGGTGAGATATTGCAGCGAATCGGACATTTGAACGAATTCCAACAATTCGGCTTTGGTTTGCAGCTTGCCGACCGGATCCACAGCGACGAACTTGTCATCGAGCAGGGCGTCCAGAACTTTGGCATCCTTGGCCTGGTAGGCGTGCAGTTTGAGCAACTGTTCCAACGCCATGATCTTGGTTTTTATGCCGGAGTCATCCGCCTGTTGTGCCGCGCAGGCAACTGTCGCCATGAGAATGAACAGCAGCGCGCACACACGCTTTCTCATGGCTTCTACCTCTGCTCTCTCATCGGCAGGATGCCAACTCTCCTTTACCTTTCTCAGATCTGCGCGAAATCGGTCAGTTCTGCGATGATGTTGCTCAGCAACCACTTCTCTGATCCAGGAGAGCCAATGGCACGCATCGCGCTAGTAAATATGGAATCCGCAAGCCCGGAAGTTCGAGAAATATACGAGAAAACGCTTCGTGGGAAGCCGGGCAACGCCCAAAAGGCGCTTGCTCATCGCCCGGAGATGCTTAAGAGCTTTCTGAGCTTTTACGCGACTGTGGGACGGTCCCTGGATCGGAAGCTGTATGAGCTTATCTATGTCAGCGTGTCTCTGATCAACCAGTGTCACTACTGCACGCAGCATCACGTGGCTTCTTCGAAAAGAGTGGGGCTCGATGCGGAAGACTGGACTGCGCTCAAGGCTAGGGATTACTCGCGCTACGGCGACAAAGAGCGTGCGGCCCTCGTCTATGTCGAGACGTTAACCCGCACACCGCACCAAGTCGGTGATGGCGATTTCCTTTTGCTGAAAGAACAGTTCTCCGATGAAGAGATTGTGGATCTTCACCTGCTCGCCGGGCTGGCCAATCTAACGAACCGCTTCACTGATCCCCTGGGGCTGGAGTTGGAGTTTCCGGAAGAGAAAATCTAGCGCAGCAGCGGCACGTCACAGAATTTCGCGTGCGTCTCCGATGCGCCGGGTCACGCGCTCGCGGTCAAGATATTCGAGCAGGGGAATCGCATATTTGCGGCTCACGCCGGTCAATTCCTTGAAGGTAGCAACATCGATCCTTGCGGATTTCACTTTCTGGGCGGCCATCTGCTTCCGCAACTGTTCCAGCGCGTTGCGGTGAAAGACGAGTTCCTCTGAAATTTTGATCAAAGTCTTCTCGCGAAGAAGCAGGGTCACAATTTTTTGCGCTCTCACCTTGTCGACCTTCAGGCCGGAGAGCACCTCATTCAAGAAGGGAACCTTCAGGCCTGCCGCGGCAAAAGCTGCCTCGATCTTCTGCTTGGACTCGGCTTCCTCGTCCTTCATCACGACTCCATGACCGGGAAGCCGCACCAGGTCTCCGGCGACCTCCAGTTTCTTGTTCCGCACAAGAGCATCAAGGAGGGCGGCAAAAATTTCGCCCGTGACGCTTGCCTCATCGCGCAACCGTTCGCGCCCGATGCCTGGTTCCAGCGGATTTTGCTTCTGAAATTGCTGAACCCGCTGTACAAGATCGGTTTTGACGGACGCGATTGCTCCGGCGTCCGCAAAGGTTTCACCGATGCGAATGAGGGATCCATCCTCAATCGACTTCTTCAGCAGTCGCCCAATTCTGTCTGACGAGAGACCGGTCTCCGCAACCAGCGCGCTCATTGACAGCCCCGAGGCTCGATGCCGCACAATTCGCGCGCGAAGAATCTCTTCCTGCGTCCCTTTCGTCAATAAAGACAGAAACTCCTCTGGCTTGCGCTCCTCTCGGGACGGAGTCGCGTCGAGCACGGTGCCGCCGCCGACGGTAAGCACAGGAGAAAATTGACGCACGATAAATCGATCCCCTGGCAGGAGCAGCGCCGGTCCCGGAAGGATTGCCCGGGCAAAAAGCGTTTCACCCGGCATAATCTCCGAGTGGCTGTGGAGTCGCAGCTCCGCAACCGACTCCATCGTATGAGAATAGAAATGCAGGCGAGCCCGATTCTTTAGCGCCCGCGGCGCCGAAGGCAGCAGGCGTAATTGGACATCCAAATGCCGCGTGGCCGCAAAAATCGCTGTGGGAGCGAGGATCATCCCGCGATCCAGATCCTCGGTGCTGCCGCCGGCCAGGTTCAAAGCCGTACGTTGACCTGCTATGGCGGTATCGGCGCTTTGACCGTGCACCTGAATGCCCCGTACGCGAACGCGGCGGCCGCCGGGAAACACTTCTAATTCTTCCTCTTTGCGGATGGTACCCGACAGTAGGGTTCCGGTGACGACAGTCCCGAATCCCTTCATCGTGAACACTCGATCGATGGGCAACCGTGCCAGTGCTCGAGAGTCGCGTAGCTCAATCTCGGCGGCAGCGGAGACCATTGCTCGTTTCAAATCTTCGAGGCCAGCGCCGCTCAGCGAACTAACGGCGACAATCGGACATTTCGGAGGCTCCAGAAAAGTGCCTCGGAGAAACTCTTCCACTTCCAGGCGCACAACGTCGAGCGTTTCGCCATCTACGGCATCTGACTTGGTCAGCACGGTAATGCCGCGCTTAACCCCCAACAATTGCAGGATGTCGAAGTGCTCCCGGGTCTGCGGCTTGATCGACTCATCGGCAGCGATGACGAGGAGTACGAGATCGATTCCGCCGACGCCAGCCAGCATGTTGCGTACGAAACGCTCGTGACCCGGAACGTCCACAAACCCCAGGTGCAAAATCTCTCCACCCCGACCGGGCAGGTCGAGGTGAGCAAAACCCAGGTCAATCGTGATTCCCCGGCGTTTTTCTTCGTCCAGGCGATCCGCGTCGATGCCGGTAAGGGCCTTGACCAGGGCAGTTTTCCCGTGATCGATGTGTCCAGCCGTGCCCACAATGATCGATTTCATGCCAGATGAATCCTAGCAGGACGGCTTTCGAAAGCGGCCAACGCGGGTATTTTCGGGGCTATCGCCATGACACCGGAAAATGCGAAAATAGAAGCTCCTTCCATGCCCACATCTTTGACTTCTGCATTCTCGCTGGAAACCATCCGCCAGCACGGTCTCACGCCCGACGAGTACGAGAAGATCAAGCAACTTCTCGGCGGCCGCGAGCCCAGCCTCACTGAACTCGGCATTTTCAGCGTGATGTGGAGCGAGCACTGCTCGTACAAATCATCGCGAGTTCATTTGAAACGGCTGCCGACGCGCAGCAAGCGCGTGCTGCAGGGTCCGGGCGAAAATGCCGGCATTATCGATATCGGAGATGGCTGGGCTTGCGCCTTCAAGATTGAATCGCACAATCATCCTTCTTTTATCGAGCCGTTCCAGGGCGCAACCACCGGCGTAGGGGGCATCTTGCGCGACATTTTCACGATGGGCGCTCGGCCGGTTGCAGTCATGGACTCTCTGCGCTTCGGGCCGATCACATCTTCCGCAAATGTGTCCCGTCAAGACCTTCATCGAAATCACTCGATCATGGAAGGCGTGGTCAGCGGCGTCGCCTCTTACGGAAACTGCTTTGGGGTCCCCAACCTGGGCGGCGAAACCAAGTTTGAGCCCTGCTATTCCGGAAATCCGCTGGTAAATGCGTTCGCGCTGGGCCTGGTGCGAAAGAATGAGATTTTCTACGCACGTGCCGCAGGTGAGGGCAATCCGGTCATCTATGTCGGCGCGAAAACCGGGCGCGATGGCATCCACGGCGCGACCATGGCCAGCGAGGAATTCAGCGAGGCTTCCGAAGCCAAGCGTCCGAATGTACAAGTCGGCGACCCGTTCCTGGAGAAACTCTTGCTCGAAGCTTGTCTCGAAGCCATGCAAACCGGGGCGATTGTGGGCATCCAGGACATGGGTGCAGCCGGACTGACGTGCTCCACCTGCGAAATGGGTGGTCGGGGCGGCGTGGGCATTGAGATCGAACTGGACCGCGTCCCGCAGCGCGAGACCGGTATGACCCCATACGAAATCATGCTCAGTGAATCGCAAGAGCGCATGCTGCTGGTCGCGCAGAAGGGGCGCGAGGACGAAGTCTTCCGGGTTTTTGAGAAATGGGGACTAGATGCAGTCGAGGTCGGCAAGGTCACGACCGACAGCAAACTGCGCGTTCTCGAGCACGGAGAGATTGTGGCGGAGATTCCCAACGATGCCCTCACAGAAGAGGCGCCGCTTTATAAGCGTCCATTGGCGCGATGGGAGCCTCCGGTTCCGCGCGAAAAGCCGGAGCAGATCAATGTTGGGGCGAGCAGCGACTTCACCTCAACTCTGAAGCAACTGCTCGCCAGTCCCAACATCTGTGGCAAGCGGTGGGTCTGGCAACAATACGACCACATGGTGCAGACCAATACCGTCGAGGTGCCCGGGGCGGGAGATGCGGGAGTCATACGCATTAAAGGCTCGCAACGCGGCCTGTCGATGGCTCTAGATGGCAACGGACGCTGGTGCTACCTCGATCCGCGGCTGGGGGCGATGCACGCGGTCGCCGAGGCCGCACGAAAGGTGGCCTGCTCCGGTGCGACGCCAGTCGGCGCGACGAATTGCCTGAACTTCGGCAATCCAGAGAAGCCGCACATCATGTGGCAGTTCTCCCAGACGATCGATGGGATCACCAAGGCGTGCGAAGAGTTGGAGATCCCCATTACTGGAGGCAACGTCAGCTTCTACAACGAAACCTTGGGAGAAGGCATTTATCCCACTCCGGTTCTCGGAGTGGTGGGAATTCTCGAGGACGTGCACAAGTGTGCCAAGATACACTTCACCGAACCCGGGCGCACGATCGTGCTATTGCGAGGTGGCGAACCTGGCGATATCACGGATGCTGAGACCGAGTTCGGCTCTTCCGAATATGCCAAGGAGATTCTCGGCTCGCTCTGGGGATATCCGCCAGAACTTGATCTGGAAAAAGAGGCTGGGCTGCAGCAGGCCGTGATCGAGTTGATTCAGAATCAATTGGTCGACTCTGCGCACGATTGCTCAGAAGGGGGTTTGGCCGCTGCGCTGGCGGAAAAGGCGTTTCCGAAGGGCGTAGGGGCGCGGGTTAGTCTGGCCTCCGGCGGCCTTTTTGCTGAGTTTGTGCTGTTTGGAGAGGACTCCAGCCGGATACTGATCTCTTGCGACCCGGCGAACCTCTCGCGAATCAAAGAAGTAGCGGGGAAGCACGGCGTTTCGGCGGTCCAGGTGGGCGAGACAATTCCGGAGAAATTGGAGATCAGCTTGGACGGCCGGACAGTAGTCTCGTCGGCGATTTCTGAATTGAGTCAAGCTTATGAAAGCGCTCTGCAGTCCGCGTTGAAAACGGACATCGAACTGATCGCGGCAGACTGATCCCTGCGGCCAAGGGCTAATTGCTAAATGCCAAAAATCGATAAATTTCACGATGAATGTGGTGTAGTAGCGATATTCGCCCACCCGGAGGCTGAAAAGCTCGCCTATCTCGGGCTCCATGCGCTGCAGCATCGCGGGCAAGAATCCGCAGGTATTGTCACCTCCGACGGACTGACCTCGCGCGTGCACAAAGCCATGGGTTCGGTTGCCGACATCTTTACGGAAGATGTGCTTTCCCGGTTGCGCGGATCCCTTGCCATCGGGCACACGCGCTACTCAACCGCAGGGGACTCGGCTCTCTTGAATGCTCAGCCCATCCTCGTGCAATCGAACAAGGGCGCAATCGCCGTTGCACACAATGGAAATCTGGTCAATGCGATGCAGATTCGGTCACGCCTGGAAAGCCAGGGATCGATCTTTCAGACTAACAGTGACACCGAAGTCATCGTTCACCTGATCGCTCTATCCAAAGAGCAAACGCTGCCCGAAGCGATGGCAGACGCCCTCCGGCGAGTTGAGGGTGCCTTTTCGCTCGTAATGATGAGCAACGACCGGATCTTCGCGGTGCGTGATCCGCGTGGCTTCCGTCCGCTGGCCATGGGTCGCATCGCCCCTGTCGAAGGGCAAAAGCGCGAGACCATTGTCTTCGCGTCCGAAACCTGCGCCTTCGACCTTATCGGCGCTGACTATGTGCGCGACGTGAAACCAGGGGAACTGATTGTTGTGGGACCCGAGGGCGTAAGTTCACGCTTTTACGCGACCGCAGCTCCTCAGACCAGCTGCATCTTCGAGCATGTCTACTTTTCGCGTCCGGACAGCCTCGTATTCGGACGCTCTGTTCAAACTAGCCGCGAAGAACTTGGTCGCCAACTGGCGCGAGAAGCGGGTGTCGACGCAGATCTTGTCGTACCTGTTCCGGATTCCGGCGTCACGGCTGCCATGGGATTCTCCGCAGAAAGCGGGATCCCGTTCCGCTTCGCATTGATCCGCAATCACTATGTCGGCCGCACCTTCATCGAGCCCAGCCAGAGCGTGCGTGATTTTGGCGTGAAGCTGAAGCTAAACCCTGTGCGCTCTCTGCTGGAAGGTAAGCGCGTCGTATTGATCGATGATTCGATCGTGCGCGGCACCACCAGCCGCAAAATTGTGCGCATGATCCGCAGCGCCGGAGCCACCGAAGTACACATGCGAATTTCGTGTCCGCCGACAATCTCCCCGTGCTATTACGGCGTTGACACCCCGTCGAAGAAGCAACTCATCGCTGCCAACAAGTCCGTGGATGAAATCCGCGATTACATAGGCGCGGATTCTCTGGCCTATCTGTCGCTCGAAGGACTCAAAAGAGCCTGTGGCGAGGGAGAGAAGATCTCTTATTGCACCGCGTGCTACACGGGAAAGTATCCGACCGATGTGATCGACGTGGATGAGATTCAACCGGCCTCGGTGCGGCGCTAACCCAGGTGTTAGGTCGCAGGTCTTAGGTCTTTGGCTTGCGCGCTCGCACAATTCTCGGGATAGATTGCAAATCCAGGGTGACCTGAACCTCCTCCCATTGGGCCAGCATTCGCCGGACTGGCTCCGCAATTGTTCCGCTGACCTCGATGACGAGCCAGCCCCCCAGGTGCAAAGCCGCTTGAGCCTGCTGAATCAATCGCGCGATCGTCTCTGTCCCAGTAGCGCCCGCAAACACCGCGGTTCGAGGCTCGAATGTGCGAACTTCTAACTGAACCTCGTCCTGTTCCGATTCTCCAACATAAGGTGGGTTGGAAACGACGAGGCCGAAGCCTGGACTCAACCCCTCAAGCAGATCAGTCTGATGGAAGGTCACGCGCCTCTCGAGTTGAAGGCGAACGGCATTGGCGCGTGCGATATCAAGAGCAGCGCCGGAAACGTCGGTGGCGTGAATCTCCGCGTGAGGAAGTTCTTTGGCCAACGCCAACGCGATACAGCCGGATCCGGTGCCTACATCCGCAATGCGGACCTTAGGGGTTGTGTTCGCCGAGACAGCCAGTAGTTCGAGCACCGTCTCGATGACATGCTCCGTTTCCGGCCTCGGAATAAGAACCGCAGGCGTGACGATGAAATCCATACCCCAGAATTCCTGATGTCCGGTGATGTATTGCGCAGGAACTCCCCGGGAGCGCTCCGCCAGCGCCGCCTCGTAGCGAGACTCCTCTCCGTCTGTAAGTCTGCGTTCAGGGTGCGCAAACAGATACGCGCGATCGCAATCGAGCACGAACCGAAGCAGCAATTCTGCATTCATGCGAGGCGACGGGACGTTGTTTGCGGTAAGACGATCGACCGCGGAGGCAAGGGCGGCTTTCAATTGCACGAACCTATTTCACCACAGAGGCGTGCGCGGGAAGTAAATGAATCGTGAAACTAGTGGGGTCAAATCACACTACGCTGGCAGCTTCTTGCTTCAGCTTCTCTGCCTGATAGTAGGTATTCAGCGCTTCGAACAGCGGCTGCAGCTTGCCGTCCATGACCGCGTCGAGCTGGTGCATCGTAAAACCAATTCGGTGATCGGTGACCCGGTTTTGCGGGAAATTGTACGTGCGGATCTTTTCACTGCGGTCCCCAGACTTGACCATCGCCTTGCGTTCTTTCGCCAGGGCTTCCTGCTGCTTTTCCATCTCGATCTCGTACAGACGGGCGCGCAGCACGCGCATTCCCTTTTCCCGGTTTTTGATCTGCGACTTCTCATCCTGGCAACTGACGACGGTATTGGTCGGAATATGTGTGATCCGAACCGCCGAGTAGGTCGTATTCACGGATTGACCGCCGGGGCCTGAAGAGCAGAAGGTATCAATTCGCAGATCCTTCGCTTCGATTTTAATGTCGACGTCTTCGGCTTCCGGCAGCACAGCGACGGTTACCGCTGAAGTATGAACTCGGCCTTGCTGCTCCGTGGCCGGAACGCGCTGTACCCGGTGTACGCCGCTCTCGTACTTAAGCTGGGAATAGACTTTATTGCCTTCAATAATGGCGATCACTTCCTTCAGGCCCCCGACGGACGACTCGGAAGTCGAGAGAACTTCCACCTTCCAGCGCTGCGTTTCCGCATAACGGGTGTACATGCGGAAAATCTCGGCGGCAAACAAGGTCGCCTCATCGCCGCCGGTCCCCGCCCGGATTTCGAGCACGATGTTCTTCTCGTCATTCGGATCTTTGGGAAGAAGCAGAACTTTCAGTTCTTCCTCTACGCCCGTGACTCGAGCTTGCAGCTTGTCGAGTTCCTCCTGAGCATAGGCGCGCATCTCAGGGTCCTTTTCTTCAGCCAGAAGCGCCTTGCTCTCGGAGATTCCTTTGGTGAGATCTTTATACTCTCGGTATTTCTCGACAATGGGCGTAATTTCGCTATGAGCCTTGGCAGTCTTCTGGTATCGCGCCGAGTCATTGACGATCTCTGGCGACGCGAGAGCGTTGGTCAGCTCCTCGTAACGGGCTTCGATTTGGTCGAGACGTTCAAACATCGTCGTTGGTCGTTAGTCGTTCGTCGTTAGCCTACGCTTCAGGCTACCTTCTCTGCCATCGAGTTAATCAAGCCGTTTAAGGCGCGACCGATTGCATCTGACGACGCGGTTCCAAGGTGGGAATTATTTTCGGGGAAAGCCCCCTAAGCGATCACCAATTCCCCGCCATGTTCCTTCTCCAGCGACATGGCGTGATCAAGGGCTTCGATGGCGCACTGGGCCTGGTCATCAGCAGGCGGACGAGTCGTAATCCGCTGCAGCCACAGACCAGGAGCCGTCATCAGCGCGAATAGCGATCCGCGATGTTTGGCGGCATACCGGATGATCTCATACGACACTCCCGCAATGATCGGCAAAAGAACGATACGTGACGCGAAGCGCGCCCAGAATGTCGTGAACGGGATCAGCATGTAAAAGCCGATCGAGATCAACATCACCGTCATCAGAAAGCTGGTGCCACACCGCGGATGAAACGTCGAATACTTTTGCACAGCACCAGTCGTAAGCGGATCGCCGTTTTCAAAAGCGAAAACGGTCTTGTGTTCGGCACCGTGATATTCGTAAACGCGCCGAATGTCTTTCCACAGAGAAATTCCCCAAATAAACAAAAGGAATAGTCCGAGGCGAATCGCACCGTCGATCAGATTGAAGACAATTCGCCCGCCGAGCGCCGGATTGATTTTCTTCAATTCCGTCGCCGCCAGCAGAGGCACGTACTTGTACATGAAAATGAAAAAAGCTAGCGAGATGACAATATTGACGGCTGCAAGCCAGTTGCTGATCGAAGCAGCCTTCTCGCGCGACTTTGCTTTCGAGGAATCATCGGTCCGCACAGCCGAGGCAGATGTCTCTACATGATCCGTCCCGCCTTCGGTTTGCATCAAGTCTTCGATCGCAACATTCGCCGAGAAGCGAAGGGCACGGTAGCCCAGATTCATCGCATAACCAAGCGTCATCACGCCGCGAACAATCGGCCAGGCCATCCATTTGTGCTTTTCCGAAGGCCGCGCGAGCGGCTCGCTCATCGTGACCACTTCGCCTGAGGGCTTTCGGCAGGCGATCGCCCAAGCATGCGGAGAGCGCATCATCACGCCTTCCAGCACCGCCTGCCCGCCGACCAGGGTCTCTTCTCCGCTCTCAAGGGCAGGCAGAAGCTGCACGGCGGCTAGAAATCGCAGATAATTTTTGAGACAACGCACGACTATTGGATGCTCCAGAGGGGTCTATGACGCAACTACTAGGTTATCACACAAAACGAACCTTCCCGAGTGCGCCCGACATCAGATAAGTTGTTAAACGGTAGGGTTTTACACGGCTTTGATGCGGCAATTCGCGAAAACCTGTGAGGCGATTGCGGCCACGACCAAGAAGCTGCAAAAGACTGCGCTGGTCGCCGAGTTCCTGAAATCGCGACCGCTTCACGAGGCGGCCATCTCGGCGGTCTTCTTCTCTGGCCGCCCCTTTCCCGCATGGGAAGAAACGACTCTGCAGATTGGCGGACGCTCGCTTT
>Ga0070730_10001709_pt1 | contig 20819 bp, 25 predicted proteins | sample Coa_R1_3_FD_66447 | JGI IMG/M metagenome (GOLD analysis project Ga0070730, IMG submission 66447) | Surface soil microbial communities from Centralia Pennsylvania, which are recovering from an underground coalmine fire - Coalmine... | ecosystem: Environmental > Terrestrial > Soil > Unclassified ... | reverse complement strand
ACGAGGGCCTGGCGGCCATCGAGACACGCAAGCCCGAGCTCGTCCTCCTCGACGTCATGATGCCGCACGTCGACGGCTGGGAGATGCTGCGGAAGATCCAGGAGCGCCACGGCGCCGGCGCGATTCCCGTCCTCATGTTCAGCGGCCAGGTCGACGAGCAGGCGCGACGGCAGGCGGCCTCGAGCGGAGCGCGCGGCTTCGTCGGCAAGCCGTTCGACCTCGCCGAGCTCGTCGAGCAGGCGAAGGCGATTGCTCCTGTGTAGCTCGCGAAGCTTCGCTTCGCTCGCTGGGGTAGTTCGGAAACGCTGCGCGTTTCCGAACTGGGGCAAGGGGACTGCGCGGGCCGGAAAGCGTGGTTTCCGGGCCGCTTCGTGCTGTGTTGGCTTGCGATGCTCTGGACGGGATGGCTACCGGGTGCGCTCGCGCGCGGCGGAGGCCGGCGCGAGCGCGGTGCGGCCTGCGGGTAAGTCCGGCTTCGCCGGGTCTTAGCCTCCGGCCCGTGGCCGCTCGTTGGTTTGAGCGGCTGGAGGTTCGATTGGCGTTGGGCGGCGGCGTAACGGTGCGTTACACCGCCGCGGAGCAGCGGGCGGACGCGCCGCAGGCCCGTCCGCCCGCGGCGGAAGCGCGGCTCGAACCGTGCGCCAGCCCTCGAAAGGCTCTCAGCACGGAGCGCGCCCGAGATCACACTCTCGGGCGCGCGTAGTTCGGCTCCCCCGCGCGAAGAGCGAAGCTCTTCGCGCGATCTAGGGAAGGTCTTCTGCGGTACGCAGAAGACCTGATCCGAGCAGCCCGAGCGCTGCGAGCAGGCTGATGTAGAGCCCGATCCCGCGTCCGGTCGCGGCGAAGTACATGTCCGGGACGGAGATCAGCCTGATCAGGATGAAGATCACGGCGAGCGCGCCGAGTCCGATCAGCAACAGTCGATCCGGCACGGCCGCAGGCAGCGCGATCCCGGCCTCGCGCGACGCCTCGAGGATCAGGGTGGCGAGCCCGACGAAGAAGACGAGCTTGCCGAGCGCGCCCGTGTGCCAACCGGTCACCGACAGCGTCAAGCCGTTCGCGAGCGTTCCTGCGTACCAGTCGGTGAATGCCGAGAGCGCGAGAACGAGGCCCGAGACCCACGCGAGCCGGCAGCCCCAGCTGCCGACGAGCGGTGTCGTCCGCTTCGGGCGTGCGGCCCGTTGCTGCGGCCGCATGCGGAACGGGCGGGCTGGCTCCGGCGTCTGCACACGCGCAGTATGGGCACAAATGCGACGCGGGTGCGCGCCCGGGCGCACCGTCTCCAAGGACGAAGAGGCGGTGGAGGACGCGGGGGTACGGGCGAGGTGTTCGCAGCGGAGCCGTGCTCTGCGGCGGTCGCCTCCGGGAGAGCCGCGGCGCGATGCTCCTGGGCCGCTCCGTCGACTGACCGCCTCTTCGCGGAATACTTTCCCCGTGAGCAGTCTCCTCGGCGTCGATTCCAGGGACGTTCGCGTGCCGGCTCCGTCGCTCGCAGCCCTCGTGCGCGCGGCCGCCGCCGCCGCCGCCGCGGAGAGCGCGTCGGAGGCGTTGCGCGCACTCGCCGACGCGGCGCAAACCGTGACTGGCGCCGACGTCGCGCTCGTTCGCGCCCTCGATCCGGATGAGGAGCGGCTCGAGGCGGTGGCGGTGGCGGCGTCGCGTGCGCTAGCAGCCGAGCTCGAGGGGACCGTCATGGCGGCCGCGGATCTCCCCGACGTCGCGATCGACGAGCTCGCCCAGGCGCCGCCTGCCGTGCGCAGGATCGCGGAGCGGGTGGGGGCGACGGAGCTTCTGGTCGTACCGGCCCGGGCGAATGGCTTCGCGGTCTCCGTCGAGTTGTTCCATTCGGGCGAGCCGCTGCGCGCGGAGCAGCGACTCGCCGCCGAGCTGTGCGCTGCCCAGGCCGTGCTCGCTCTGCGTGCGTTCGCGGCCGGCGGGGACGCGTCTTCGCTCGCGCGCCCGGCCCTCGAGCTCGCAGGGGAGGCGCTTGCGGTCGCGCTGCACGAACAGGGCTCGGCCGTCGAGCTCGTGCGGCTGGCCGCCGGCGTCGCCGGCGCCACAGCTGCGGTCCTCTGGGAAAGCAGCCGGGAAGGTCTTTCCCCGAGCGCCTCGTGGGGACTCGATCCCGCCTCCGACCTCGACGCCGCGCGCGAGATGGCCCAGCGGACGTTGGGCGATCCGGGGCCGGTCAGCGCGCGGGCAGCCGGGCTCCCGCAGGACTGCACGGTCTCGACGACGCTGCCGCTCGGGCGGCCGCCCATCGGAGTCCTCCAGCTCTTCCACCCCGCCGGGGACGAGCCGGACACGGAGCAGCTTGCGCGGCTGGCGACGTTCGGCGTGCGCGCGGCGCACGCGCTTCGTACCGGCGAGCGCTCACGGCTCCTGGCGCTCGAGCTCGAGCGCACGCGGGCGCTCCTCGAGGTGATCGCGCAGGCGACGGCCGAGCTGTCGGTCTCCCACACGCTCGAGACCGCGGTCGAGCGCGTCGCCGAGCTCCTCGGAGTGGAGCGGGTCGTCGTCTACCTCCGCCGCCCCGACGAAGCGGGGCTCGAGGAGGCGGCGAGCCGCGGGCTGGCAGGGCCGCACGCGCGCGTCGCCGACCGGTTGCTCGACGTTGCGCTCGGCCCCTCGCGCGACCGGGCGGTGCTCGAGGTCGCGGACGTCGTGCGCGACCCGCGACTCGCGGGAGTCGCGGCCGCGGCTCGGGAGACCGGAATCCGCTCGGCGCTGGCCGTCCCGCTCGTCGCTCGCGGCGATGTCGTTGGATTGCTTGCCGCGTACCCGGATGGACGGCCGACCGCACGCGAGCACGAGACCGCGCTGCTGTCGGCGCTCGCCGGGCAGCTTGCCGTCGCGGTTCAGAACGCCCAGCTGCACGAGCAGGCGACCCGGCTCGGTGAAGAGCGCGAGGCTGCCCTCGCCGCCGAGCGGGCCGCAGCGCGCCGGGTTCGCGCGCTGTACGAGGTGTCGCGTTCCTTCGTACAGAGCCTCCGGCTCGACGAGACCCTCGCGGCTCTCGCGCGCACCGTCGTCGACGTGCTGGACGTCGACGCCGCCGTCGTGCGCATGCCCGACGAACGGCGCGAGCAGCTCTTGCCGCGGGCGATCCACGTCCGGGAGGCCGAGCTCGCCGCTGCGGTTCGCACGATCCTCGCCCAGCCGGTCGCGTTCGGCCAGCGCGACGTCCAGCTGCTCTTCCGCGAACGGCGTGCGTTCCGGCTCGAGCCGGCCCGCGGCAGCGAGCAGTACCTGCCGGCGCTCGCGCCGTTCCTCGAGAAGGGCTGGACGGGAGCGATCGTCCCGGTCGCGCTACCCACCGAGGTCGTCGCGTCGCTCGGGATCTTCTCCTTCCGGCCCGGCGACCCACTCGCGGAGGAGACGATCGAGGCGGCGACGGCCATCGCGGCGCAGGCCGCCCTCGCCATCGACAACGCCCGCCTCTACCAGCAGCAGAAGCAGTTCGCCGACACGATGCAGCGCTCGCTCCTGCCACGCTCGCGGCCGGTCGTCGAAGGGCTCGAGGTCGGCGAGTTGTACGAGCCGTCGGCGCGGGTGGACGTCGGCGGCGACGTCTACGACTTCATGGAGCTCGAAGACGGCCGGCTCGCGGTGGTGCTGGGCGACGTCACAGGACACGGCGTCGACGCGACCGCGGACATGGCGATGGCGAAGTTCGTGTTCCGCTCGCTCGCGCGCGAGCATCCCGAGCCCGCCGACTTCCTCGCCTCCGCGAACGACGTCATCTGCAGCGAGATCGGCGCCGGCAAGTTCATAAGCATGAGCTACGTCGTCGTCGACGGGAAGACCGGCAGGGTCGCAGGTGCGAGCGCCGGTCATCCCGCGCCGCGAATCGTCCACCCCGACGGCTCGACGGGGACGCTCGACGCACACGGTCTCGTGCTCGGCATCGATGTCGGCCAGGAGTACCTCGAAGGCTACGCCGAGCTGCCTCCCGGAGCGTCACTCGTGCTCTACACGGACGGCGTCGTGGAGGCGCGCCGCGAAGGAGAGCTCTACGGCGACGACCGTCTCGACGCGCTCCTCGCCGAGCGCCACGAGCTGCCGGCTCGCGCGCTCGCCGCCGTCGTCGCCGAGGACGCGCGGGACTTCGCCGGCGGCGACCTCTCCGACGATCTCGCCGTCGTCGTGATCCGCAGGGAGTGAGCAACCTCCCGGCTACAATCTCGGCGCCCGTGGCGAAGCGCGTCGGCCTAATCCTCTGTCTCGTCGTCTGCGCCCTCGGCGCGGCGGCGAGCGGCGCCAACGCCGGCAGCACTCCGCCGGCGACGGTGATCGCCTCCGGCGTCCAGATCGGCTCGGTCGCAGTCGGCGGACTGACCGCCGACGAGGCGACCGCGGCTGTGCAGGACGCGTACTTCGCGCAGGTCGTCGTGCACGTCGGGCATCGCAACTATCCGGTCTCGCCGCTCCACTTCCACACGAGCCTCGGCCTCGCGCCCGTGATCCAGACCGCGCTCACGGCTCCTGCGGCCACGATGATCCCGCTCAAGCCGACGCTCGACAGCGAGCTCATCGCCAAGTGGGTCAAGACGCTCGCCGCGAAGACCGATCGCCCCGCGGTCGCCGGCCAGCTGCTCCTACGCGACAGCCACCCGTTCTACACGCACGCCCACCCGGGTCGCGCGCTGCGGAAGTTCCCGACGCGGATGATGATCCGCAGCACGATCCTCGGCGGCACGCGGACGCTCGTCGTCGCGCCGTTGAAGACGCTCGTCGCCGCCGGCGTGGCGCAGCAGTCGGTCATCGTGATCCACCGCGGCTCGAATCGCCTCTACCTCTACAAGGGCACCCGGCTCGTGAGGACATTCCCCGTCGCGACGGGTCAGGCGATCTACCCGACGCCGCTCGGGCGTTTCCAGATCGTCGTCAAGGAGTTGAACCCGTGGTGGTATCCGCCGACGCAGGACGCGTGGGCGAGGGGTCTCAAGCCCGTTCCGCCCGGCCCGGGCAACCCGCTCGGCACCCGCTGGATGGGGCTCAGCGCTCCGGGCGTCGGCATCCACGGCACCGACGAACCGTGGTCGATCGGACACTCGGAGTCGCACGGCTGCATCCGGATGCAGGTGCCGTCCGCCGAATGGCTGTACCAGCGCGTTCAGGTTGGCACGCCGGTGTTCATCATCCCGTCATAGCGCGGCCGTGGGGGGCCCACTCAAGCTCGCAGCGCAGGCGCTCGCGGTGGCCGGGGTCGGGTTGCTCGCGACGCTGCTCGTCTGGAAGCTGACGCACCAGACTCCGGCGCCGAAGGTTGGGCGACCTGCGCCGGCGTTCTCGCTGCAGCGCCTGAGCGGTGGCGGCGACCTTTCGCTCCGGTCGTTCCGGGGGAAGACGGTCGTGCTCAACTTCTTCGCGTCGTGGTGCGGACCGTGCAAGCGCGAGGCACCGGTGCTCGAGCGCCTCTGGAAGCAGGACCGGGCTCAGGGGCTCGTCGTGCTCGGCGTCGACGCGAACGACGCGCGCGGCGACGCACGGCGCTTCGTCCAGGTGCACGACCTCACGTATCCCATCGTCTTCGACCCGGACGGCCGCGTCTCCTCGGACCGGTACGCCGTCGCGGACCTGCCTGTGACCTACGTCCTCGACTCGAAAGGGAGGATCGTCGGCGGGCAGATTCTCGGGCCTGTGAGCGAGCAGGCGCACTCGCAGGATCTGATGCGCTACGTCCACGCGGCGCTGAAGTCGTGATGAGGCGCCTGAGGGTTGCCGCCCAGCTCGTCGCCCTGGCCGGCGTGGCCGGGCTGCTCGCGCTGCTCGTCTGGGGGCTGGGACATCAAGGACACGCTCCGCGCGTCGGCGCCGAGGCGCCGGGATTCACGCTGAAACGGCTCGTCGGGACCGGGGAGGTGTCGCTCGCCGCGTACCGGGGACGTCCGGTCGTGCTGAACTTCTGGGCGTCGTGGTGCGAACCGTGCAAGGGCGAGGCGAAGGTGCTCGAGCGTGACTGGGGGCAGTACCGAAACCGAGTCGTCTTCCTCGGCATCGACTACCACGACCTCGCCTCCGACGCCCGCCACTTCGTCGACGTGCACAGCCTGACGTTCCCGATGCTGGCCGATGGGTCGGGCAGCGTCACCAACGGCAAGTACGACGTCTCCCAGGTGCCCGAGACGTACGTGGTCGGCCGGGACGGCCGGATCCTCGCGCACCTCGCCGGGCCGATCACGGATCCGTCGCTCGCCGGCGAGTTCCGCAGCGCGCTCGCGAAGGCGGCGGCGTGATCCTGCGAGTCGTCGCGGTGGTCGCGGCCGCGCTCGTCTTTGCGGCGCCGGCGGCGGCCTGCGCGCATCCGCGCACCTCGCTCGCGTATCTCGAGGGGCAGGTGATGTGCCCGACCTGCCACACGACGCTCGACATGTCCGACTCGGCCGCTGCGCAGCAGATCAAGGGATTCATTTCTCAGCGGATCGCGCAGTGCGCGACGGCGCAGCAGATCGAGTCGGAGCTCGTCGCGAACTACGGTCAGGCGATCCTCGCCGAGCCCTCGCACAAGGGCTTCGACCTGCTTGCCTGGTGGCTGCCCATCGCCGGCGTCCTGGGCGGCGCGCTCGCGCTCGCGGTCGGCGTCTGGCGATGGAGCCGGCGGCGCGAGCCGGAAGTGACGGACCAGCCTGAAGGCTCGGGGTTGGACGAGGAGACCGAACGGCGACTCGACGATCTCCTGGCACGCTTCGACTGATGGGTGCGCGTCTCGCGATCTCGTTCGCTGCCGGGTTCGCTTCCGTGATCACGCCGTGCGTGCTGCCGCTCGTGCCCGGGTACCTCTCGGCGCTCTCGAGCGTGGAGCCCGGTCGGCTCGGGGGAGCCGGGACTGCGCGGCGCGTGGTCTCGTCCAGCGTTCCCTTCGTGCTCGGCTTCACGGTCGTCTTCGTGGCGCTGGGGGCCGGAGCGGCCGCGATCGGCAGCGTCGTCTCGGGCTACGCGCAGACCGAGATCGCCGGCTTCGTCCTCGTCGTCATCGGGCTCGCGTTCACGGGTCTGCTCCCCATGCCGGAGCGCGTGATGGCGCCGGGCTTGCTGGCGGGCGCGCGCCGGCGCGGCTCGGGTGCGCTACTCGGCGGGGCGTTCGCCGTCTGCGCCGCGCCGTGCATCGGGACGGTGCTCGCTGCCGTGCTCGTGCTCGCGAGCAACACCGGGACGGTGCTGAAGGGAGCCGTGCTGCTCGCCGCCTACGCGCTCGGTCTCGCCGCCGCATTCATCCTCGCGGGAGTCGCGTTCACACGGGCGATGGGAGCGTTCCGTTGGCTGCGCGACCGCTACACCGTGATCCAGGTGGCGAGCGGCATCGTGCTCATCGCGCTCGGCCTGCTCCTCTTCTTCCACCGTGACTGGTGGCTCCACGTCGCGCTCAACCGCGCACTCGACGACCTCGGCCTGACGAAGCCCTAGCGGGACGGTTCCGGCCGCGTCTTTCCTAGTAACAGACTGTTACAAGGTGAGTTTCGGCGGTTCGAGGTCGAGCGACCCGTCGGCGACGCGGGCTCGGGCGGCCTCGACCTGCGTGAGGATGTGCACGACGTCGATCCCGCGGTGGGACGGCGCGAAGGGGCCGAGCCGCCGCGCCGCCTTCTCGAGCTGGCTCGCCGTCGCGACAGGGCGTCCCCGGCCGGCCTGGTACCACGCAACCGCGACATGGACGAGCCCCTGGAAGAAGTCCCGCTCCTCGACCGATGCCGCACGCCACGCCAGCTCGAGCTCCTCGTGCGCCTCGAAATAGCGCCCGTCGCAAATTGCCCCGACTCCACGCTTGAACGCGGCCTCCATCGCGTTTTAACCTTCGCACGTGGCGACGATCCTGCTCTGTGGGGTCGAACTCTTCATGCGAGGGAAGCTCGAGGCCCTCTTGCCGGGGCACCGGCTCATCACCGTGGACCACACGGAGGATCCGGAGCTCGTTCTGGCCGACGTTTCGCGCGTCGACCCGGAGGAAGTTGCGGACGCCTATCCGGACATCCCGATCGTCGGCTTCACGAACCACACCGACACGGCGGGGCTTCGCGCCGCGCACGCTGCGGGCTTCGACCAAGTGCTCGCCAAGTCGGCGCTCGCCGAGCGGCTCGGCGAGGTGGTGATCGCGCTCTCAGGATCCCCAGAGCCTTGACGGTTCGGCGTGCGCCCGGCTGCGGCGGCTATCTACAGTAGGGCGCTGTGACGTACATCATCGCCGAGCCCTGCATCGACATCAAAGACCGCTCCTGCGTGGACGTCTGCCCGGTCGACTGCATCCACGAAGCCGACCGGATCCTCGTCATCGACCCGGAGGAGTGCATCGATTGCGGCGCCTGCGAGCCCGAGTGCCCGGTCGAGGCGATCTTCCCCGAGGATGCGCTACCGGACAAGTGGAACGCCTTCGTGGAGATAAACTACGCCTACGGCAAGGGGATGGACGTCGTGAACCAGCTCACGCAGCGCTATGCGGACGACAACGACGTCCACAACGAGCCGATCGCATAACCGCGCGCTTGCCGGGTAATGCGCCCGTCATGAACCCGAAGACGCTCGATCACGTTGCCTACTGGCTCGCGGACCGCGACGCCGTCGCGGACTTCGCCGTCGATCACCTCGGGATGCACGTGATCGACCGGACGGACGCGTTCACGCTCGTCGGCGGCGACGCGCGCCGCGGGAAGCTGACGCTCTTCGCGGCCGAAGGCCCGCGGGAGCGCGGGGCGCTCGAGCACGTCGCCCTCAGAGTGAGCGACCTCGATGACGCGCTCGCCGCGTTGCCCGGCGGCGTCGAGGTCGAGCGGCGCCGAGAGGGCGAGGCGTACTTCGAGCTCGGGGAGGGTGTCGTGCTCGGCCTTGTCGAGGCGAAGACCGACCTCGACTTCGACCTCGACCATGTCGCCCTCCGCTCGGCCGACCCGCAAGCGACGGCGTCGGAGTACGGCTCCCTCGGCTTCGGTCCTTCGGCTCCCGGGCCGTCCGGCTGCCCTCGCGTCGAAGTGGGTGGGGCGTGGATTGAGTTCCAGCCCGGCGAGCCCGGGACGCCGGAGAAGCCGCTCCTCAACCATCTCGCCGTGCTCGTCGACTCGACGGAGGAGCACATCGCGGCGGCGCGCGACCTCGGCGTCGAGGTCGACCACGTCGTCGATGCGCCGAACACGCTCGCGGTGTTCCTCTGGGGCCCGGAGCGCGTGCGCGTCGAGTACGTCGAGCACAAGCCGACGTTCTCGCTGACCTGAGTTGCGCGCCACGGTCGCCGGGGCGGGGATGGCGGGCCTCGTCGCCGCCGCGCGCCTTCGCGAGCTCGGGCACGAGCCGTGCGTCCTCGAGAAGGGGGAGCGGGTCGGCGGCTCGATGCTCCTCTCCTCGTGCGTGGTGTGGCGTCACGTCGAGTGGGAACGCTTTCGCGCGGAGTGCCCCGGCGGCGACGAGAAGCTCCAGCGGCTGATCTGGGAGAGGCTGGACGACGCGCTCGCGTGGCTCGAGTCGCTCGGCGCGGAGCCGGTCTGGGGCGACACCGAGAACCCGCTCACGACCGGGCGACGTTACGACCCGCGAGCGCTGACGCGAGTGCTCGCCGGAGCGGCAGGCGAGGTCGCGCTCGAATCGTCGCTGCCGGACGACGCAGAGCCGCCGATCCTTCTCGCGACCGGCGGCTTCGCCGGACGCCTCGCGCGCGAACGCGACCTGCTTCTGCGTGCGAACCCGTGGAGCGAGGGCGACGGCCTCGACTTCGCCCTCGCGCGCGGGGCCCAGACCACCACCGGAATGGACGAGTTCTACGGTCGCGCGATGCCGGCTCCTCCCGCCCGGATTCGCGAGGAGGATTTCGTCCCGCTCGCGCAGCTCTACGGCCGCAGCGCGCGCATCTTCACGGACGACTGGAGCGAGATCACGCCCCGAAAGGTCGCCTGGCACGAGAACGACCTCGTCCAGCTCATCGGTCGTCGTGCCTGGTACTGCGTGACCGAGTCGAACGACCGGATCGAGGCCGCGCGGGCGGCCGGAGCGTCCGTCATCGAGCAGGAGTTCGGCCTGGCGGTGCACGTCCAGGCCGCGGTGACCCACACGATCGGCGGGTTGCAGGTCGACCCCGAGGCGCGCGTGACGGGCGGCGACGGTCTCTGGGCGGCGGGAGTCGATGTCGGCGGTGTCGCGACCGGGGGCTACTCGAGCGGTCTCGCGCAGGCGCTCGTGCTGGGCCTCGCCGCCGCGGAGTCGATCGCCGGCTAGGCGCCGAGGTACGCGCAGACCCGGCGATCGCCGGGGAGCGGCGACGGAGCGAGCTTCGTCACCTGGAGCAGGCTCCCGTCCACGTCGACCTGGGAGCCGACCGCGGGCGGCTGGCCGTCCTGCTGCACGAGCTCGTAGCCCGACGGCTTCCAGACGAAAAGGAGGTATTGCTGCTGCTGCAGACCGTCCACCGCGCGGAAGCCTAGTCGGCCGCGGGTCGACCGCGCAGCTCGAGGCTCATCGTCGTTCCCTCGGCCTCATGGTCGAGCGTGAGCGTTGCGCCGAGCGTGCGTGCGCGCTCGCCCAGGACTTCGAGCGCACGCTTGCGCCGTTCGGTCGGAGCGTCGTCGCGGATCACGAGGCGCAGCGTTCCGGGTGCGTCGGAGGAGGCTTCGACCTCGAAGCGGGAGGGAGGCCCGCGCCGGATCGCCTCCTCGAGCGCCTCGCGGACGATCTGGTAGAGCGCCGCCTGCGTCCGCTCGCCGAGCTCGTCGATCAGCGACACCTCGAGCGAGACCTCGATCCGGTGCTCGCGGCCGCGGGTCTGCGCGAGCGCGTCGACAGCCGCCGTGAATCCGTGATCGCGCAGAGCCACGGGCTCGAGGTTGAAGGAGAGATCGCGCAGCTCGCCGACGGTGGTGCGCGTGCGGCCGAGTGCCCGGTCGAGGATCTCGCGAGCCTGCTCGAGATCGCCCCGGCCCATGAGGTCGAGCGAGGCGTCGAGCATCAGTGCGACGCCCGCGAGCGACTGCACTGGGCCGTCGTGGAGGAAGAGCGCGATCCTCCGCCGTTCGTCCTGCTCCGCGGCCAGAACCTGTTCGGACAGATCGCGGTCGGCGTCGTCGATCGCCGGGCTCCCGTTGCTAGTCGATGATCGCTTCACGGAGGGCGATAGCGACCGCGTGCGTGCGCGTGTCGGCCTCGAGCTTGGCCAGGATGTGCCGGACGTGGCTCTTCACCGTCTCCTGGCTGATGAAGAGCTGCGTGGCGACGTCGGCGTTCGACATGCCGTCGGCGAGGAGCTGGAGGATCTCGCGCTCTCGCCCCGTGAGCATGTCGTCCTTGTCGCGGCCGGTGAGGAAGGCGGGCATGAGCGCCGGATCGACGTAGCCCTCGCCGTTCGCGACCTTCTCGATTGCGCGCAGAAGGGTTTCGTGTGGCGCTTCCTTCAGGACGTAGCCCTTCGCGCCCGATTCGAGGCCGCGACTGAGGAGGCTGCGCTCGCTGTAGGCGGTGAAGATGAGGACGGCGCTGTCCGGCACCTTGTCCATCAGCGCCTTCGTCGCCTCGAGCCCGTCCATGCCGGGCATGCGGACGTCCATGATCACGACGTTGGGGCGCCTGCGTTCCGCGAGCGCGACGGCCGCCTCGCCGTCGGCCGCCTCGCCGATCACACGGATGTGCGGGGCCCGGCTCAACGAGAGCCTGAGCCCCTCACGCACGACCTCGTGGTCGTCGACGATCAGGCAGGTGATCTCCTCCGCCACGGCCGGCAGATCATAGTCAGGCGCTCAGCTGTCACATAGCCGCAATTTGCAGCTGCTCTGCGGGTGCGGGCGGCTCGAGGCGCACCTGCCGCCGGTCGCGGACGCCGTGGGAGCGCGCGAGCGCGCGCACGTTCTCGCGCACCGGCTCCGTCGCGCGACGCGGAAGGTAGGCGCTTCGTTCGTACAGCCGCTCGTAGCGGGGGAGGAGCTCGGGCCAGTCGCGCTCGAGTGCCGCCAGGAAGTGCTCGCGCGTTCCGGGCCGCAGGTAGAGGAGGTTCGCCCAGATCCCGGTTGCTCCTGCGGCTCGCGCCTCGCGCACGACGTCGGCGAGCAGGTCCGGCCTGTCGCTCAGCCCGGGCAGGATCGGCGCCATGCCGACCCCCGCGTCGATCCCGGCGCCGACGAGGCGCGAAAGGGCTCTGAGCCGTTGCCGCGGAGGCGCCGTGCCCGGCTCGGTGCGTCGCCAGATCCCCTCGTCGAGCGTCGGGACGGAGAACGTCACCGAGACGCGGGCGGCGCGAGCCGCCTCGACGAGCACGTCGACGTCTCGCACGATCAGCGGTCCGCGCGTGATGACCGAGAACGGGCTCGTCGCGTCGGCAAACGCCGCGATGCAGGCGCGAGTGAGCCGGTAGCGGCCCTCCGCCGGCTGATACGGGTCGGTCGCGGCGCCGATCGCGACGATCTCGCGCTGCCAGGACGGTCGTGCGAGCTCGCGCCTCAGCACCTCGGCGACGTTCGTCTTGATCCGGACGCTCGACCCGTACCGTTCGTCCCAGGGCCGGTCGGCGCGCGCCTCGAAGGCGCGGACGTAACAGAACGTGCAGCGGTGCGCGCAGCCCATGTAGGGGTTGAGCGACCAGGCGAAGGGCATCCCGTGTACGCGGTTCAGGGCGTTGCGGCACGGCTCCTCGCGGTACTCGGCGTGCATCCCAGGAGGATACCGAACAGATGTTCGCCGCACGGAGGTCGCCGGGCACGCCCTTATACTCCGGCCGGAGAGTTGGACGGCGAGAACCCTCCTAGTACCCGCGCCCTCGAGGTGAGGGCGTGACACTCCTCTACGAGCTGATCGGGGTCGCTGTCCTGATCCTGCTCAACGCGTTCTTCGTGGCGGCGGAGTACGGCCTCGTCACCGCGCGCCGGACGCGGATCATCGAGCTCCAGCACCAGGGGAACCGCCGCGCCCGCGATGTGCTCCGCATCACCGGAGACCCGCCGCGCTTCATTGCCGCGATGCAGCTCGGTGTGACTCTCACGTCCCTGGGCATCGGTGCGCTCGGCGAGGAGACGCTGTCGCGCGAGTTCAAGCACTGGATGGCCGCGATTCTCGCGATCCTCATCGCGTACGGGATCCTCACCTTCGTCACCGTCGTGATCGGCGAGCTCGTACCGAAGGGCGCCGCACTCGGTCACCCCGAGGGCACCGCGCTCTGGGTCTCCGCTCCGGTGCGCGCGTTCTTCGCCGTGTTCCGTCCGGCGATCTGGCTGCTGCGCGTGACGAGCGATTCGATACTTCGCTCCTTCGGGCTCGAGCCGCCGGGCGCCGAGCGCGAGGTGCACTCCGAGGCCGAGCTGCGGATGCTCGTCTCCCGCTCGACCCAGCAGGGGCAGATCGAAGAGGACGAGCGGGAGATGATCGACAAGGTCTTCGTCTTCGGCGACAAGGACGTCGCCGACGTGATGGTGGCCAAGCCCGACGTCGCCGCCGTCTCGGTCGACATGCCTCCCGAGGAGGCGCTGGCGGTCGTTCTCGACTCTCCGTTCACGCGCTACCCGGTCTTCCGCGAGTCGCTCGACGACATCGTCGGCGTCCTGCACGTTCGCGACCTGTTCAAGGCGATTCACGACCGCGGGCTCGGTGGCCTCGACCTCGAGTCGCTGCTGCGACCCGCCTACGTGGTCCCCGAGACGAAGGACCTCGCGTCGCTCCTGCAGGAGTTCCGCCGGGCGAACACGCATTTCGCCGTCGTCATCGACGAATACGGCGCGATGGTCGGGATCGCGACGCTCGAGGACCTCCTCGAGGAGATCGTCGGCGAGATCGAGGACGAGTTCGACATCCCCGAGGAGCCAGTCGAGCAGATCGGCGAGGACTCGTACCGCGTGGACGGGATGTTCTCGATCGACGAGTTCAACGACCGCTTCGGGACCGAGCTGCCGGACGAGGACTTCCACACGGTCGCCGGCTTCGTCTTCGGCCAGCTCGGCCGGGCGCCGGAGCCGGGTGACGACATCTCCTACGACGGGATGCGCTTCGACGTGCTCGAAGTGGAGAGCAACCGGATCGAGCGGATCGCCGTCACGTTCGAGCAGCGGCCGGAGCCGCGTCGCGACCCGGCCGAGGATTACGTCGACGAGGACGAGGTCGAGTAGCTACGCGAGCTCGAGCGGTGCGATCGAGCCGCCCTCGATCGCCCAGGCCGCTAGCTCGTCGCTTGCCACCGAGTAGATGAGATACGGCCGTCCCTGCCAGAGACCGACGTTCTCGACGTCGGTGCGCGACGGGCGCGGTGGAGCCGAGATGTGCGAGTGGACGACGGCTTGTTCGAGCTCGGTGTCGTTGATGTCCGCCCACTCGACGGGGTCGAGGAAGAGGTCGAAGCGGTACGGAGACGCGGCCTTGTTCACGGCGCGGACGTAGCGGACGGCGGTGTCGCCGTCGAGCAGGAGCAGCCCGCAGGACTCGTGCGGCTTCTCCTCCCGCGCGTGCGCTGCGATCGCCTCGCGAACCGGCGGCGGCACTACCACCACAGCTTGCTCTCGTCGATCTCGCCGCCCTGCCAGAAGCCGGCGGAGAGGTACTTCCAGCCGCCGTCGGCCAGGACGCAGACGACGACTCCCTCGTCCAGCTCGCCCGCGATGCGTTGCGCGACGTGGACGACGGCGCCGCTCGAGACTCCCGCGAAGATGCCCTCCTCGTCGAGGAGCGCGTGCACGCCGGCGACCGCGTCCTCGTTCGAGACGAGCAGCTTCCGGTCGAGCCGATCGACGTCGAGGATCGGCGGGATGTAGCCGTCGTCCAGCGAGCGCAGCCCCATCACGGGATCGCCCGGTAGCGGCTCGGCGGCCGCGACGACGACGTCGGGGAAGCTCTCGCGCAGCCGTTCGCCGGCGCCCATCAGCGTTCCGCCCGTGCCGAGCCCGGCGACGAGGACGTCGACGCGATCGAGCGCCGCCGCGATCTCGGCGCCCGTGCCCTCGTAGTGGGCGCGCGGGTTCGCCTCGTTCGCGTACTGGAACGGCATGAAGTAGCGCGGCTCCCGCCCGGCGAGCTCGAGTGCCACGCGGACCGCGCCGTTCGACCCCTCCTCACCCGGGGACTCGACGATCGTCGCGCCGTACAGCCGCAGGAGCCTGCGCCGCTCCTCTGTCGCGTTCTCGGGCAGGACGCACGTGAGCGGATAGCCCTTGAGCTTGGCCACGAGTGCGAGCGCGATCCCGGTGTTGCCGGAGGTCGGCTCGAGCAGCTCGCGGCCGGGCTCGAGCTCGCCCGCCGCCTCCGCCGCCTCGATCATCGCGAGCGCGATGCGGTCCTTGATCGAGCCGGTCGGGTTCTGACCCTCGAGCTTCGCGTAGAGGCGCACCGACGGCTTCGGCGTCAGGCGTCGCAGCTCGACGAGCGGGGTGTTGCCGACGAGCTCCAGAAGGGAGCCACCAGTCGCCGAGCTACGCACGCCGCTCCCAGACGTAGACGGTCGGGCAGAGCTTGCCGAGTAGCTGGTAGACGCCCCACAGGAAGCCGTTCCGGGCAGCGTCGACTGCCACCGCGCCGTATCTCTCGACAAGCTCGTCGCGGCGTCGCTCGAGGCGGGCGAGGCGGAGCAGATCGGCGACAGCGTCCCAGTCGCCGTCCTCGACCATTCGCTCGCGCCACTCCGAGCCGATCCGCTCGACGCGGAGCGTGACAAGCCCCGCCCCGTCGGCTGCTCGTTCGATTTCCGTGGCCGTGCGGAGGATGAGCGGAGCAGCCTCGACCATCTCCGCAGCCTCCCGTGCGTCGAGGCGTTCGGTGGGCACCGTCACGTAGACGACGGCGCTGCCACCAGGCGTGAGGACGCGCGCGAACTCGGCGAGCGCGCGCCTGAGGTCGAGGTGGGAGAGGACGTCGCGGCACCAGATCCAGTCGACGGACCCGTCGGGGAGCGGCAGCTCCTCCGCGCGGCCCTCGACGACCTCGACGTCGGCGCCTGCCTCGGCAACGGCCTGGCGAGCCCGCTCGCAGTGAAGCGGGAGCGGGTCGAGCGCGGTGACGCGCAGCCCGTGCTCCTGCTCGAGCCGGATCGCGTGCTTCGCATCGCGTGCGCCGACATCGAGCAGCGTCTGCCCGGGCTTCGGGCCGAGGCCGGCGAAGAGCTCGAACAGCCATTCCGCGCCGCGCGGCTCGCGGCTCTGGTCGAGCGCTTTCTTGAGATCCGAGTATTCGTCTCCGGCCCAGAGCTCGTACAGCTCCTGAACCGTGGGCATCAGCCCGATCCGCCCGCCATGGCGGGCAGGAGGATCACCGTCGCTCCGCGGTCGACGGGTGTGTCGAGCCCGTCGAGCGTCCGGACGTCCTCGCCCTCGACGTAGACGTTCACGAACGGAGCGATGTCGTCGTCCTCCACGAGCTGCGGCCGGAGCGCCGGGAAGCGCGCCATCAGGTCGTCGAGCAGCTCGCGAACCGTCTCGCCCTCCGCGAGCACCTGCCGCGCGCCGCCGACCTCGCCGCGGAGCGTGGGGGGAATGCGCACCGTGCTCATGCGTGCGCTGGCCTCCCCGAACAGAACTCGACGTAATCGACGTACTCGGTGATCGTGGGCGAGTCACCGCAGACCGGGCAGTTCGGGTCGCGGCGGAGATTGACCTCGCTGAACTCGGTCGCGAGCGCGTCGAAGAGCAGCAGCCGGCCGACGAGCGGCTCGCCGATCCCGAGGCAGAGCTTCAGCGCCTCGCTCGCCTGCAGCGAGCCGACGATGCCCGGCAGGACGCCGAGCACGCCGCCCTCCGCGCAGCTCGGCGCGAGCTCGGGCGGCGGTGGCTGGGGGAAGAGGCAGCGGTAGCACGGGCCCTCCCGAGGCTTGAAGACCGTGGCCTGGCCCTCGAAGCGGTAGATCGAGCCGTGGACGAGCGGGATGTCGTGCCAGACGGCGGCGTCGTTGATCAGGTAGCGCGTCGGGAAGTTGTCGGCGCCGTCGACGATCACGTCCCAGCCGTCGGCGAGGATCCGCTCGACGTTCTCCGAGGTGAGCCGCTCGAGATAGGGAACGACCTCGACGTCGGGGTTGAGCTCCTCGATCGTCCGCTTCGCCGACTCGGCCTTCCATTCGCCGAGCCGCGCGGTCGAGTGGAGCACCTGGCGCTGGAGGTTCGACGCGTCGACACGGTCGTCGTCCACGATCCCGAGCCGGCCGACACCCGCCGCGCCGAGGTAGAGCGCCGCCGGGGAGCCGAGGCCGCCGGCGCCGAGGAGAAGGACGCGCGCCTCGAGCAGCTTGAGTTGGCCCTCCTCGCCGACCTCGGGGATCAGGACGTGCCGGCTGTAGCGCTGCCGCTTCGCGCCGTCGAGCGTGCGGGGCAGCTCGGTCGGGAGGCCGCTGCGCTTCCAGTCGGTGTACCCACCCGCGAGCGAGACGACGTTCTCGTAGCCGAGCTCCTCGAGCGATTTGGCGGCGAAGGCCGAGCGGTTGCCGGCGGCGCAATAGAGGAGGATCGGCTGCGCGTGGTCGGGCGCCGCCTGCTCGATCCGGGACTCGAGGTTGCCGCGCGGGATGTGGATCGCACCGGGAATCCGGCCCTCGGTCCACTCGTCGAGCTCGCGGACGTCGACGATGAGCGGCCGATCGTCGCCGGCGAGCAGCGTGCGCGCCCGTGTGACGCCGACCTCGTCGATCTCCGACCGGACCTGCTGCAGAAGCTCGCGGTAGTTCGGCATCGCTTTCGGAAATGTAGCGACCCGCTTCCAGGCTACGCTCAAACTCGTGGCGACCGCGGCTTCCCCTCTGTTCGGTGGCCGAAACACGCGGCTCGTGCTCTTCGTCGCGCTGGCGGCGTTCGCGGCAGCGGCAGCCGTCGTCGGGGTGACCCTGCTCGAGACGCGCGGCCAGTCCACGACGGTGCCGGGTGCGGTCGTGAAGCCGCGCGCCGGCCGGCCTCCGCTCCAGCTCGAGTTCGGGATCCGCAGCGATCCCGAGGCGCGTGCTCTCGCGCAGGCCGAGACGCTGTTCGACGCCAAGCGCCCGCAGGTGGCTCGGGCTGCAGCGATCTTTGGTCGCTACGACTCGATCGAAGCACAGCTCGGCTCAGCGTTCGCGAGCTGGTCCGGCGCCTCGAGCCTCGACAGGGTGAGGAAGATCGCTGACGCGCACCCGAGCAGCCTGGCTGTTCTCCTCAACCTCGGCTGGGCGGACTACTGGGCCGGGCGCAGGGCCGATGCGGCAGCCGCGTGGCAACGAGCGGCACGCCTCGGCCCGGACAGCCCGTACGGCGTCGACGCCGAGGACGCACTCCACGGCGGCCCGTCGGGCCTGCCGCCGATCGTGACCGGGCTCGCGCTGCCGAGGGCGATCGCGAAGCTCCCGGGCGCGGCGCAGGTCGCGGCCCTGAAGCAGAAGGCCGCCAGGCCGAACGCGCGGGCGAAGCTCCTCTACGGCGTCACCCTCTGGAACTTCCTCCGCAGGCCGCTCTCGGCGAGAAAGCAGCTCGAGGCGGCGGCGAAGCTCGCGCCGCACGATGCGCTCGTCCGTGCCGCTGCGGCCGTCTCGCTCTTCTCGAAGGCCAACCCGACGCCCGCGTTCGCGCGCCTCGGCCCGCTCACCGCGGTCTTCCCGCGCTCGGCGGCGGTCGAGTTCGAGCTCGGGGTGCTCCTCGTCTACGTCGGCGAGTACCAGAAGGCCGGGCAGCACCTCCGAGCCGCGCTCGCCGACGGCCCGCACTCACCCTACGCGAAACAGGCTCGAACCCTGCTTGCGAGCCTGGCTAGCACTAGGTCTAAGTAAAGGAAATATGAGCCGAACGGCCTATGGCGCGGTCCGCCTGCGCTTGGCATTCTGCGGCATCGCGAGGGGGAGGGACATGGCCGCGACAGCCACGGAGGAAGGATCGCCTGCCGACGTTCTGGAAACGGAGGAGGTGCGGAACCTGATCGAGGCGGCGCAGGCAGCCGGCCGCGTCAGCGCCGAGGAAGTCGCGCTCGCGCTCGACGAGCTCGAGCTCGAGCCGGCACAGCTCGAAGACGTCTACCGCACGCTCGAGGAGCTGCAGGTCGAGATCGTCGACGCGGGCTCGGCGGCGGAGGCGAAGGAGGAAGAAGGGCGGATCGTCGCGGAGGTGCGCGAAGTCTCGACCGACGCGCTCCAGCTCTTCCTGAAGGACATCGGCAAGGTCGAGCTCCTGACCGCCGCCGAGGAGGTGGAGTTGGCGAAGCGGATCGAGCGTGGTGACCATCGCGCGAAGCAGGAGATGGTGGAGGCGAATCTCCGCCTGGTCGTTTCGATCGCGAAGCGCTATCGCAATCAGGGGCTGCCGTTCCTGGACTTGATTCAGGAGGGGACGATCGGTCTCGTGCGCGCCGCGGAGAAGTTCGACTGGCGGAAGGGGTACAAGTTCTCGACGTACGCGACGTGGTGGATCCGGCAGGCCGTCGCTCGCGCGCTTGCGGACAAGGGCCGCACGATCCGGATGCCCGTGCACGTCGTCGAGAAGCTGAACAAGATCGTCCGCTCGGAGCGGAAGCTGCGCGGCGAGCTGAGCCGCGAGCCGACCGCCGTCGAGATCGCCGTCGACGTCGACCTCCCGCTCGAAGAGGTGGAGCAGATCATGCGCACGTCGCAGGCGCCGGTCTCCCTCGAGAAGCCCGTCGGCGACAACGAGGAGTTCGAGTTCGGCCACTCGCTCACCGACGAAAACGCCCCGCTGCCGGAAGACGTCGCAGTCGAGAATTTTCGCCTGTCCGCGCTGACGCACTCCCTCGCCGGGCTGACGTTCCGCGAGCGACGCGTGGTCGAGCTCCGCTTCGGACTCGACGGACAGACGCCCGCAACTCTGGACGAGATCGGCGAGATCTTCAACGTCACGCGCGAGCGCATCCGGCAGATCGAGAAACACAGCTTGAAGAAGCTGGGCGACTTGCCGGAGCTCCAGGACCTCAAAGGTGCTGCCTGACGAGCGGACGCCCCCGATCGCGTCGTCCGCAGAAGCGCCCGCAGCGCTGAAGACCGACCTACAATCGCCGCCATGGCCGTCTTGCGCTCCTTGTTCGGGTTGTTCCGGCTGTTCCGTCACGTGAGGTAGCGTCGCCAGGTCTCCTCGAACTGGCGGCGCTCGTAACCTTGGGCGGTTTCCAGTCCGAAGCGGAACTTCTTGGGCCGTATGTCAAATGGCCTGAGGTGCGCGGCTAGCTCGCGGGGTGCCAACGGCCCCTCGAATTCGCCTTCGTTGAGTTGGGCGATGTCGTTGATGAGGGCTGTCGTTCGGAGGCGTTCCGTCGTCGAGACATCGAAGACGGTGCGAATGTCCGCGAGCAACCGAACGCTCGGTTCTCGTTCCTCCTCCGAGCCCGCGCTGAGCAGCAGTGCGGTTTGCCTGCCTCGTTTGGGCCATGGGCCACCGGCAAGCGCAACAACCTCCTGCGGCACATCTTTGAAAGCGTCGGAGTAGAGGGCGACCAGCTGGTGGCCGTGACGCCCCGCGAAGCCTTCCTGCCGTATTTCCACTTCGGAGCGGAAGCGGGGTGTAAAGAGCGGGAGCGACGGGACTCGAACCCGCGACCTCCGGCGTGACAGGCCGCTTCGGGTGTCGCGACGCTCCGCGACGAACCACCTCAAACTAGCTGTTTTGCAGGTTTTTTGCCTCTGAGCTCCGATCATACCGCATGGCTGCATAGGTTCTCGACCAGGGGTTTGGGCCACGAGTGGGCCACGGGACGTGCCTGTCTGGAGCTTGCTCACCGCTGTCTTCACTGACAACGGCTACCCGAAGAGCGCGCACACCGGCGGCGCGACACGGGTCGCCGATCGGCCCCCTCTTTACCATGAACGTGAGGAGGGGCCGACTCATGGGGTTTGCGCTCAACCGCGCGGCTTCCCATGCCTCGCTCGTCGCCGTTCATCGCCGCGTGTTGCAGGGCCGTGCGACTCTGGTGCGACCCGCCACCGG
>Ga0070730_10001708_pt1 | contig 20831 bp, 18 predicted proteins | sample Coa_R1_3_FD_66447 | JGI IMG/M metagenome (GOLD analysis project Ga0070730, IMG submission 66447) | Surface soil microbial communities from Centralia Pennsylvania, which are recovering from an underground coalmine fire - Coalmine... | ecosystem: Environmental > Terrestrial > Soil > Unclassified ... | reverse complement strand
TTCCATGATGACGAGATCGCCGGGAACGACAGGGTAGGCTTTGGTCTTGTAGAGCCGCGTGCGCTCGCCCGAAGGTTTTGCGACTGTCACCCAACCGCCCGGCGCAGCCTTGCCGCCCTGAACGCCCCATGGCGGGCAATGCTGGCGGTCGAAATCGACCCGCAGATTGCAGGCTTCGAGCACGCGGTAAACCTTGCGGATGCCAAGGCCGCCGCGAAACGTGCCGGCGCCGCCGGAATCCTGCCACAGCGACATCTCCTCGACGCGGAACGGATACAGCGTTTCCTGCAGCTCGATCGGGATGGTGCGCGTATCGCCGTGCGCCATGGTGCGGAACGGTCCGGCGCCGTCGTGGTCGCAGCTCGCGCCCCATCCGCCCCACCCGCCGTCGATGCAATCGAGCGGCGAGCGATCGGCGCGCTGCCCCATGAAACGCAGCGCCGCGAATTGCCCAAAATGGCCGCCGGTGACGCGCTGCGGCAGCGCCCGCTCGAAGGCGCGGATGAAGGCGTCGATCACGAGCGGAAAACAGCGATTGTAGTTGCCCATCGGCGCAGTCGGATCGGCGCTGAGCAGCGTGCCGGACGGCAGAATCAGTTGCAGCGGCCGAAACATGCCCTCATTGGCGGGTTCGTCCGGCGCGATCAGATATTTGAAGGCCACGCGCGCCGTGGTGCGCCCGCCACCGTAATAGCCGGCATTGATACAGCCGGCGACCTGGGCGGGCATACCTGAATAGTCAGCGATGATCGCGTCGCCGGCAACGATGATCTTGATCGTGATCGGCAAGATCTCATCGGTGACGCCGTCGCCATCGAGAGCCACGGACGACTCGTAGATGCCGTCCGGAATTGCACGGATCCTGGCGCGCACGAGAGCCTCGGCCTGGTCCAGGATCGCCGCGACTGCGCGCTGGAACGAGGCAGGGCCGTATTTCGCCGCAAGGCCGGCGACCAGGTCGCGGCCCGCGAGGCAGCCGGCGACCTGCGCGGCGATGTCGCCCAACAGCGCTTCGGGAAACCGCGTGTTGTGCTCGACGATGCGAAAAACTTCCTGGATCGGCTGACCCCGCGACAGCAGCTTGATCGAGTGGAACTGCAGTCCTTCCATGAAAATGTCGCTCGAGCGCGGGACGGCGCCGCCGATGTCGATCCAATGCATGTTGATGGCAAAGAAACCGATCAGGTCGGCGCGGTCGGTGCCGGCAAAAATCGGCGTGTACATCACCACGTTGTTGAGATGCTGGCCCTGCACGGCGGCATGGTTGCAGATCAGCACGTCGCCGTGATGCAGGCGCGCGCGGCCGTAGAGCGCAACGCCGTCGCGCACCGCCATACCGACGGAGTCGGCGACGAAGATCGGCATGCCCCCGCTGTTCTGCGCGATCAGGTTGCCGTCGGCGTCAACCAGTCCGACTGCATAGTCCTTGTATTCGTAGATGTACGGGCTGAACGCCGTGCGGGTGATGTTGGCGTCGATCTGGTTGGCCGCCGAAATCAGGCCGTGGCGGATCACTTCCAGCGTAATCGGATCGAGGCTTGCCTCGCTTGGCCGGGCCGAGCTTGCCGTGGCGCTGCACACCATGGAGGTCTTATCGAGCGCGGGTTCCTCAGATTCCGTGAAGAGCCGGCGTGGCCCGGAATGCTGACGTAATTCGGCTATCATGATCCTTCGGCGCCTTACAATATCGCTCGTCCTAGGTCGTGACTTTTCAATGGTTGACCGGGACGATTTCGAACTAGAATGGCGGTAAAGTCGGCGGTCGGCAGACCAAAAGGGGAGGCGGCACGATGGTGAGGGTCCTGCTTGCGGCTGCGCTCCTGGCGGCTTCTGCGCTGCATGGCGTCGCTCCAGCGGACGCGCAAAATTATCCGAACCGGCCGATCAAGGTTGTGGTGCCGTTTCCGCCCGGCGGCCCGACCGACGGCATGGCCCGCATCATCTCCGACCGCCTCCACGCCGTCCTCGGCCAGCCGATCGTGGTGGAAAACCGCGGCGGCGCCGGTGGCGGCATCGGCGGCAAGTTCGTCGCCGACGCCGATCCGGACGGCTACACGGTGCTGATGACGCCAGGCGGCGCGCTGACCACCGGGCCACTCGTCAATCCTCAAATCGGCTACGATCCGGTCAAGGCGTTCGCGCCGGTCGGCGAGCTGATCGAGACGCCACTGATAATTTCGGTGCGGGCCGATCTGCCGGTGAACTCGTTGGCCGACGCCGTAGCCTACGCCAAGGATAATCCAGGCAAGCTCAGATGGGGCTCGCAGGGTTATGGCACCTCACCGCATCTGCTCGCCGAAATGTTCAAGCTTGAAGCCGGCGTCAATATACTGCACGTGCCGTACCGGGGCACCGCGCCGCTGTTGAACGCCGTTCTGGCGGGCGAGGTGAACATCATCGCCGATCCGAGCACCACCAGCCTGCCGCACATTCAGGCCGGCAAGCTGCGGGCAATCGCGATTGCCGGTACCGAGCGCTATGCCGAACTGCCGAACGTGCCGACCACTGCCGAGGCGGGCTTTCCCAAGCTGCTATCGCCGTTCTGGCTCGCGGTGGTGGCGCCGGCGGCGACGCCGCGCGATATCATCGACAAGCTCAACGACGCATTCCGCCAGGCGCTCGCCGTACCGGCCACCCGGGCACGGCTCGCCGCGCTCGGCGCCGAAATCAAGATCGGCACGCCGGGGGACCTCGACAAAATGCTCGCCGCGGAGCGCTTGCGCTGGGCGCCCGTCATCGCGGCAGCGCACATCAAAGTCGAATGACGTTCGATGCACTGAATTGAGCCGCCATGTTCCGTCATGATTCACCACAGGAAGCCGCGTTCCGCGCCGAAGTACGGACGTGGCTCGCGGCCAATCTGCCGGCCGAACTGCGCGGCCGCACCAACCGGCCGCCGCCCGCGGAACTGATGCCCTGGTATCGCACGGTTTCCCGTAAGGGCTGGATCGCGCCGCACTGGCCGAAAGAGCACGGCGGCATGGGCGCGACGCTCAACGAACAGATCATCATGACCGAGGAGCTGGCGCGCGTCGGTGCGCCGCAACTGCCGGCGCAAGGGCTCAATCACATCGGCCCAATTTTGATCGAGTTCGGCACCGAGGCGCAGAAGAAAAAACACCTGCCACCGATCCTCGCCGGCGATGTGATCTGGGCGCAGGGCTATTCGGAGCCCGGCGCCGGCTCCGATCTTGCGAGCCTGGCCACGCGCGCCACGCTCGCAGACGATCATTTTGTGGTGCAAGGACAGAAGATCTGGACCACCTGGGGTCATCATTCGCAGTGGATGTTTGCACTGGTGCGCACCGATCCGCAGGCGCAGCCGCGCCATGCCGGCATCAGTTTTTTGCTGCTCGACCTGCGCAGCCCCGGCGTCAGGATCCGGCCGATCCGTACTATCGCGGGCGACGACGAATTTGCCGAAGTGTTCTTCGACAATGTCGTCGTGCCGGCGGAGAATCTGGTCGGCAAGCTCAACGACGGCTGGCGCATCGCCAATGCGTTGCTCGGTCACGAGCGGCTTGGCACGTCGAACCCGCAATTTGCATTGATCGCGCTCGAGCGCATCAAGACCATGGCGCGGGCCTCCGGCGTCATGGCCGACCCGGCGTTCCGCGATCGCCTGGCGGCGGCCAGCATCAATGTGACAACGCTGTCGGCGCTGTTCAGCCACGCGGTGGAGCTGACCAATCGGCAGCGCAGCCTCGGGCCGGACTCCTCCATCGTCAAGATTTTCGGTTCTGAACTGCTGCAGTCGCTCAACGATCTTTTGGTCGAAGCTGCAGGCAGCGACGCCTCGTCGGCGGACCCGGTCCCAACCGATTTCGGCGCGGTCGATGTGTCGACGTCGTTCCTGCAAGTGCGCCGCGCCACGATCTATGGCGGTTCCTCCGAGATTCAGCGCAATATCGTCGCCCGCCGCGTGCTCAACCTGCCGCAGTGACATTGGACGCAACAATATGGAGCTTCATCTCACCTCTGAGCAGACGTTGTTGCGCGAGAGCGCCGCAAAATTTTGCGCTGCTGCAGGGCCGAAGGCCGCACGGGGCTTCCGCGGCCGCGAGCCGAGCTTTGACCGGGAGCGGCTGCGCCAGGTCGGCGAACTCGGCTGGCTCGGCATGCTGGTGCCGAACGCGGCGGACGGGCTCGGTCTTGGGCTCACTGAGCTAAGTCTGGTGCTGGAGCAGACGGGACGCGCGCTGGTCTGCGAGCCGATCGGGCTTGCGACGATCGCGGCGGCAGCATTGGCACAGGGTCACGCACCGCATCCGATGCTTGAGCGCGCCATGCGCGGCGACGTGCTGGTGGTGCCAGCGCTGCAAGAGAGCGCGCATGGCGGCGATCCGCTCGCCCCGCGCATGCAGGCGGCGGGCGGCGACCGCAAGGCGCGCCTCACGGGAACAAAAGTTTCGGTATGCGCCGGCGGGGCCGACGGTTTTTTGGTCAGCGCCACCGGCGCCGACGGGCCGGCCCTCTATTATGTGCCACGCGATGCCCCCGGTTTGCGTATGACCACAGCGCCGACCGTGGAGGGCCGCAGCCTTGCAACGCTGACGCTCGAAACCACGCCCGCCGACTTGGTGCCGCCGCGGCAATCGTCGCGCAGCGCAGTGGAGGCGTTGACCGACCTCGCGCTCGTCGCGCTCGCCGCCGAGTTGCTCGGCGTGATGCAAGGGGCCCAGGAGCTGACCTTCGGGTATCTGCGGGTACGCAAACAGTTCGGCAAGCCGATCGGCAGCTTTCAGGCACTGCAGCACAAGGCGGTCGACATCTACATCAAAACCGAGACGACGCGATCGCTGCTCTATCAGGTCGCAGCCGCCAACGATCCTTATCGCATCGATCCCGCGCTCGCGGTGGCGGTGAAAGCCAAGGCGTCGGAGGACGCGCTCGCGGTGACGCAAGCCTGCATCCAGCTCCACGGCGCCATCGGTTTCACCGACGAGCATGACATCGGCCTTTATCTCAAGCGCGCGCTGCTGCTGTCGTCGCTGTTCGGCAACGCCGCGGCGCAGCGCCGCCGCTATGCCGAAATCGCCGAATTGACGATGTAGGTGCGGCTGCGGCATGAGCGTCAGGTTTCCCAGCGCGAGCGCGCCCGATATGCTCGCCCCGAACAGCATTTGCGCATCGCCTATGCCGCATCAGGAGACATCATGAGCGCTGAGCAGACCGTCACCTACGATCTCGAGGGCGAGATTGCTTTCGTCGGACTCAACCGCCCCGACAAGCGCAACTGCTTCAATCCCACCGTGATGAAGCAACTGCGTGAGGCCATCGAGCGCGCCGGCGAAGAGGCCAAATGCGGCATCATCTTCGGCCATGGCGACAATTTCTGCGCCGGGCTCGATCTGCGCTGGGCGGCGGAGAACTGGAAGCAGGGGCGCTCGCAGCGGCTACCTTTCCCGTTCAATCGCAATACCTATTTCGAGGCGATGGCGCGCGGCAACATCCCGTTCATCGCCGCCCTGCACGGCGCTACGCTCGGCGGCGGGTTGGAGACGGCCGCCGCCGCCCACATCCGCGTCGCCGACGAGACCACCTATTTCGGCCTGCCCGAGGGCACCCGCGGCATCTTCATCGGCGGCGGCGGTTCGGTGCGGGTCGCGCGCCTGATCGGCTTTGCCCGCATGCAGGACATGATGCTCACCGGCCGCGTGCTCAGATGCGACGAGGCCGAGCGCTATGGCATCGTGCAGTACGTCGTGCCCAATGGTCAGCACCTTGCCAAGGCCAAGGAGCTGGCGCTGAAAATCTGCAAGAACGCGCCGCTGTCGAATTTCGCCATCACCAACAGCCTGCCGCGGATTCAGGATATGTCGTACGACGACGGGCTTTATTTCGAGCGCATGGTGGCCGAATACACGCGCAGCCCGGAATCGGTCGAACGGTTGCGGCAGTTCCTCGACAAGACGGCGCCGCGGGTGCGGCCCGATTAAGCTTGATCCTATCGACGGGAGACAACGCCAATGAGTCTGCGTGACAACGCGATCGTCGCCTATGCTGAAACCAAGGTGATGAAAAAGAGCGATCGCGACGTCTGGGTATTGGCCGGCGAGATTTTGGAAGCGCTGCTCGACAAGACCGGCTTCGACAAAGCCGAGGTCGACGGCCTGGTCATGTCCGGCCTTACCGGGACTGGCGGCGCCAGCATGTTCTGGGCCCAGAGCACCTGCGACATGCTCGGCCTCGAAGTCGGCTTCTGCGAGCAGGTGCACACTGGCGGCTGCTCGGCGGTCGGCGCGGTGGCGCGTGCCGCGGCCGCGATTGACGCCGGCCTGTGCGAAGTGGCGCTGTGCCTCTACGCCGACACTCATGTGCGCGAGCACAACGGCCGCAACGACCGCAATTATCGGCGCGACTGGACCGAGCCATATGGTCTGTTGGGACCGCCCGGCGCGTTCGGTCTGCTGCAGCGCGCTTACGACGCCAAGTACGGTGTCGATCTGCGCGCGCTCGGCAAGCTCGCCGTCACGCAACGCAACCACGCGATTCTCAACGAGAACGCTTGTGAAGAGTTGCGCTTGCCGATCACCATCGAGGATTATCTTAATTCTCGCCTGATCGCCGACCCCATTAGGCTGCTCGACTGCGTCATGCTGGCCGATGGCGCCGCCGGCTTGATCGTGACCAGCAGAAAACGCGCCAAGGAAAAGGGCCTGCACAAGTGCGTCATCCCGATCGGCTACGCCGAGCGCACCAACTTTCTCGGTGGCGAGAATTTTGTCGACGTCACCCGCAGTGGTCACGAGATCGCCGGCAAGAAGGCGCTCGCGGCCGCCGGGCTCGACATCAAGGACATCCGCTCGTTCCACCCTTACGACGACTTCCTGATCGCCATCGTGATCCAATTCGAGGCGTTCGGCTTCTGCAAGCCGGGGCAGGGCATGGCGTTCGTGCGCGACACCGACCTGTCCTACAAAGGCACGCTGCCGATGAACACCGGCGGCGGCCAGATTTCCGCAGGGCAGGCGGCCTGCTCGTCGCACAATCTGATCGAAGGCGTGCGCCAGCTCATGGGCGAAGCAGGCGAACGCCAGGTCAAGGACACCACCAACGCGCTGGTCACCGGCATCGGCTGGATCAACTACGGGCGCAATTGGGGCTCGAGCGCCGCACTGGCGCTCATCCCGAACCAATAGAGGGAATCATGGCCGTCACACTCAACGATACCCTCAATGTCAAACGCGACATCAAGCACTACGATTTCGGCATGCCGTTCTGGGAAGCGACGCGGCAGAAGAAGCTCGTAATTCAGTACTGCAAGACGGCAAAAAAATATCAGCACTTTCCCCGGCCGGTCAGCATCTTCACCGGCCGCCGCCGCGATATCGAATGGCGCGAGGTGTCCGGCAAGGGCACGGTGTTCTCCTTCACCATCGCGCACCGTGGCACGCCGGCGTTTCAGGGCGCCGAGCCTTATGCCATCGCCAGCGTCACGCTCGACGTCGGCGTCAACATCATCGCCGACGTGGTCAACTGCACGGCAGACGAGCTGAAAGTCGGCATGAAGGTGAAGCCGTACTGGCATCCGCTGGCCAACGGCGAGCACCTCTTGATGTGGCAGCCCGACAAGGACGCGGCATGAGCGGAGCGGAAGGCGCGCGCGGTCCCAAGGCGGTCGCGCGATTCCTGCGGCCGCGTTCGGTCGCCGTTATCGGCATCTCGACCCGGGCCGGCAGCGCCGGGCAGATCATCCTGCAATGCCTGAAGATCAATGGTTTTACGGGCGACGTGTATCTGGTCGGCCGCACGGATGAGCCGATCGACGGCCGCCGCGTGCTCAAAAGCGCCGGCGACTTGCCGGAAGGTGTCGACCTTGCGGTGTTCACGCTGCCTGCCGCTGCTGTACCCGAGGCGATGCAAGCCTGCGCGCGGCGCAAGGTCGGCTCGGCGCTGGTGTTCGCCGCCGGCTTCGCCGAAACCGGCGATTACGCCACGCAGGACACCGTCGCTACGACCGCCCGCGCCGCCGGATTGGCGATCGTCGGGCCGAACTGCCTCGGCGTCACCAACAATGTCGACGGCCTGATGCTGCACATGCTTTACGCGCGCGAGGCGTTGCGCGGCGTCAGCGAAGGTGTCGCCATCGTCGGCCAGAGCGGCGGACTGCTCGGCCACTTCCAGCGCGCCTGCGACGGCCGCGGCATTCCGGTATCCTACGTGATCTCGACCGGAAACGAAGCCGGCCTCGAAACCATCGACTTTATCGAATTTCTGGTCGACGACGCCGCCACCCGGGTGATCGCGGCCTATTGCGAGGAGATCAGGCGGCCGCAAGCGTTTCTGGCGGCGCTCCGCCGCGCGCGCGCCGCCGGCAAGCCGGTGGTGCTGATGCTGGCCGGCCGCAGCGCCAAGGCGCGCAAGGCGGCGCAATCGCACACCGGCGCGCTGGTCAGCGACTTCGCCACGGTGCGCACATTGGCCGAGGACGCTGGCGCCATCGTGGTCGGCACCATGGACGAGGCCGTCGATCTTGTCGCCATCTTGCAGCGTTTCCCGGTGCCGCCGACCAAGGGTGTCGGCGTGCTCACGGCTTCGGGCGCCTATGTGGGACTCACCAACGATTTCGCCGAGGACATCGGGCTCGATCTGCCGGAGCTCGATCCGGCAACGCTACGCACGATCAGCGATACGCTGCCGGCCTACGGCAATTACGGCAACCCGCTCGACACAACGGCCGGATTTACGCCGGCCATGCTGCCCGCCGTCACCAAGGCGCTGATCGACGATCCGAACGTCGGCATGCTGTTCATCTCGTTTCCCATCAATACGCCGATTCCCGTCAAGGCTTTCAACGAGGGCATGGCGCATTCACCCAAGCCCAAGGTCATGGTCGCGCTCGGCGACAGTTGGCCGCTCGGCGACGACGTGATGGCGGCGGTGAACGAAGGCCCCGCGGTGTTCTCGCGTTCGTCCGACCGCATGCTGCGCGCCATTGCGCTTTACACCCGCTACGGCCGGCTTCTTGCCCGCAAGCACGCAGCCGTCGTGGCGGCGCCGATCGCGGGGTTGCCGAAGCTCGGCAAGGGCGCGCAACCGGAATGGCTCGGCAAGAAAGCGCTTGCTGCGGCCGGCATTCGTATCCCCGATGGTGCGCTCGCGCGAACCGTGGATGAAGCGGCCACTGTCGCGGCGCAGATCGGCTATCCGGTGGTCCTCAAGGCGCAGGCGGCGGCCTTGTCGCACAAGACCGAGGCTGGCGCGGTGGCGCTCAATCTCGGTGACGAAGCCGCGCTGCGCACGGCCTGGGACGCGACGACCCGCAACGTCAAGCGGGCCGCGCCTGATGTTGAACTCGACGGCGTGCTGGTCGAAAAAATGTCGCCGCGCGGCATCGAGCTCATGGTCGGCGCCAAGCGCGACCCCGGCTGGGGCGCTGTGCTGCTGCTTGGGCTCGGCGGCATCTGGGTCGAGGCGCTCGGCGACATACAGGTGCTGCCGGGGGGCGCCGACAAGGCGCAGATCGTGGAAGCGCTGCAAAAGCTTCGCGCCGCAAAACTTCTCGCCGGAGTACGTGGCGCAGCCCCGGCCGATATCGAAGCGGCGGCGCAGGTCGTGCTGGCGATCGGCCGGCTGATGCAGAGCGTTCCCGAAATAACCGAGATCGACATTAATCCGCTGATGGTTCACGCCCGCGGCCACGGCGCGACGGCGCTCGACGCGCTGATCGTCGTCGGCCCATGCCACGCCAAGAAAATCGGCTAGGCTTCGCCCGCATTTTTTCGAGGTCAAAGAGGCATGGCGGAAGGGGTGGGATTCGAACCCACGAGGGAGCGTAACCCCCTGCCGGTTTTCAAGACCGGTGCCTTAAACCACTCGGCCACCCTTCCGAATTTGGAATATCAATCTCGCGTAACAAAACCATGAGCCGGGGAAATAGGGCGGCTTGGCTGTCGAGTCGAGTCGCACCACGCCGCAGGCAGATGCGGGAGCTGCCGCGGGAGCGCGCAACGTTGCGAGAACCACGCCCACCTCAATCAAGTGAGGAAATCGTGGTATTTGCGCCCGTTGCGCGCCGTTGCGTTTGCAGCGGTGCGCAGCGCTGCGGCGCAACATGGCGACACGCGCGTGTTGATCGCCGGCCCGGCCTACGCCTGTGACGGCGGATATTCGCTCGGCACCATGAAATGCAGGTTGAAATCTCCGGCCTCGCTCATCAGCCGATGGGTCAACTTGTTGCCGGAGGCGTCATGCGCGAGCCAAGCGTCCCATTGCGGGGTGCCGGGCGTTACGCGGACCGCGTTCTGCGGGACCTGGGCGGCATATTCGCGCTCGATATCGCTCGACTTTCCTCCAGGCTGGATAACTGACCTCCATCGACCGATTTCATGCAGCGCAAGTGGTAGATCAGGTTTCTCTTCAATGAGTGGAGGGTGGTCCGGCGCCTCCTGAGAGAGCATGGAAACCGTTTTCTCCATCGCGCCTGCTGCTGCATCTGGCAAGTTGCGCTGATATTGCGAGGATGGCGCTTCGATATCATCGCGGTCCAGCCAGGGAGACAAGTATTTCAACAGAGTCTCGACTTGGCGCTCATCGATGCGAAGCCGAAAGGCGAGCTTGCGATTGTCGGGAAGGTTGCCGTCATTCTCGCTCGCGACGAGCCAGATCATCACAAGCGCTTTGGCCTCTTCGCCGGACAGCTCATGCCAATCGGGATCGTCCAAGAGATCGCGACAGAGCTTGATCCAGGGCGGCCGGCGATCCTTGAAGTGCTGAAACCTGTTCCAATTTTTGACCCTGGCCGCCATGTCGCCCTCACTAGGGCCGTGCGGCGCGCTACGGCGCACCATCGCCAGGGATGCCAACTCGAAGAGGCCCGACACGCCGCATTGCTGCTAAACGGCGTGGGGTCGTCCCTAGCTCTACAAGTGCGACCGAGCGGCCCCCATCCCCCGACACCCCGCCGCCCGGTCATACAGCCTCGTTTCGTGCCCACTAAGCACGCCCAAAACTAGAGCCGCCTTGAAGTGCTTTTTGTGGCGGAATTGAGCAATCGAAGATTTACGGGAGAGCGTTGCTTTTTCGACACGGTGCGGTGCGTGCCGCCGTTCCAGCCTAGCGCCTGCCTGCCCAGGAAACTTCGGCGCTGACGAAAGCTTAACTAGCTAGTCTAGTTGAAGCCCCAGAGGGAGCAGACATGCCGGAACCAACCAAAAAACAGCCGGACATCCCGCCTAAAAAGCCCGATGTCCAGCCGGAGCCACGACCCGAAGAGATTCCTCAGGACAAAGACGTTCCCGAAAAAGAATCTCCTCCGATGCAGCTCCGCGCAACCTCGGCCTGAGAAGGATTGCACAGTCACTGGAGGGTCGTGCTTTCGCGGCGCGCCATGCAGCCCGATGGCAGGCCTCGAGGGCAACGCTTTGTCGCGGCGAAATCCGTTAGAACTCGCAATAATCTGCGGCGTTGTCACCGGTTGCAGTCAGCCATTTGGGGCTGCTAGACCAGCCCGCCGGCGCAATTGCGAGGAAGAGCCATGTCGACTAAAGCGCGTCTTTGGGCCGCCGCCCTGATTGGGCTCTCGGCGCTGGTAGCGCCCGCGCATGCCGACGATTACTTCAAGGGCAAGACCTTCACAATCGTGCCCGGCTTCTCGCCGGCCGGCGGCTACGACACGTATGCGCGCAATCTCGCCCGCTATATCGGCAACCACATTCCCGGCCATCCCAACGTCATCGTGCAGAACATGCCGGGCGCCGGTAGCCTGACCTCGGTGCGCTATCTCGACCTGACGGCGCCGAAGGACGGCACGGTGATGACCATCTTCAATCCGGGGCTGGTCACCCAATCCATCGTGCAGCCGGAACGCGTCCACCTCGATTTCCGCAAGATCGCTTGGGTCGGCATCGTCACGCCGGATTACCGAGTCTGCTACGGCTACGGCGACAAGGGCATTTCCAGCTGGGACCAGCTGATGCACGGCGGCAAGCAGTTCATCATCGGCTCGACCGGCAAGGGCTCCGGCAACTACATCAACGGCGCCGTGTTGCGAATTGTTTTCCACGCCCCCGTCAAGCAGGTGCTTGGTTTTCCGGGCAGCGCCGAGCAGCGGCTGGCCATTCAACAGGGCGAGCTCGACGGCGATTGCGGTTCGTACAGCTCGATTCCGGTCGATTGGATCAAGAGGGGCCTCGCCCACAGCTTCGTGCGCTTCATCAAGGACAAGCCGCCGGAGGTTCCGGATAGCGCCACCTTCATCGGCGATTTCGCGACCAGCGACCAGCAGCGGCAGCTGTTGCGGCTGCTCAATGGTGGCGACGAAGTCGGCCGCCCGTTCATCATGTCCAAGCAGGTACCGGCGGACCATCTGGCCATCATCCGGCAGGCGTTCGACGAGACCATGAAGGATCCGGCCTTCCTCGCCGATATGGCCAAACAAGAATTGCCCGTGCACCCGCTCAGCGGCGCGCAGGCGGAAAAGACGGTCGAGGAGCTGACCAGCGTGCCGGCCGATATCGTGAAGCTGGCCAAGCCGATCTACGAGTGACAGGAATCAGTAGTCAGTAATCAGTAATCAGTAATCAGACCCGGGAAGGGGGCACAACGCGTCCGACCTGCGGCGTTGATTACTGACTACTGATTCCTGGTCCTGCAACGTCCCATTCACTATGGCGGGGGCCGCGGCCATTTCCGCCACATTGTGACCACGCTAGAATTCGATAGCTAAGCTGTGGGTGCGGGGACGGGGACAATGGGGCGGCGGGTCCACGCGGCGTTGCGGCGTATTGCGCCGACGTGCGCCTGCGCGGCGGCCTGCCTGTTGCTCGCGCATTGCTCGAGCTCCCGAGTCGATCCCCGTTATGGCGTGTCGGCGAGCCCGCGCGTCGTCGAGCCCGGCGAGCCGGTGCCCAAAGGCGGCGGCACCTATCGGGTCGGCAATCCCTATGTGGTCGCCGGCCGGGTCTATGTGCCCGAATACGATCCGCAATACCGCGCCGAGGGACTTGCCTCCTGGTACGGCGACGACTTCCACGGCCGTTATACGGCGAACGGCGAGATTTTCGACCTCAATGGCATCACGGCGGCGCACCCCACCATGCCGCTGCCGAGCTATGCGCGCGTGACCAATCTCGACAACGGCCACTCGCTTATCGTGCGCGTCAACGATCGCGGCCCCTATGCCCGAAACCGCGTCATCGACGTGTCGGTGCGGGCGGCCAAATTGCTGGAGTTTTATCGCCGCGGCACCACCAGGGTGCGGGTTGAGTATGTCGGCCGCGCGCCGATCGATGGCACCGATGACCGCATGCTCGAGGCCACGTTGCGCGAGCACGGGCCGGCGCCGCTGCCAAGCAGCGTGCGGATCGCTCGGGGTCCGGCGTTCCCGCCGGCTCCGCCGCCGCCAACCCCCATTCTGGCGGGCTTTTCGGGCCGCGCGCCGGCGCAACCGCCGCCGCGGCGCGCGGTCGGACCAGCCGCGATGTCCTACGCCGAGCCGTTCGGCATGGACGGCACTGCGCAATTCCTCAATGGCCGCGGTCTGTACTGAGCCGGCTCGCCGCGACGCCAAGCCTCGTCATTTTTGCGTGTGGTGACGCGCGCCCTATTGTAGGCACGAGCGAAGCGCGACAACTTGAGCACAGCGTTTTCCAAAACGTTTTCGGAGCCGAAACGTGCGTGCGAGGCAAGCAACGGGGAGGGGAGGCGGACTGGTCGCCGGCCTTGCTGTGCCGCCAGCGATTGCAGTCGCCGGCATGATCGTGCTCGCTATCAGCTTGGCCTTTGCCGCCCCGGCGAGCATGACCGGCGGGGCCAGCAAAAAGGCCGAGTATCAGACCAGCGTGCCCAACGCCGTCCTGATTGAGCCGAAAAGCGACAGCATCCTGTTCGAGAAGAACGCCGATCAGCCCGTCGAGCCGGCAAGCTTGGCCAAGCTGATGACGCTCGAATTCGTGTTTCATCAGATCAAGGAAGGTAAGCTCAAGCTCACCGATCAGTTCACCATCAGCGAGAACGCCTGGCGCAAGGGTGGCGCGCCGTCGCATGGCTCGACCATGTTCGCCGCCATTCACAGCCAAATTGGCGTCGAAGATTTGATCCGCGGCATCATCGTCGATTCCGCCAATGACGCCTGCATCGCGCTTGCCGAGGGCCTGGCCGGCAATGAAGCGGCATTCGGCCAGATGCTGACCAAGCGCGCGCGCGAGATTGGGCTCGAGCATTCCAACTTCACCAATTCGACCGGTTACTCCGATCCGGGGCTGCGCGTCACCGTGCGCGATCTCGCCGAACTGGCGCGCCACATCATGCAGACCTATCCGGAGTTTTATCCGTACTTTGCCGAGCGCGATTTCACCTGGAACAAGATCCACCAGACCAACCGCAATCCGTTGTTAGGCATGGGTCTCGGTGCTGACGGGCTGAAGACCGGCGATACGGCCGAAGCCGGTTTTACTCTGGTCGGTTCGGCCGTGCAGGATGAGTTGCGGCTGATCGTCGTTCTCACCGGCGCAAAATCCGAGAAGGAGCGCGCCGAGGAAGCGCGCAAGCTGCTGGAATGGGGTTTTAAGGGTTTCGAGACCCGCGTCTTGTTTGCCGAGGGCCAGACCGTCGGCGAAGCCAAAGTGTTTGGCGGCAAGACGAGCTACGTGCCGCTGGTGGGGCCCGGCATCGTGAAAGTGATGATGCCCCGCAATAACGAGGAACGGCTGTCGGCCCGCATCGTCTACACGGGCCCGGTGCCCGCGCCGGTTGCCAAGGGCCAGCCGATCGGCAAGCTCGAAGTACGCCGCGGCGACAGCCTAGCGCTCGAAGTGCCGCTGCGCGCCGCCGAGGATGTCGGTCCCGGCTCGATGTCGAAGCGCGCCATGGACGCGGTCACCGAGTTGATGATCGGCCTGTTCCGGGCCGGCGTCGATCGGTTATGATTGCGCAAGCGTTTTTGCGCCTTTGAACAGCCTGCGTTGTCCCTATATTCCCGAAGCTGAGATCGCGAATGCATAAGCAGCGGCAAACTATTGATCGCAATGAATGATCGCCTGGACAATGACGCCTCGATGAAGCCGCAGGCCGAACCAGAACAAGCCGGCCGGGTGCTCGGAAAATTCATCACGTTCGAGGGCGGCGAGGGCACCGGCAAGTCCACCCAGGCCGCCACCCTGGCGCGCCGGCTGGAATCGATGGGGATCGGCGTGCTGCTGACCCGCGAGCCCGGGGGCTCGCCGGGCGCCGAGATCATTCGTCACGTGCTGCTGTCGGGGGCGGCAAAGCCGTTCGGGGCGGAAGCCGAAGCCATGCTGTTTGCCGCGGCGCGCGAGGATCACATCAAGTGCGCGATCAAGCCGGCGCTCGAAGCCGGCAAGTGGGTGGTGTGCGACCGCTTCGCCGATTCCACCCGGGTCTATCAGGGCGCCGTCGGCGCGGTCGATGCGCGCTTGATCAAGGCGCTGGAGCGGGTCTCGGTCGGCGAACTCAAGCCGGATCTGACGCTTATTCTCGACGTGCCGGTCAAGCTCGGATTGAAGCGCGCTGCCGGCCGGCGGCGCGGTTCGGCGCCCGACCGTTTCGAGGCCGAAAAGCTCGAGTTTCACGAAAAGCTGCGCGGTGCCTATCTGTCGCTCGCCGAAGCGGAGCCGCAGCGCTGTGTGGTCGTCGACGCCAGCGTTCAGAAAAAAGAAGTTGCCGCCCGCGTGTGGAAAGTGGTCAACGCGCGGTTCGATCCGGCCACGACGCCCATGATCTACGAGAATTTGACCGCATGAGCGCGGCCGAGGCAGAGGAAGCCGCAGCGCCGCATCCGCGCGCGTCGACCGTGCTGTTTGGTCACCATGCCGCCGAACAAGGCATGCTGGCCGCTTATCGCGGCGGGCGTGTGCCGCACGCGTTTTTGATCGTCGGACCCAAGGGCATCGGCAAGGCGACGCTAGCCTACCGCATGGCGCGCTTCGTCCTCGCCCATCCCTATCCGGCTGCGGCGCGGGTGCAGGACGCCAGCTCGCTCGCGGTCGATGCCGATCACCCGGTGGCGCGCCGCGTCGCCGCCCAGGCCCAGGGCGATCTTCTGGTGCTCGAACGCACCGTCAACGATCGCGGCGTGCTGCGCCAGCAGATCGCGGTCGACGACGTGCGCCGTACCGTGTCGTTCTTCGGCTCGACGGCCGGGGAGGGCGGCTGGCGCGTCGCCATCGTCGATGCGGTCGACGAGCTCAATGCATCGGGCGCCAACGCGTTGCTCAAGATTTTGGAGGAGCCGCCGCAGCGCGCCCTGCTTTTGCTGGTCAGCCATTCGGCAGCGCGGGTGCCGGCGACGCTGCGCTCGCGCTGCTGCGTGGTGCGGCTGCGGCCGCTGTCGCAAGACGAGGTCGCGGCTGCTGTCGCCGGTGCGACCGGCGGCGCTGCGAACGATACGCAGGTTGCGGCCGCGGCGGCGGCCGCCGAGGGCAGCGTCGCCCGTGCATTGGCGCTGCTCGACGAGGACGCGCGCGAACTGCGCCAGCAGGCGGTCGCGCTGCTTGAGCGGCTGCCGAGCGTCGATGCGAACTCCTTGCATGCGCTGGGCGACGCGCTGGCCGGTACCGACCCGCTGCCCCTTGCCGCCTTCGTCGACACGGTCAACGCCTGGCTCTCACGGCGGCTCGACACGGCACCAGCGGAAGTCGGCCGTCTGGCGCGCCTCGCCGACGCCTGGGAGCGCATCAACCAGTCGGCGCGCGACGCCGAAACCTACAATTTGGAGCGAAAACCCTTTGTTTTCGGGGTGTTCGGCTTGCTTGCCGAGGCGACGCGCGGTTGATACCTACGGCGGATGTCCGGCAAGCCGTTTTACATCACCACCGCGATCGCCTACCCGAACGGGCCGCCGCATATCGGCCACGCCTATGAAATCGTCGCCACCGATGCCATCGCGCGCTTCGCGCGGCTCGACGGCCGCGATGTGTTCTTCCTCACCGGCACCGACGAGCACGGCATCAAGATGCTGCAGACCGCGGCCAAGGAAAGGCTGACGCCACGTGAGCTGGTCGAACGTAACGTGCCGCGCTTCCAGGCCATGGCGCGCAAATTCAACTGCTCGAACGACGACTTCATCCGCACCACCGAGCCGCGGCACTACCGCTCATCGGAGGCGATCTGGCAACGCATGGCCGACGCCGGCGATATTTATCTCGACAAGTATTCCGGCTGGTACTCGGTGCGTGACGAGGCCTATTACGACGAGAGCGAAACCCGCCTCGACGATAACGGCCAGCGCGTCGGTCCGCAGGGCACGCCGGTCGAATGGGTCGAGGAGGAGAGCTATTTCTTCAAATTGTCGGCATTCGGCGACCGGCTGCTCGACCTTTACAAGCGTAATCCGGAGTTCGTGCTGCCCAAGGAGCGCCTGAACGAGGTCGCAAGCTTTGTTCGCGGCGGGCTCAACGACCTTTCGCTGTCGCGCACGACCTTTGATTGGGGCATCAAGGTGCCCGGCAATCCCAAGCATATCATGTATGTCTGGGTCGACGCCCTGACCAACTATATCACTGCGGTCGGCTATCCCGATACCGAAAGCGAAAAATTCAAGAAATACTGGCCGGCCGATCTGCATGTCATCGGCAAGGACATCGTGCGTTTCCACGCGGTGTACTGGCCGGCTTTCCTGATGTCGGCGGGAATCGAAGTGCCGCGGCGTGTTTTTTCCCACGGGTTTTTGTTCAACCGTGGTGAGAAAATGTCGAAATCGGTCGGCAACGTCATCGATCCGTTCGCGCTCGCCGACGCCTACGGCGTCGATCAGCTGCGCTATTTTTTGCTGCGCGAAGTGCCGTTCGGCCAGGACGGCAATTATAGCCACGAAGCGATCGTCAACCGCATCAACGCCGACCTCGCCAACGACCTCGGCAATCTGGCGCAGCGCTCGCTCACCATGGTGGGGCGCGCGTCGGGCGGCGTGTTGCCGAAGCCGGGCGCGTTCAGCGCCAATGACCAGGCGATCCTCGCCGCCGCCGACGCCATGGTCGGCAAGGCGCGCGACGCCATGGCGACGCAGCAATTGCATCAGGTACTCAACGCCGTTTGGGCGGTCGTAGCCGACGCGAACCGCTACTTCGCCGGCGAGGCACCGTGGGCGCTGGCCAAGACCGATCCGGCGCGGCAGGGCACGGTGCTTTACGTCACCGCCGAAGTGCTGCGGCAGATCGCGGTCCTGACGCTGCCGTTCATGCCCGACAGTGCGGGAAAATTGCTTGATCTCTTGGCGGTGCCCACCGCAGAGCGTGTGTTTTCGTTCCTGGGCGGCGCGCATCGCATCGCCGCCGGCGCCAAATTGCCGGCACCGGCGCCGGTGTTCCCGCGTTATGTCGAACCGGACGATGCATTCGCGAGTCCCAAGGCGATGCTTCGTCGCGCAAGGCAACAAATTGATAATTTGGAAATTGAAATCAACGCGTTTGCGAAGGACAAGCCATGGGCTTATGTCGTCGAGCTAGATTCAGATGGCATGACAAATCTGCATAAAATTAAATTCAATGCTCGGCTCTCCGACGATCTTCCACATCTCGTGTTTGAAGCGGCCAATAACCTGCGATCGGTCCTCGACCAGCTTGGGTTTGTCGTGGCTAAATTAGCTGGCAAGCCGAACCCAAAATCGTGCAAGTTTCCGGTCGGCCCGACGGAAGGCGACATGAAGAATAATGCGAAGGGGGGCTGCAGAGATTTACCGGAACAAATCCGCGCCCTTTTTGAGAGCTTCAGCGCTTATAAAGGAGGTAACAATCACCTTTGGGCGCTGAATGAAATTGCCAATGGGCCCAAACACAAGACTCTCATTCCAGTTACCATCGGAGGTGGCCTGGGTATAAATTCTCTAAGGGTTATCAAGCCGGGATCAGGAGGGGTCGGTATCGCGGCTCCGCGCTGGGATAGTGGCAAGAATGAAATAGTATTTTTCCGCGTGCCCGTAGACGCGGAAATTCAAGTTGATGGCAATGTCACTTTTTCGGTAGCGATGGATGACGTTGATGGCCTCGTTCGTGGACAGCAGCCGGTTTCTCTCCTCCGCAACATGGCCAAAGAGGTTGAGAAGGTGCTGATGTCAACTGAAAACGCTGCTCGTGACCTGCGGCTTTTGAAATAACCAACTTGAGTTCTGAACCCAGATCACAAGCCATGCTGATCGATAGCCACTGCCACCTCGATTTTCCCGATTTCGCCGCCGAGCTCGATGGCGTCGTCGAGCGGGCGCGGCAGGCCGGCATTGGGCGCCTGGTGACGATCTCGACGCGCGTGCGGCGGCATCGCGAGGTGCTGGCGATCGCCGAGCGGTTTGCCGACGTGTATTGCTCCGTCGGCACGCATCCGCATTACGCCCACGAGGAACTCGACTTAAGCGCTGCCGATCTTGTGGCGCGCACGCGGGGCGAAAAGGTGGTTGCGCTCGGCGAAGCGGGGCTCGATTACCACTACGACAATTCGCCCCGCGAGGCGCAGGAGCGGGGTTTTCGCACCCATATCGCCGCGGCGCGCGAGACCGGGCTGCCGCTCGTCATCCATTCGCGCGACGCCGACGCCGATACCGCGCGGGTCCTTGAAGAGGAGATGGATAAGGGCGCCTTCGCGGCGGTGCTGCATTGCTTTACCGGCGGCCCCGATCTGGCCCGCCGCGCCGTCGCGCTCGGCCACTTCGTCTCGTTCACCGGCATCCTGACGTTCAAGAACTCGACCGCGCTGCGCGCCATAGCCGGGGAATTGCCTGCCGATCGTATTCTAGTCGAAACCGACGCACCATACCTCGCCCCCGGCCGCTACCGCGGCAAGCGCAACGAACCGGCCTATGTGGTCGAGACCGCCAAAGTTCTCGCCGAAACCCGCGGCGTGTCGTTCGACCAGATCGCGCGGCAGACCACCGACAATTTCTTCCGCCTGTTCGCCAAGGTGCCGCGTCCCGCCGCAGCGGAGGCATCGCGCCATGCGGCCCAGCTGCAGACGCCGGCCGCATGAGCGAGCAAGCAACGTTGAAGTTCACGATCCTCGGCTGCGGCTCATCGGGCGGCGTGCCGCGGCCGGCCTTGGGCTGGGGCGCCTGCGATCCGAGTAATCCGAAGAATCGGCGCCGGCGCACTTCGTTTTTGGTCGAACGGCGCGGCGCCGCGGGAATCACCCGCGTGCTGGTCGACACTTCGCCTGACTTGCGCGAGCAGCTCTTGGCAGCCGACGTCGATCACCTCGATGCCGTGCTCTACACCCACGAGCACGCCGACCACACCCACGGCATCGACGATCTGCGCTCGCTGTTCATCAAGCAGCGCCATCGGATTCCGGTCTATCTTGACGCGTCGACCGCGGCCATGATGCACACGCGCTTCAACTATTGCTTCGAGGCGCCGCCCGGCAGCGATTATCCGCCTATCGTGCGCGAGCACCGCCTCGCCGCCGGTCAGCCGATTACCGTTTCGGGGCAGGGCGGCCCGATCACGGCGCTGCCCATATTGCAGGCGCACGGCGACATCGCCTCGCTCGGCTTCCGCTTCGGCAATGTCGGCTACTCGTGCGACCTCAGCAGCATGTCTGACGAAAGCGCGGCCGCGTTCGCCGGCCTGGAGGTCTGGATTGTCGATGCCTTGCGCGACCGTCCGCACCCGAGCCATTTCTCGGTCAGCGATGCGCTCGCCTGGATCGAGCGCCTCAAGCCGCGCCGCGCCATCCTCACGAACCTGCACGCCGATCTCGACTACGACGATTTACGCCGCAAGCTGCCGCCCCAAGTCGAGCCGGGTTTCGACGGAATGAGCTTGGAAGTGGCCCATTCCATGGGGATTTGAGCTCTTAGGGCGAAGTTACACTTGACGTACCAAGCCGCTAAATGTAGGTCAAGCCCGCATTCGCCGTGAATGCTGGCGCGCCCGGTTATCGCT
>Ga0070730_10001707_pt1 | contig 20853 bp, 22 predicted proteins | sample Coa_R1_3_FD_66447 | JGI IMG/M metagenome (GOLD analysis project Ga0070730, IMG submission 66447) | Surface soil microbial communities from Centralia Pennsylvania, which are recovering from an underground coalmine fire - Coalmine... | ecosystem: Environmental > Terrestrial > Soil > Unclassified ... | reverse complement strand
TCCAACCGGCTGCGCTCCGTTTGACGGGCACGGCACGGCCTGTCAGGGTTGCGTGGTACATGACCTCCTAGCCCATCTGGGCTAGGACCCGGTGGCCCCACGTGGCGGCCCCGGAGTGGCTGCGCCGCCGGCGAACGATCGCTTCGACCTGGCGGAGCGCCGACGGAACCCGTATCCGGAGAACCTGTTGCGAAACCCCACGCGGGTGCGTGTCACCCTGCTGCTCGCTGCAATGCTGCTGGTCGTCTCGGCCATCAGCGCCCACGCCGCGGCTCCATCTCCCGGCGCCACGAGCGTCTCGGCACACGACGCGGCGCACCTCGTCGCTCCATCTGCCACCGCTGATCGCGGTGACGAGGTGTCCTTGATGCACCGGCGCCCCGCCACCACGAGCCGACCAAACCAGGCAGCGGCCTCGGGGCGACGCTCGGCAGCGGCATCGGCTCCTGAGGCGCATGGCATCGCCAGCACGTATGGTGGCACCGCGGGGTTCATCGGGGTCGCCGCGGTCGCGCTGCCCGGCCCGCTCGGCGGCTCCTACGACGGGAGCGTGCAGCGGATGGTCACCATCTGCGCCGACCGCTGCGCCCGGCTCCCTGTCGTCGACTGGTGCGACTGCTACTGGGGCACGGAGGCGCAGCGCGTCGCGGATCTGAGCCCGCAGGCATGGAGCCTGGTCACCAGCCTGCCCCGCTCGCGCGGGCTCGTCGTGGTGGTCGTCTACCTCGCCTGACCGATGTCGCCGCCGGCCGTGGCCGGCGCCCCTGCCATCACTGGCAGGAGACGGTCACCCGTGCCGGCGCTCCGTCCACCCCGGAGATGCTCTGCTGCAAGGTCACCGTCGCACCGGCGGGAACCTCGGGGGTGACGGCGTTGGCCAGCGCCAGGTCGCGGCCCCCGGAATCGAGCGCGTGGAGCTCGCACTTCGCCCGACCCGGCTTCGAGCCGTGGTTCGTGACCGACACGCTGGCGAGCACCGAGCCCTGACCGTCAGGCTGGACGCGTAGCGTTGTGGCGCTGTACGGCCCGATGCCGCGCATCGCCAGGCTGGCGGCACCCGCCAGCAGGGCGACCGCGATGACGATCGCGACCGCCACCGTCGCGTGATACTGGGTGGCCGATGGCGTCGCCATGCCGGCCCGGTTGCAGACCTCGCAGATCGTCTCGTCCGGGCCGATCTCGCGGCCGCACTTGTAGCAGTTGCGCATCGGCCGTGGGTCGACGGCGCGCTCGGCGACGGGCCGCGGTGCGGTCACTCGTGGCCCTCGGGCAGCCGCTCGCCGGCGCGGATCGGCACCGACAGGCGGTTCTCCGGCGGCGAGAGCGGGCAGTTCCAGCGCGCGTCGTAGACGCAGGACGGGTGGTACGCATAGTTGAAGTCGATGACGATCTCGTCCAGGGTCGAGCCGAGGTCGGCGCCCTTGGCCGAGTCCCACAGGTACCGTCCGCCGCCGTACGTCTCGTTCCCGCTGGTCGCGTCCCGAAAGGGGATGAAGATCCCGCCGGAGTACTCGTTCAGCCAGTAGGCGGCCAGCCGGCAGGCCGCACCATCGACGGTGAACTCGACCCAGCCGATGCGCGAGTACGGGAACGACGGCCCCTCGCCCGAGCGCGGCAGGTCCAGGGGCGGTGCCTCCGGGTCGGGCAGCAGCGGCAGCGAGAAGCGCAGGGACGGGTCGTGGCGCCAGTAGGCGAGGCCGCGGAAGTCGGGACGCTCATCCGGCGGCAACGGGGACTGCACATGGTTGGCGAAGAGGCGGTCCTTCGCTGCGCGGAAGGCGATGAGCCGCATCGGCTCCGCCCGGGCGTCACGGCGGAGGCTGGTGTAGATGGCGGCCATGCGCCGGCGCCATTCGGCCAGGTCGAGGTGTTCGCTCATCGGTGCGGCAAGCATAAGGCGGGCGCCCCGGCCGGGTCGCCCGCCCATCGGTCTACCCTGGGCGGCTGCCTCAGCTGAGGTTGTTATCGGTCAGGAACTGCTTCGCGACGTCTTCGATCTTCGCCTTCTCGACGTCGACCTTGACCCCCATCTGGGTCAGAGCCTCCGTCGTCAGCTTGGCCGAGATGGCGTTCAGGGTGTCGGAGAGCTCGGAGCCGCCCGCCGCCAGCAACGCCTTGGTGAGCACCGGCGCCATGTTGTCGGCGCCCTGCGACTGCTTGTCGTCCTGCAGGAGCACGAAGTTGAAGCGCGCGATATCCGGCTGCGTCGTGCACAGCTCGGCGACGTCCACCGTCTTGCTGTTGAGGGCGGTCGCCATCACGGCGCTGCAGGGGGCGAGCTTCACCCACTGGAAGCCCGATGCGGTGATGTCGATCCCATAGGCATCCCTCAGCGCCTTGCCGCAGGAAGCGTTGGTGCTGCACTCGGGCGGCAATCCCCACTTCAGCTGGTTCGCGACCCTGGCCGCGTCGCTGAGCGTCTTCAGCGAGAACTGGTCCGCGGTCTCCTTGCGCACCGCGAACCCGTTCTGGTCCGCCCCCGGCGCGAAGTTGAGCGCGGTGAGCCCGAGCGGGTCGAGCGCCGCCTTCAACGCGGTGAAGGTTGCCTGGGGATCGCCGGAGGCGGTCGCCTTCAGTGTCGATGCCTCCGAGCCGATGTACTCGGGCATCAGGTTGATCTGGCCGTTCTGGAGCGCGGCGTTGGTCAGGGTGCGTGCGCCGAGATTGAGCTTGCGCTGCACCGTGAAGCCCTTGGCTTCAAGCGCCTGTGCGTAGATTTCGGCCACCAGGGCCGACTCGTAGAAGTCGGCAGAGCCGACGATGACCATGGGTTTGGCGGCCTGCGAGGCTGCCCCCGAGGCGCTGCCGGTGTTGCCCCCTCCCGTCGTGCAGGCGCCGACCAGCAGCGCGAGCACGGACGCCCCGAGGGCAAGCATGCGGAACCTCCGCATTGGGTCCTCCTTCCGGTGGTGCGGGATGTGCCGCCTTGCGCGCGACGGCTGAGTCCGGAGTCTAGCAGCGCGACTGTGACGCTCCGATGTCATGAATATGGCAGCGGTTTCGTTTTCGCCTCACGATCGCAATGCCTATGGTTCCGCGACGCTTCCCGTCTCGGCCGGGCTGGCCATCTCCACGATGCGGCGCCCCCCGCGCAGCCCACGCGGGACGGCGAGCCGCCCGATCGCGGCGAACCCGAGCTCGGTGAGGATCGACAGCGCGGCGACCAGCACGGCACCCATGAACAGCTCGGCGTCGTCCTGCTGCGCGATGCCGTCGACGATCAGGCGACCGAGGCCGCCGGCCCCCAGCACCGCGGCGAGGGTCGCGGTGGCGACCACCTGGACGGCGGAGACCCGCAGTCCGGCGAGGATCGAGGGCAGGGCGAGGGGCACCTCGACCCGCCAGAGGAGCTGGAGCTCGCGCATCCCCATGCCGCGTCCGGCCTCGATGGCGTCGGCGTCGACCTCGCGCAGCCCGGCGTAGGTGTTCGTCACGATCGGGGGGATGGCGAGCGCGGTGAGGGCGGCGACGGTGGGAATCAGGAAGAAGCCGTAGGGCTGCCACCAGCCGGCGGTGATGGTCAGCACGATGCCCATGATCGCCAGGGTCGGGATCGCCCGCCCGATGTTCGCGGCATTGATCGTCAGCCCGGCACCCCTCCCCGAATGGCCGATGGCGAGCCCGATCGGAAGGCCGATGGCGACGGCGATGGCGAGCGTGCCGACCGAGAGCGCCAGGTGTTCGACGAGACGGGGCAGCATGCCGTCCGACCCCGTCCAGTTCGCCGGGGTGGAGAGCCACGCGACGAGCTCGTCGACCAGCTTCACGGCGTTGCCCGACGGGCGGCCCACGGCGTCAACCGGCGCTGGAGCGCGACCAGGCCGATGTCGGCCAGCACGGCCAGGCCCACCGAGAGGATCGCCCCGACCCAGATGGCGGTCGAGAAGAAGCCGTCGATCCCCTCCACCACGATCAGGTAGCCGAGCCCGCCCTGGCCGATGAGCGAGGTGACCGTCACCAGCCCGATAGTCGTGACGGTGGCGATCCGCAGGCCGGTGACGATGAGGGGCAGCGCGATCGGCAGCTCGACGCGCCAGAGGCGCACCCAGTCGGAGTAGCCCATGCCGCTTGCCGCCTCGAGGACCTCGGCGGGAACGCTGTCAAGGCCCAGCAGGATGTTTCGCACCAGGATGAGGAGGGTGTAGCTGATGAGCGCGATCTCGGCGGTGAGGAAGCTGATGCCGGTGAACGGGATGAGGAACGCGAAGAGTGCCAGGCTCGGGACCGCATAGAGGACGCCCGCGGTGCCGATGACGGCCGCGATCAGGGTTCTTCGGCGCCGAATGAGGATGGCGAGCACGAAGGAGAGCACGAAGCCGATGACGACCGCGGTGACGGTCATCCCGATGTGCTCGCCGGTGCGCCGGGCGATGTCGTCGAGGTTGTCGACGACCCATTCCGGGCGCAGCAGCGGCTCGCCGGCGGGCATTCAGCCCTCGTCGCCCGCCGGACGGTGCTCGACCGGGAGGTGGCTGGCCTGCAGGACCTCGCTGATCTGATCGACACCGATCAGTCCCAGGACCTGTTCGCGCTCGTCCACCACCGCGCCCAGCTGGACCGACGAGACGAGCATCGCCGACAGGGCGTCGCGCAGCGTGGTCTCCGGCTCGAGGAGGCCGGCGCCCGGCGTCGCGGAGCCGGGGTCGATCGGTCCGGAGCCAGCGAGATCGCCCTCGTCGATCCAGCCCAGCGGCCGTCCGCTGGCGTCGACGAGCAGCGCATAGTCCACCGACGACGCGGCGAGCGCGCGGCGCGCATCGGTCCGCTCGATGCCAGCCTGGACGAGCACCGCCTTGCGCAGCGGCAGATCGCGGACGCGCGCCAGGGAGAGGCGTTTCAGTCCGCGGTCCGCGCCCACGAAGCGCTCGACGAAGTCGGAGGCCGGGCTGGCCAGGATCGTGTCGGGCGTGTCGTACTGGGCCAGGATCCCGCCGCGCTGGAGGATCGCGATCCGGTCGGCCATCTTGATCGCCTCGTCGACGTCGTGGGTCACGAACACGATCGTCTTGCGCACCCGGGCCTGGAGCCGCAGGAACTCGTTCTGCAGCCGGTCGCGGCGAATCGGGTCGACGGCGCCGAACGGTTCGTCCATGAGCATGACCGGCGGGTCGGCGGCCAGCGCCCGTGCCACGCCCACCCGCTGGCGCTCGCCGCCGGAGAGCTCCGACGGGTAGCGGTCACGGTACGCGGCCGGATCGAGCCCGACCAGATCGAGCAGCTCTTCGACGCGGTCCCGGATACGCGCCGGTGGCCAGCGCAGCAGGCGCGGCACGACCGCCGCGTTCTCGCCCACGGTCATGTGCGGGAACAGCCCGACCTGCTGGATCACGTAGCCGATCTGCCGACGCAGCTCGACGGCGGGGAGCTTCGTGACGTCAACCCCGTCGATCGTCAGCCGGCCCGATGTCGGCTCGACCAGCCGGTTGATCATCTTCATGGTCGTCGTCTTGCCGCATCCCGACGGCCCGACGAGGACGCAGATCTCGCCGGCCGGCACGCTGAGGCTCAGGTCGTTGACGGCCGGCGTCGTGCCGGGTGGGCCGTAGCGCTTGGTGACGTGCTCGAGCGCGACCACCGCGCCGGTGGTCGGGTGGCTGGCGGCCCCCGCGTTGCCGTCGTCCGTCGCGCCGGTCCCCTCGCCCGCTGTCATGGCCCGGATGATACGGACCCGACGCGGAAGATCCGCAGGGACCGGTTCGCGTAGACGGGCACGAAGCCCGCTGCACCGGTGAACGTGACCGGGGCGCGGCATGGCTGCGGCCGGCCCTCGTCGATCAGGTACCCGGCGCCGAGCTGGTGGAGCAGGCTGAGCGAGCGCGCGGGGTCGCCGCCGCAGTAGATATCGTCGACCTGGGCGGCCCGCAGGTCGGGGTCGTAGCCCAGGTTGGCGACGTACGGCGTGAACGTGAGGAGGCGCAGCCGGCCCGCGGCATCGGTCGGGGCGTTGAGCCAACCGTCGGTGGCGAAGATCGCGGTCCCCGGCGTGTTGGCGGCGATCCAGCGCTCCGCGGCCACCTCGTCCGCCGAGAGGACCTGCTGGCGGCTGAACGCCGTCCAGCCGCTCACCAGCAGGGGGGACGGGATCGCCAGCGCGAAGGCGGGGAGGAGCGCCCACCACCGCCATCGGCGCATGACCCAGCCGCACAGGATGGCGAGGGCGATGGCCATCGCCTGGAAGTACTTGCTCATGTCGAAGCCCACGCTGCTGGCCTGGATGAGGTTCGGGATGGCGAAGAGGGCCAGCGCCCAGGCCGCGAGGAACCAGCGGGCGGGCGTCCTCCGCAGGAGGAGGGCGGCCACCGCCAGGACGAGCGGCAGCCCCAGGTTGGTCACGTAGAAGAAGGCGACCGCCAGCGGTCCGTCCGATCTCGGAGCCGATTCCCAGCCCCCACTGAAGAGGACCCAGCGCAGCGCCCCGGAGCCGCTCGCCTGTCCGAGCGCGGCCAGGGCAAACGGCAGGCTGAGCAGGTACGGCCCCAGGAAGAGCAGCGCGTTGCGCGGCGCCTGGCTGTCGAAGAGCCGTCCGCCGATGACGACCCACAGGAGCGCGAGCAGCAGCGCTGCGGGGAAGAAGAAGAAGTGGAACGGTGCGAGCAGCGCGCCGAGCAGTCCGGCCAGGCCGATGAGGAGCGGCCGGTCGTGCCAGCCCGCCTCCCGCATCCGCCGGGTCGGCAGCCCCGACGCGAGCAGGAGGACCACCCCGACCAGCATCGGGAGGCCGGCCATCGTCGCGCGGTGGACGAGGAGGCCGGTGGCCATCACCGAGGGGATGCGGAAATATGGCCAGCTCACGTTGCCGAGGGCGTCGTACCAGGCGTTGTCGTAGCTGTTGTGGGTGATGAGGTCGATCGGGCTGCCGATGCCGGCCGTCACGTCCCCGACGAACTTGATCCACCCGAACCCCCCGGCGAAGACGGCGAACGCGGCGGCGATGAGTGCGGCCCTCCGCGCCCCGGGCGCCCGGAGCAGGACGCGCGCCAGCCCGTGGACGAGCAGCACCAGCGACGCGGCCAGGATGCCCGAGGAGGCCACGAACACGGGGATCGCGAAGAGGCCAGCCGCGCTGGCCGCGATCGCGGCGTGGAAGTCGGCGAACCAGTGGTAGACGAGGGGGAAGCCGGCGAAATAGGGGACCTGCGGCGGGAAGTTGCCTGCGTTGAGGCTCTGCGCGATGGACAGATGGACGCCAAGGTCGCTCCAGTTCGAGCCGCCGCTGTCGACGCCATCCGCGGTCACGTGCCAGAGCCCGCTGGCCAGGACGCCCGAGACGAAGGCTGCCGCGACCGTGGCCAGGGCGAACGGCGCCGGGTCCCGCATCAGGGCCCGCATGGACGCGCGCGCCGCGCCGGCCAGCCCGGCGAAGGCGGACTGGCCGTTCCTCCGCATGGTGCCTCTCCCTGCCGCGATGGGAATCGGCAGCGCAAGGATCGCCGCGGCGAGAAAGACCGTGGTTCGGTCGTAGCCGAGCGCCAGGGAGAGCCAGTAGACGAGGTGCGGAGCGAGCGCGACCGAGAGGACGATCGCAAGGCCGAGCCGTCCCGGCGCCCCGATCCGCGGTCGCGCCAGCGAGACGAGCGCCCAGCCCGGGACGACGAAGAGGAGCGGCCATACGACCGCGATCGCCAGGGGTGGGAGCAGGTAGGCGGCGGCGAGCGCGCCGGCCACCCCGATCCCGGTGAGGAGACCGCTCGCGAGGCCGGCGCGCAGCCGCGCGTCAGCCGGTGGCGAGGCGACAGCGAACGCGGTGCTCTGCGGAGCCACTCAGCCGCGCGGGGCGGACGGGGCGAGACGGGGGAGGGGCTGCCGGGGATCGAGCAGCGCCACGATTCGCTCGACCTGCGCGTCGGTCAGGGTCTCGTCGCGGGCAACGCGGCGCGCGAGCCGGTCAAGGTTGTCGTGGACGTGGATGCCCGGCACCTGGCCCTCGTCCCAGTCCACGGTCACCTCTCGGCTCGTCAGGAGGCACGCCTCCACAGCGGATGGCAGCCCGGCACGCTCCAGGGTCAGCTCGAGCCGGTGCCCGGCGAGACGCGTCTCGGTGATCATCCGCGCCTCCCAGGGGATCCACGAGTCGGTGGAGCCGCTCCACCGGTACCAGTGGCCATTTCGCTTGCGGAAACGCCCATGCTCGCGAGCCTGGCTGAGGACCCAGGTGCCGCCCGGTCCCACGAGGACCGCTTCGACCGGCTCGGGGCCGCCGGTCGCCGCGTGGCGCACAAAATGGTAGGCGTCGTCGAGCCGTTGCCCGAGACCGATCGCGATACGGTCCGGACCGATGGCGGGCAGGCCGCGCAGGCCGAAGCGTGAGCGTGAGGAGGGGGTGTGCAGGATCATGGTCGCCCGATCGACGTCCTTGTCTGGCGATGCTGCCGAAGCCCGAGCTGGCCCGCAGAGTCTATCGCGCCGCGGGGTGATCGCCTAGGTCCTTGGCCATCGAGATCGCCCGCTCCACGTACCCGAGCGAGCGATACAGGCCTCGCGCCACCGCGTTGCCTCCGAACACGTTGAGCTCGATGCGGCCGATACCTCTCGCCCGTGCCTCGGCCTCGGCGAGGAGCATCGCCGCGCGACCGTACCCCGCGCCGCGGTGCGCCTCCTCGACCTCGACCTCGTAGACGAAGATGACCCGCCGTCCGTCCATGGTGCGTTCGGCGAGCCACAGCCGCCCGACGCGCTCGCCTGCAACCTCGAGCGCGAAGACCCAATGCCCCGGAGTCGCGAGCCCCTGGGGGAGGATCGTGGACATGTCGGCCTCCGCCTTCGTCCGCGCAGCATCGTGCGGCGTGTCGCCCAGCGTTTCGATCTCGTCCGCATAGCCCTCGGTCACCGCGCGCCGCCAGGCGTCGTATTCCTCGTCGCGAAGGGGCCGCAGGCTGGGCTCGGGGCTCACCGGCTCATGCTACCCGGGACGGCGTCGACGGCTGTAGGATCGGCGGGGATGACCGATGAACCCACCGGCGGCGAGAGCGTCAGCGCTGTCCGCACGCTCCTCCGCGAGATCGGAGAGGATCCGGACCGGCCCGGCCTGGCCGGCACCCCGGAGCGCGTCAGGCGCATGTATGCCGAGCTCACCTCAGGCTATCGGACCGATCCCGACACCCTCGTCAACGGAGCCTGCTACCAGGTCGACTACGACGAGATGGTCGTCGTCCGTGACATCGAGTTCTACAGCCTCTGCGAGCACCACCTGCTGCCCTTCTTCGGGCGGGTGAGCGTCGGCTACCTGCCGCGCGGCACGGTGATCGGCCTGTCGAAGATCCCGCGCATCGTGGAGCTCTACGCCAAGCGCCTCCAGATCCAGGAGCGGCTGACGACCGAGATCGCCGCCTTCCTCATGGAGCGTCTCGAGCCCAAGGGGGTGGGCTGCGTCGTCGAGGCGAACCACCTGTGCACGATGATGCGCGGGGTGAAGAAGGAGCAGGCGCGGATGGTGACGAGCGCCATGCTCGGCACGTTCCGCCGCGATGGGCGGACACGGAACGAGTTCCTGCGCCTCATCGGCCGGAGCGACTAGGCCGATGCCCTGGGCTCCGCTGCTCGGTGAACCGGAGATCGCCCGCGAGCTCGAGCGCCTGCCGGGCTGGACGCGCGACGGCGACGCGATCGTCCGCACCGTCAGGTCCGCCACGTTCCGCGAGGCGATCGCCCTCGTCGTCCGCGTGGCCGATGCCGCCGAGTCGGCCGACCACCACCCGGACATGCTGATCCGATGGCGCCGGGTCACTTTCACGCTGTCGACGCACGCCTCGGGCGGGTTGACCGCCAAGGATTTCGCGCTGGCCGCCGAGATTGACCGGCTGGCCGCGGAGCCACGGGTAGAATCGGCGCCGCATGAGCCCTGACACCGACGCACAGGCCACGCCCGGCGAACGCACGACGCCGATTCGGGTGCTCATCGCCAAGCCCGGGCTGGACGGGCACGACCGCGGGGCAAAGGTCCTCGCCCGGGGGCTGCGCGACGAGGGCTTCGAGGTCATCTACACCGGGCTGCGCCAGACGCCCGAGATGATCGCCGACGCCGCGGAGCAGGAGGACGTCGACGTCGTCGGCCTCTCGATCCTGTCCGGCGCGCACATGACGCTTCTCCCTCGAATCACTGCCCTCATCCGCGAGCGGGGGATGGACGACGTGCTCATCGCGGCCGGCGGGATCATCCCGGACGCCGACATCGGCCCCCTCAGGGAGGCCGGGATCGCCGAGATCTTCGGCCCGGGCACGAGCATCGGCGAGGTTGCGCGCTACTTCCGCGAGCACGCCCGCCACGCCCGCTGAGGCGATGGCGAGCGATCCGGCTCGCCTGCTGGAGGCGGCGATCGCCGGCGACCGCCGCGCGCTGGCGCGCCTCCTGACCGGCATCGAGGGTGGCGATCCGGCGGTACGCGGGATCCTGCCGCAGATCTTCGCCGCATCGCGCGGAGCCCACCTGGTCGGGATCACGGGGCCGCCGGGAGCCGGCAAGTCGACGCTGGTCAGCGCCATGACCGCCGAATACCGGCGCCGCGGCCGCCGCGTGGGGATCGTGGCGGTCGATCCCTCGTCTCCGTACACCGGCGGCGCGATCATGGGCGACCGGATCCGGATGATGGAGCACAGCGCGGATCGCGACGTCTTCGTGCGGAGCATGGCCAGCCGCGGGGAACTGGGCGGCCTGGCCAGCGCGACCTCGCTCGCGACGGCCGCCCTCGATGCCGCGGGCTACGACCCGGTCCTGGTGGAGACGGTGGGTGCCGGACAGGCCGAGGTCGAGATCGCTCGCCTGGCCGAGACGACCGTCGTCGTCGAGGTGCCGGAGATGGGCGACGAGGTCCAGGCCATCAAGGCGGGCCTGCTCGAGGTTGCCGACGTGCTGGTCGTGAACAAGGCCGATCGGCCCCGCGCCGAGCGCGCCGCGCGGCAGCTGCGCGCCATGCTCGCCGGCGCGGGCGGCCGGTTCGCGTCGCCACCGCCGATCCTACTCACGGTCGCGACGAGTGGAGATGGGATCGCAGCGCTCGTCGACGCGGTCGAGGCGGACCGCGCCCGGGCGCGATCGCCGGAGCAGCTGCGGATCCGGGCCCGCAACCAGCTCGTCCGCGCCCTCGCCGAGCGGGCGGCTCGGCGAGCGGCGGCCAGCCCGGCATGGGAGCGGACGATCGACGAGATCGCGGAGCGGCGCCTCGATCCGGTCACGGCCGCCGAGCGACTGCTCGGCTCGTGATCCACCACGTCCAGCTCGCCGCCCCGCCGGCCAGCGAGGGGCGCCAGCGCGCCTTCTGGGTCGGCGTCCTGGCCTTCGCGGAGGTCGAGAAGCCGCCGGCCCTGGCGGGTCGCGGCGGCTGCTGGTTCCATGGCGATGGCATCGAAATTCACGTGGGCGTCGCGGAGGGATTCCGCCCGGCGCGAAAAGCCCATCCAGGATTCCTCGTCCGCGACCTCGATGGCTGGGCGGATCGCCTCGCCGCGGCCGGCTACCCGGTCAACTGGGACGCGGACTTCCCCGGCATGCGCCGGTTCTACACCGAGGACCCGAATGGCAACCGCCTGGAGTTCCTGGAGCCGATCGAGCCTGCTCCCTGAGTGAGCAGGCTGACCAGGGCCGCACCATCCGGGCTATCGGCTCAGCCGATGCACCGGCGCACGAACTGCCCCCTGGCGTCTTCCGTGCGGCTGGTAGGCTAGCCGGCCATGAGCATCGATCGGGTCTTTGTCATCGGCGCGGGATTGATGGGACACGGGATCGCCCAGGTGAGCGCCGCGGCAGGCAAATCGGTCACGCTCTCGGACCGGACGCGGGAACTGGCCGAGAAGGGGAAGACCCGCATCGGGTCGAACCTGGCTCGCCGGGTGGAGAAGGGCACGCTCGACCAGTCGGCGGCAGACGACATCCTGGGGCGGATCGCCACCGCGTCGGGCCCGGACGGGGCGGCCGGCCACGACCTCGTCATCGAGGCCGTCTTCGAGGACGAGCCGCTCAAGCGCGAGACGTGGGGAACGCTGAGCAAGTGCGCCGACGCCACCGCGATCTTCGCCAGCAACACGAGCAGCATCAGCATCACCGGCCTCGCCACCGCAACGGATCGACCGGAGCGCTTCATCGGCCTCCATTTCTTCTCGCCGGTCCCGGTCATGGGCCTGATCGAGATCATCCGCGGCCTCGAGACCGATGACGCGACCCACGCGGCCTGCCGCGCCTTTGCCGAAGAGCTCGGCAAGACGGTCATCGAGTCGAAGGACATGCCTGGCTTCCTGGTGAACCGGATGCTCGGCCCGTTCATCAACGAGGCGGTCTTCGCCCTCATGGAGTCGACCGGCACCGCGGAGGACATCGACACCGGCGCGAAGCTCGGCCTGAACCACCCGATGGGCCCGCTGGAGCTCTCGGATTTCATCGGCAACGACGTCATGCTCGGTGTCATGGACGTCCTCTACCGCGGTTTCGGCGACCCGAAGTTCCGCGCCGCGCCGCTCCTGCGCCAGATGGTCACCGCCGGTCGCCTCGGTCGGAAGGCGGGCCGTGGCTTCTACCGCTACGACGAGAAGGGCAACCGGCTCAGCTGATGCCGAGCGGCGCGACCGCGGCCCGGCCCGACCCCTTCGCCCTCGGCCCCGAGGAGCGCCAGATCCGCGACACGGTGCGCGACTTCGCGGCGCGCGAGCTGGCGCCCACCGTCGCCCAACGCGACGAGGAGGAGCGCTATGACCGGTCGCTCTTCGCGAAGATGGCGGCCCTCGGCCTGGCAGGGCTGCCCTGCCCGGAGGAGTACGGCGGTGGTGACGCGGGGACGTTCGCCTGGATCCTGGCCTGCGAGGAGGTCGCGGCCGCCGACATGGGGATGGCGGTCAGCCTCTCCGTCCACGTCCTCGCCCAGCTGCCGATCCTCACCTTCGGGACCGATCAGCAGAAGGCCCGGCTGCTCCCTCCGATGACCGCGGGAGAGCGGCTCGGCGCATTCGCGCTCACCGAGCCCGGCGCGGGGTCGGATGCGGCGGCGATCGCGCTGCGCGCGGACCGGACCGATGACGGCTACCTCCTGAGCGGCAGCAAGATCTGGATCACCAACGGCGCCGATGCCGACCTGAGCGTCGTCTTCGCCACCGTCGACCGCAGCCGCGGGCGGGACGGGATCACCGCCTTCGTCGTCGAGCACGACACGCCCGGCTTCCGGGTGGGCGGACACGAGCGGAAGATGGGGATCCGCGACTCCGTCTCGGCAGAGCTCGTCTTCGAGGAGGCTCGCGTCCCCGAGGCGAACCGGATCGGCGACGAGGGGCAGGGCCTGAAGGTCGCGCTCTCGGCGCTCGGCGCCGGGCGCATCTCGATCGCGGCGGCCTGCGTGGGGCTGGCCCGCGCGGCCCTCGAGCACGCCGGTCGCTATGCCCTGCAGCGCAGGCAGTTCGGCAGGCCGATCGCCGACCAGGAGATGATCCAGGCCATGCTCGCCGACGCCGCCACCCGGATCGAGGCCGCGCGGCTGCTCACCTGGCGTGCCGCCCGGCTGCGCGACACGGGCCAGCCGATCAACGCCGCCAGTAGCATGGCCAAGATGTTCGCCTCTGACACGGCGATGCAGGTGACGACCGATGCGGTCCAGATCTACGGCGGCGCCGGCTACAGCCGCGACAACCCGGTCGAGCGCCTCATGCGCGACGCGAAGGGGGCCCAGATCTACGAGGGCACAAACCAGATCCACCGGCTCATCGTGGCCCAGCACCTGCTCGACACCCTTCGCAGGGAGGCGTGAGGGGATGACCGTCGAGAGCGCCGAGTCCGTCGCGCCCCCGGTGCCGCCCGGTCCGCGCCTTGAGCAGGCGCCCTTCGAACCGCTCGTCGTCGAGGGCGAGCCGGTCGCCAACCTCGTCGAGCTGATCCATCGGTCCTCGGTCGAGCATGCGGATCGGATCGCCCTGCGCTGGAAGCTGCCGCGCACGAAGCGGCAGATCGGCGGCCTGCGCGAGACCGACGCCCAGGCGACCTGGCACGCGACGACCTACCGCGAAACCTGGGACTGGATCCGCGACGTCTCGCTGGGCCTGCGGTCACTGGGAGTGGAATCGGGCGACCGGGTCTGCATCCTGTGCCGCACCCGGCCGGCATGGCTCGTCGCGGACCTGGCCAGCATGGCCCTCGGGGCGGTGACCTGCCCGATCTACCCGAGCATGGAGGCCAACCAGGCATCGTTCATCATCAACAATGTCGGCGCAAGGGTCATCGTCGTCGAGAACGCGCAGCAGGCGGCGAAGATCGAGTCGGTCCGCGCGGAGTGCCCGACCCTCGAGAGGATGGTCGTCATCGACGAGCGCGGGACGCTCCCGCCCGGCGCGATGGCCCTCGACGACGTGTTCGCGCTGGCGCCATCGGATCCGGATCATCGCCGCGTCTGGGAGGAGGGCTGGCGCTCGATCGGCCGCAGCCAGCTGGCGACGATCATCCACACCTCGGGGACGACCGCCAACCCCAAGGGGGTGATGCTCACCCACGGCAACCTCGTCTATAACTACGAGGCGGTCAGCCAGATCATCGCCTTCTATCCCACCGACACGTTCCTCTCCTGGCTCCCGTTGAGCCACAGCTACGAGCGGGTGGCGGGGATGGTGGTTCCCCTGGGACGCGGTTGCACGATTGCCTACGCCGAGCCCCTCATCGAGCGGCTGCCGGCGAACATGGTCGAGGTGCGGCCGACGGTGATGGTCGCCGTACCGCGCCTCTACGAGCGGGTCTACGCCCGCGTCCTGTCGACCGTCGAGGCTGGATCGCCCCTCAAGCAGCGCATCTTCTGGTGGGCGGCGGGCCTTGGCCGGAAGAAGTACGCCAACCACCTCGCGGGCGTCGCGGACTCGTCGTGGCTGCGCCTCCAGCTTCGCGTCGCCGATGCCCTCGTCTTCGGCCAGATCCGGGCCCGGACCGGTGGACGGGTGCGCTACTTCGTGTCGGGCTCCGCGCCGCTGTCGAGGGAGATCGGCGAGTTCTTCTACGCCATGGGCATGCTCGTCCTGGAGGGGTATGGCCTTACCGAGACGGCGCCGTTCGTCTCGATCAACCGCCCGGAGGACTTCGTGTTCGGCACGGTCGGGCGGCCGGCGCCGGGAACCGAGGTGCGGATCGACCCGGGGACCGGGGAGATCCTGGTCCGCGGGCCACAGGTCATGGCCGGCTACATCAACGAGCCGGAGGACACCGCCGCGGCGATCGACCGCGACGGCTGGTTCCACACCGGCGACATCGGCGAGCTCGACGAGCTCGGGCGTATCAGGATCACCGATCGGCTCAAGAACATCATCGTCCTCGGCAACGGCAAGAACGTCAGCCCGGCACCGATGGAAGCCGTCCTCGCGACCTCGAAGTACATCGCCCAGGCCATCATCCTCGGCGATCGCCAGCCGTACACCGGCGCGCTCATCGCGCCGGACTTCGAGGAGCTGGGCCGCTGGGCGGCCGCCAACGGGATCGCCGAGATGCCCCCCGAGCGGCTCATCGAGGAGCGATCGGTCCACAAGCTGATCGACACCGAGGTGAAGTCGCGGCTCGAGGGTTTCGCCATCTTCGAGCGACCGCGCCGCGTCGCCCTCCTCCCCCGCCTCCTGACCGAGGAAGAGGGCGAGCTCACCCCGTCCCTGAAGATCAAGCTCCGCGTCGTGAAGGACCGATGGGCCGACAAGGTGGCCCAGCTCTTCGACGAGGAAGCCCCGGAGTAGCGGTCCGTTTCCCTCGCGTTACGCCCCGACTTGGTCTCCGACTTGTCATCCGCGCCTGCCAGTCGCGTTACGCCCCGACTTGGTCTCCGACTTGTCATCCGCGCCTGCCAGTCGCGTTCGGCGCCTCGGTGCAGGCCTTGCGCACCTCCCTGGGCCCGCAGCCACGCTCAGATTCGCGCTGCGGTGCGGGCTCGATTCCGCTCCCACCCGCTCAGCGCGCCTGACAATCGCGCCTGACACGCCACGGCAATCTGGCGAACTGGACCTCAGGGTGGAAGGCAGCTGGCGAAGTGGACCGTCGCCGCCGATGAGGCATCGAGAATGGCGCAGGGGAATCTCCAGCGCGAACCCCTGAGGGCAAACCAGCGAGCGCCATTGCCAGGGGCGGCGAGCTCCGGGCATTGTTCGGCGCACTGGTGACGGAGCCGCGCGAGCCCTTGGCCCACCGAGCCGGCGATGGCCGCCACCGGAGTACCATCGAGGGCATGAGCGAGGTCTTCATCCTGTCCGCCGCGCGCACGCCCATCGGCAGGTTCGGCGGTGGCCTGTCGACCACGCCGGCGACCCGCCTCGGCGCCACCGCCGTCCGCGCGGCGGTCGAGCGGGCGGGCGTGAGCCCTGAGCGGATCGAGGAAGTGATCCTGGGCCAGGTCCTGCAGGCCGGCGCCGGCCAGGCCCCCGCCCGCCAGGCCGCCCTGCGCGCCGGTCTCCCTGACACGACCAGCGCCACGACCATCAACAAGGTCTGCGGTTCGGGGCTCAAGGCGGTGATGATGGGCGCGGCGGCGATCCGGGCCGGTGACGCCGACCTCATCGTCGCCGGCGGCATGGAGAACATGAACCTGGGCCCGTACCTCCTGCCCGGGGCGCGGGCCGGCTATCGTCTCGGGAACGCGGAGGTCGTGGATTCCACCGTCCACGACGGGCTGTGGTGCGCGATCTGCGACGTCCACATGGGCCTGCACGCCGAGCGTGTCGCGACCAAGCACGAGATCAGCCGCGGGGCCCAGGACGAGCTGGCGCTGCGCTCCCACCAGCGGGCGGTTGCCGCCATCGACGCGGGCCGCTTCGCCGACGAGATCGTCCCGGTCGAGGTCCCCGGCAAGAAGGAGCCGATCATCGTCGACACCGACGAGAACCCCCGGCGGGACACCTCCATGGAGGCGCTCGCCCGCCTGAAGCCCGCCTTCCAGCCCGATGGCGGCACCGTCACTGCGGGGAATGCTCCAGGCATCACGGACGGGGCCGCCGCGCTGGTCATCGCCTCTGAGGCAGCGACCGAGCGTGAGGGCGCACAGCCCCTGGCCCGCATCACCGCCTACGCCCAGGCCGATGTCGCTCCCGAATGGCTCTTCGAGGCGCCGATCACCGGCGTTCGCCGCCTGATCGAGAAGGTGGGCGGTACGGTCGACGACTTCGACCTCATCGAGATCAACGAGGCGTTCGCCGCGCAGGTCCTGGCCGATGGCAACGCCCTCGGCTTCGACTGGGACAAGGTGAATGTCAACGGCGGCGCCATCGCGCTGGGTCATCCCATCGGCGCATCGGGCGCACGGGTGTTGACCACACTGCTCTACGAGCTTCGCCGCCGCGGTGGCGGGAAGGGTCTCGCGACCCTCTGCCTGGGAGGTGGCGGCGCGGTGGCGATGGCCATCGAGACCGTCTGAGGCTCGTTCGGCTGGACAGTACGGCGTGAAGGCGAGATCGGCGCCGTCCGTATAATCGGGCCGCTCGCGTCCCGGCCTGCTTCCGGCCTCCCCGTCATCACCAGCCGGAGGCGCCGGGGACCGCGTACCTAGGAGGCATCCTCGAGACACCGATGGCCAGCCAGCATCAGGTCGCGGAGGCCCCGAACATCTGGGCAGTCGCCCAGCAGCAGTTCGATGCCGCCGCCGAGAAGCTCGACCTAGACGACGGGCTCCGCCGCGTCCTTCGCGTCCCCAAGCGGGAGCTCACCGTCAACTTTCCGGTGACGATGGACGACGGGCACGTCGAGGTCTTCACCGGCTACCGCGTCCAGCACAACCTCTCCCGCGGCCCGGCCAAGGGCGGCATCCGCTACCACCAGGACGTCACCCTCGACGAGGTTCGCGCCCTCGCCATGTGGATGACCTGGAAGTGCGCCGTCGTGAACATCCCGTACGGCGGCGGCAAGGGCGGCGTGATCGTCGATCCCAAGCAGCTCTCACTTCGTGAGCTCGAGGGCCTGACCCGCCGCTACGCCACGGAGATCAGCCCGCTCATCGGGCCGGACCGGGACATTCCGGCGCCCGACGTCAACACCAATAGCCAGACGATGGCCTGGATCATGGATACCTTCTCGATGCACGCCGGCTACACGATCTCCGGCGTGGTCACCGGCAAGCCGATCTCGGTCGGCGGGTCGCTGGGTCGCAACGAGGCGACGGCGCGCGGCACGGTCTACACCCTCCAGCAGGCGAGCACGGTCCGGAAGCTGCGGCTTAAGGGCGCCCGGGTCGCGATCCAGGGCTACGGCAACGCAGGCTCGATCGCAGCCGCTCTCCTCGCCGACGAGGGCTGCACGATCGTGGCGGTCAGCGACTCGACCGGCGGCATCCACAACCCCGCGGGCCTCGATCCGGCCAAGGTGAGCGCCTGGAAGCGCGAGCACGGCACCGTCGTCGGCTTCCCGAAGTCCGACACGATCACGAACGCGGAAGTGCTCGAGGTCGACTGCGAGATCCTCGTGCCGGCCGCGCTGGAGAACCAGATCACCGCCAGCAACGCGCCGCGGATCAAGGCGCGCATCGTGGCCGAGGCTGCCAACGGCCCCACCACGCCCGAAGCCGACGAGATTCTCTACGACCGCGGGATCTTCCTGATTCCCGACATCCTGTGCAACGCCGGTGGCGTCACCGTCTCGTACTTCGAGTGGGTGCAGGACATGCAGTCATTCTTCTGGACGGAAGACCGTATCAACGAGTCCCTCAAGGGGATCATGGACCGGGCCTTCGGCAGCGTGGTCGAGATGGCGGAGCGCAACGACGTCCACATGCGGACCGCCGCGTACATGGTCGCGGTCAACCGCGTGGCCGAGGCGACCACCCTGCGGGGTCTCTACCCCTAAACTCGTCCGCAACGGACCGATGCGGGCGCCGGCTCGGGCCGGCGCCCGTTCGTTTCTCTGGGAGGCTCGATCCGATGCTCGACCACGAAGAGCGATTCCTGTTTCGCGAGGAGATCCTGAACCTGGCCGGCTCGCTGGCCGAGCCGGGCCAGCTCGACAACGTCGAGGACCTGCTCGCCGAGGTCACCACCTCGCCCCGCTTCGACTCCGACGTCTTCACCCTCGAACGATCGCTGCAGGTCATGCTCGGCGGGCGGGCAGGGTCGACGCTGGTCGGCCTCCTCACCGTCGATCGCGAGGTCTTCGAGGAGACCGGGGAGATGGGGATCCCGTCCGAGGTCCACGAGCGGATCGTCTCGTGGCGCGCCCGTTTCGGGCTGGCCATCGACAACGCCCTGAACTACCTCAACAACCCCGACGGCATCCAGGGCCACAACTTCGGGACCCAGGTGCTGCACACGGAGGGCGGGACCACGCTCCAGGGCAGGCTCACCCTGGTCCGCTACAACAACGAGCCCCAGTTCTTCATCGCCGATGCCGACGTGCTGCTGACCCTGGCCGCCGACGTCCTCGAGCGGCTGGGACAGCACCTCGAACCCGAGATGGTCGATCCCGAGCTCGTGAACCGCCTCCGGGAGGGAGTCGAGCTCGTCGAGCGGCGCGGCAAGCCGCGCGGGTGACGGCCCCGGGCCGATGACCTTGCCTGCCACTCGCCGAGTCTTCCTGGCGGCGACCGGGCAGAATCGCGGCAAGACGACCGCCTCGCTGGGCCTCATCGCCGGCTTCTCGCTGGCCGGGCATCGGCTCGGCTTCCTCAAGCCCGTCGGCCAGCGCTACCTCGTCGTCGACGGGACGCGCGCCGACGAGGACGCGATCCTCATCCGTGAGGTCTGCGGGCTCGAGGATGCGCTCAACGACATGAGCCCGGTGACCCTGCCGCGCCACTTCACGACCGACTACGTCCTCGGCCGCATCGACGAGGACCTCGGAGCCGAGGTGAAGAGCGCCTTCGACCGGATCGCCGTGGGAAAGGACTTCGTCGTCATCGAGGGAACCGGTCATGCGGGCGTCGGCGCGGTGGTCGGGCTCTCGAACGCCGCCGCCGCCGCGCTCCTGGAGAGCAAGGTCATCATCGTCAGTGAGGGCGGCGTGGGCCGCCCGATCGATGAGATCGTGCTCAACGCCTCGCTCTTCGAGCACCACGGGGTGGAGGTCATCGGCGCCATCGTCAACAAGGTCGACATCGGCGGCCACCCCGACCTCCCGGAGATCCTGCGCCGCGGGCTGGCGCAGCACGGGATCGACCTCATCGGCTGCATCCCGTTCAGCGACCTGCTGGCAAATCCCTCGCTTGAGCTGATCGTGACCCACCTCGACGGAGAGCTCCTGTCCGGGGTCGCCACGCCGGGCAAGACGATCGGCCAGGTCGTCATCGGAGCCATGCAGGCGGAGCACGCCACCACCTTCTTCCACGACCGCACCTTGGTCATCACTCCCGGCGACCGCGAGGACCTGGTGCGGGCGGCCATCGCCGCGGGTCCCGAACGGGTGATGGGCCTGATCCTGACCGGCGGATTCAGGCCGGCACCGGAGCTCCTGGCAGAGCTGCACGCGGCGAACCTGTTCGCCTACCTGGTGGCGACCGATACGCTCCACACTGCCCAGGCGGCCAACGCCATCCTCGTGAAGACCCACCCGACCGATGTCGACAAGATCGCGACGATCATCAGCCTCGTGGCGGGCTCCATCGACATCGACGCGCTGCTGGCTCGCCTCTGACCGTGTCCCTCGGGGCGCCGATGGCAGCGTCCAGGTTCACGGGGCCCGAGCGAGGGGTGATCCTGCACGTGCCAGTTGCCGTATCACCAACGAGCGCAGCATGGCTTCCCCTCCGGACCGACTCGCCAGTCATGCCGCACGCCCCACTTGCCATTCGACAAAGGACCGAGGCTGAGCCCCGTCGGCTGCCCACCCTGGTCGTCAGAACGCAAGCCCCACTTGCAACACTCCCGTGTGGCAGCGCGACGGCCCCGCATCCGCGTGGTTCTCGACCGTTGGCCGTACCATGCGGCCATGACTGCGACCAAATCTCC
>Ga0070730_10001706_pt1 | contig 20862 bp, 20 predicted proteins | sample Coa_R1_3_FD_66447 | JGI IMG/M metagenome (GOLD analysis project Ga0070730, IMG submission 66447) | Surface soil microbial communities from Centralia Pennsylvania, which are recovering from an underground coalmine fire - Coalmine... | ecosystem: Environmental > Terrestrial > Soil > Unclassified ... | reverse complement strand
GCGTTGGGCCTCGCGGCAGCGGACATCGCCACCTACACGTCGCTGCGCTCGTTTCTGGTCTCGCGCACCGACGCCACGCTGAGCCAGGAACACCACGCATTCGAAGGAGGAGGGGGCGACGCGCACGAGCCGCCCGGCACCTTCTCGGAGCTGCGCGCCGCGAACGGACAGACCGTGCTCCAGAAGCTGAGCGTCGCTCTGTTCAACGGACAGCCACACCCACCGGCGCCGCTTCTGCCGCGAGTGATCCAGGTCCCCGAGCGGCCGAACGAGGGCTTCGATCGGGCGAGCTACTTCACCGTCGGCTCGCTCCACAGCGACGCCCAATACCGCGTGCGCGCAGCCATCGAGCCCGAGCTCCAAGGGACGATGCTCATCGTGGCAATCTCGCTCCACGACGTGAACAGCACGCTCCATCGGTTGTTCCTGATCGAGTTGCTCGTGACGCTCGCGGTTCTGGCGGCACTCGCCGCGCTCGGGCTCTGGATCGTGCGTCTCGGCCTGCGCCCGCTCCGCGCGATCGAGACGACCGCGGCCGCGATCACCGCGGGAGATCTCTCCCGGCGTGTCGACCATCCAGATCCGCAGACCGAAGTCGGACGGGTCGGCAGCGCGCTGAACACGATGCTCGACCAGATCGAGGCGTCGGACCGCCGTCTGCGTCGCTTCATCGCCGACGCGTCGCACGAGCTCCGAACGCCGCTCGCCGCGGTGCGCGCGTACGCCGAGCTCTTCGGCCGCGGCGCCGCGTCACGTCCTGAGGATCTCGAGCGGTCGATGAGGGGAATCACCCGCGAGGCCGAGCGGATGACGCTGCTCGTCGACGACCTGCTCCTCCTCGCGCGCCTCGACGAAGGCCGGCCGCTCGAACGCGAGCCGGTCGATCTCGCGGCCGTCGTGCGGGAGGCGGTGGACGCGGCGCGGGTTGTCGAGCCGGGCCGGCCGATCGAGCTCTCCATCGAGCCGGCGACGGTCACGGGCGACGAAGCTCGGCTCCGCCAGGTGCTCGACAACCTGCTGGGGAATGCGCGGGCGCACACACCCGCGGGAACGCCCGTCTCGGTCCAGCTGCGCAGCGTCGACGGCCGTGCCGAGCTGACCGTCGCCGACCAGGGTCCCGGGCTGGACGACGAGGACGCGTCGCGCGCCTTCGAGCGCTTCTACCGGGCAGACGGCTCGCGCACCCGCGCGAGCGGAGGAGCGGGCCTCGGCCTGTCGATCGTCTCGGCCGTGACCGCGGCGCACGGCGGCACCGTCGAAGTGCGCGCGACGGCGGGCGGCGGCGCGACCTTCGTGGTCGCGCTGCCGCTCGCCGCCGGCTGACTACGCGGCGAGCTCTTCAGGGAGAATCGACGCGAACGAGTAGATCGCGCCTTCGTGCTTCGTGCGGTCGAACGTGAAGAGGATCGGTATGGTCGCCGCGACGGCGAGGGCGATGCCCAGGTCGAGGATGCCGTTGACGAGGATCGCGGTGTGAATGGACATGTCGCTCCTTGGGTTCGTCGACTGTCCTCCCAGCCTCCCCGTTGCGAATGTGGCGGCCCTGGACGGAACCTGTGAAAGCGCTGCGAAGAGGTAGGGGAGGCCGCTCGCGCGACCTCCCCTCGAGCTCCGTCACTCCACCCGGAAGTCGAACCGCTGGATGATCCCCGGATCGGTGGGGTCGGCCGCCAGGTCTGGATCCCGCGTGGCGACCCACGCGTAGCCGTGCTCGGGATAGGCGACGACGTCGGGGAAGCCGCCGGCGCTGATGGCGAGGATCCGGGCCGGTTCCTCGCGTCGATTGCCGTAGGCGTGAAGCCCGAGCCGTCCCTCCGGACAGAAGACGAAGTCGCCGGGCCCAAGCTCGACTTCGCCGTCGATGGTGCGGAACACCGGATGGCCGCTGAGGACGAAGAACATCTCCTCGGCTCCGTAGTGCATGTGCCACTTCATTCCGGGCGTTCCGGGCGTCAGCTGCCACAGTGAGGCGCCCATCCGTGCGTTGTGCGGGCGCCAGAAGATGCGGTGCAACAGGCCGTTCTCGTCGTCTTCGACGTCCCAGGGGCCGTCGGCGAACAGGTTCTGCCGATGCATTTCGTTCCTCCGTTGAACGAGCGGTTGCGGCAAGACGACCGGCCGCCCGAGCCGGCGGCGCACGTCTTGCCCGAATCGGAAACCCGCTAGTTCGCTGCCGGAGTCACGCGACGAGCCTAGATGATCGCGGCCTCGACCAGGAGTAAAGGTCGCGCCGTGACCGAAGCGCTCGAGCGGCGGCTCGTCGCCGTGATGTTCACCGACATGGTCGGCTACACCGCGTTGCTCCAGGCGGACGAGCGCCTGGGGATCGAGAAACGGCAGCGCTACGTCGACGCGCTCGAGCGCCATCATGCGGCACACGGCGGCACCGGTGGTGCAGCGGCTCGGCGACGGAATCATGAGCAGGTTCCCGAGCGCGCTGGCTGCGGCGCAGGCGGCGGTCGCGGTTCAGCAGGAGCTCGCGCTCGAGGTCGCCAGATCGTCCCGCGCAGCCGTCCTGTAGCGCGAGCTTCGGCCGAGGGCCACTACGATGCCTCCTTCCCCGACGTCCCACCAGGAGGAGCGCGTGACGATCGCCGACCGGCCCGAAGACAGCCTCGCCGTGCATGGGCTGCGCGTCGGGGGACGCGTGCTTCGCAATCCGACGACGTCCCAGCTCTACACCGCGGCGCTCGACCGCGGCGAGGCCGTTCTCGCCGAGGGCGGGCCGCTCGTCGTCGACACGGGGCGCTTCACCGGCCGCTCGCCCAAGGACAAGTTCGTCGTGCGCGAGCCCGGCTCCGAGGACCGGATCTGGTGGAGCGAGACCAACGCCGAGATCTCACCGGAGCGCTTCGACGGCCTGCGCGCGAAGGTCACCTCGCAGCTCGAGAAGAGGGACGTGTACGTCATCGACGCCTACTGCGGCGCCGACCCCAGCCACCGGCTTTCGGTGCGCATCGTCACGGCGCACCCGTACCACGCGCTCTTCGCGAAGACGATGTTCGAGCCGGCCGACGCGCACGACTTCGAGCCCGACGTGCTCGTCCTCCACGAGCCCGACGTGGAAGCCGTTCCGGCAGAGGACGGCACGCGCACCGAGGTCTTCGTCTGTCTCCATCCGACGCGCGGCGAGATCCTGATCGGCGGCACGTTCTACGCCGGCGAGATCAAGAAGTCGGTCTTCACGCTGATGAACGATCGGCTGCCGCTCGAGGGCGTCATGCCGATGCACTGCTCGGCGAACGTCTCGCGCGACGAGAAGGACGTGGCGATCTTCTTCGGCCTCTCCGGCACGGGGAAGACGACGCTCTCGGCGGACCCCGAGCGCCTGCTCATCGGCGACGACGAGCACGGCTGGGGAGACGAGGGCGTCTTCAACTTCGAGGGCGGCTGCTACGCGAAGACGATCCGGCTCTCGGCCGTGGCCGAGCCCGGGATCTGGGACGCGGTGCACCGCTTCGGCACGGTGCTCGAGAACGTCGCCGTCGACGAGCGAGGCGTGCTCGATCTCGACGACGCCTCGAAGACCGAGAACACGCGCGCGGCGTACAAGCTCGAGCGGATCGCGAACGCGCTGCCGTCGCGTCGCGCCGGCCATCCGCGCTCGGTGATCTTCCTCGCGGCCGATGCCTTCGGGATCCTGCCGCCCATCGCGCGGCTCAGCCGCGAGCAGGCGCTGTTCTTCTTCCTCGCCGGCTACACGTCGAAGCTCGCCGGCACCGAGCTCGGGGTCACCGAGCCGCAACCGACCTTCTCCACGTGCTTCGGCGCGCCGTTCCTGCCGCAGCCGCCGACCGTCTACGCGCAGCTGCTCGGCGAGAAGCTCGAGCGCCACGACGCGACCGTCTGGCTGATCAACACCGGCTGGACGGGCGGGCCGTTCGGCGAAGGGCACCGGATGCCGATCCAGGCGACGCGCGCGCTGCTCGCCGCGGTGCTTTCGGGTGAGCTGGCGGGCGTCGAGTTCCGGGAGGACCCGGTCTTCGGCTTCCAGGTTCCGGTCACCGCCCCGGATGTCGACGAGTCGCTGCTCGACCCGCGCTCGACGTGGGCCGATCCGGAAGCGTACGACCGCAAGGCGCGCGAGCTCGCGCAGATGTTCGTCGACGACTTCCGGGCGAAGCACGCCGACGCGCCACCCGAGGTCGTGGCGGCCGCGCCGAAGCCCTAGCCGCTCACCGCAATCTCGCCCTTGAGCGGCCCTCGCGCGAACGCAGCTTCCATTTCCGCACCTCCTCCTTCCGGGCCCGCGCGTCGTTTCGGATCGCGATCGCGTGCAGCTCGCGCTGCAGCTTCCGCCAGCTGTGGAGCCGGTCGTGCGGGAGGTCGCCACTCTCGACCGCGCCGAGGACGGCGCAGCCCGGCTCGTGGGCATGCGTACAGTCGGCGAAACGGCAGTCCCCGGCGAGCTCCTCGACGTCCGCGAACGTCGCCTCGAGCGCGGCGGCTCCGACGTCCCAGAGCTGAAGCTCTCGGATTCCGGGCGAGTCGATCACCAGGCCGCCGCCGGGCAGCAGGAGCATCTGGCGATGCGTCGTCGTGTGGCGGCCCTCGTCGTCGTCGGAGCGCGTCTCGTTCGTCGCCATCAACTCCTCGCCGAGCCAGCGGTTCACGAGCGTCGACTTGCCCACGCCGGAGGAACCGAGCAGGACGGCCGTCGTGCCTGCGGAGATCCGCTCCCGAAGCTCGTCGCAGCCGTAGCCGCTCACAGCCGAGACGACGTGCACCGGGACGCCGATCGCGACCGCCTCCACCTCCTCGACGAGCGGCCGCGGGTCGTCGAGCCGATCGGCCTTCGTGAGCACGATCTCTGGCGTCGCGCCGCTCTCCCAGATCGTGACGAGGTAGCGCTCGATGCGGCGCGGCTCGAGATCCGGGCCGAGCGACGAGACGACGAACGCGACGTCGACGTTCGCGGCGAGGGTCTGTCCGTGTGTCAGGCGATGCTGGTCGGACGCCGCGTTGCGGACGATCGCGCTGCAGCGCGGGAGCACAGTGCGGATCAGCCCGTCACCCACCGGGCCGCCAGCGGCCCTGGAACTTCCGCCGGGCGTTGCCGGCTTTCCCGGTGACGCTCCCAGCGACAGCCCGACCCAGTCGCCGACCGCGACGTCGGCGCCGTTGTGCAGCGCCCGTCCGGGCAGGCGGGTGCGGACGGCGCCGGTCGCGGTCCAGACGTCGAACGCGCCACGGTGGGCGGCGGCGACGCGGCCCGGTACCAGTCCGGGCTCCAGGTTTTCGGCGAGCTCGTCGTTCCAACCGAGCTCGCGCAAGTCGAATCCAGGCAACGCAAAAGCTCCTTCACGAGAGATGGGACGCCGCGCGTCCCATCAGCAGAAGGAGCGCCCGGCGCTAGCTGAAGACAGCCGAGGAGGCGATAGGCACAGACTTCATTGGGACGACCTCCTCTCGTCGGGAACGGAACTGAAGCAGGGTAGGTCGAGCGTCGGCCGGCGTCAAGCTGTTCCTGACCGTGTGCGCGAAGCGTCGCCCGAGCGCGGTCCAGGTGGCGAAATGCGCGGCAGAATGGTAGGAATCCCGCGCGATGCGCAGTGAGGACGTGCAGCCGCTCCGAGTCTCGGCCAGCGGCTCCGAGCGTGGCCCGGTTGCTCCGGCGCGCAAGATCGACGAGCTCGACCGCGGGATCATCGAGGCGCTGCAGGCCAACGGCCGCGAGTCGTTCCGCGCCATCGCCGCGCGCGTCGGCGTCTCGGAGGCGACCGTCCGCGCCCGCTACGCACGGCTGACCGCGGAGGGGATCTTGCAGGTCGTCGCCGTCACGAACCCGCTCGGGCTCGGCTACGAGCAGGCGCTCATCGGGGTGAAGACGTCCGGCTCTCCGGAACAGGCCGCCGACGCGATCGCGCGCTGGCCCGAGGCCGACTACGTCATCGCGACCGCAGGTCAGTTCGACCTCGTCGTCGAGCTCGTGGCCACCGACAGGCGACACCTGCTCGACCTCACGAGCAGGCTCCGCGCGCTGCCGGATGTCGTCTCGACCGAGGCCTTCGTGTACCTCGAGATGTGGAAGCAGCTCTACGACTGGGGAAGTGGAATGCCAAAGGAGGAACCGACGACATGAGCACCACGCAGAGCGTGACGTCCGTAGAGGAGCTCGGGCGGATGGCGAACGAGCACCTCTGGCTCCACTTCACGCGGATGGGCGGCTACGACCCGCCGATCATCGTGCGCGGCGACGGGTGCTATCTCGAGGACGCGCACGGCAAGCGGTACCTCGACGCGCTCGCGGGACTCTTCTCGGTCAACCTCGGCTACGGGTTCGGCGAGGAGATCGGCCAGGCCGCGCTCGAGCAGATGCGCGAGCTGCCCTTCTACACCAATTGGTCGTACGCGCACCCGCGGGCGATCGAGCTCGCGGCCGAGGTTGCCTCGCTCGCGCCGGGCGACCTCAATCGTGTCTTCTTCGTCAACGGCGGCTCGGAAGCGGTCGAAGCTGCGTGGAAGCTCGCGCGCCAGTACTACCAGGCAGTCGGCTCGAAGCGGATGCGTCCGGATGCCGGCACGCTCGATGCCGAGATCCGTCACGACGAGCATCTCGCGGCGCCGCCGGGGCGCCGCTACAAGGCGATCGCGCGCGAGGTCGCCTACCACGGCACGACCTTCGGCGCTCTCTCGATCAACGGCATCGCCGCGTTGCGCGTCCCGTTCGAGCCGCTCGTTCCGGAGGTTCGGCACGTCTCGAACACGAACCGCTACCACCGTCCGGCGAGCGAGACGGAGGAGCAGTTCACGGCGTTCCTGCTCGACGAGCTGGAGCGCACCATCATCTCGATGGGGCCGGAGACGGTCTGCCTCGTGCACATGGAGCCGATCCAGAACGCCGGCGGCTCGTTTCTCCCGCCCGCGGGCTACTGGCGGGGAGTCCGCGAGCTGTGCGACCGCTACGACATCCTGCTCTCGGCCGACGAGGTGATCACCGGCTTCGGGCGGGTCGGCCACTGGTTCGCCTCGGAGCGCTACGACATCCGCCCGGACATCGTCACGTGCGCGAAGGGACTCTCGTCCTCGTACGCGGCGATCGGCGCCGTCATCGCCACCGACCGGGTCATGGAGCCGTTCCTCCACGATGCGTCGATGTACTCGCACGGAATCACGTTCGGCGGACATCCCGTGATGAGCGCGATCGCGCTCAAGAACATCGAGATCATGAAGCGGGAGCGGATCATGGAGCACGTCCTCGGCAACGAGGACGCCTTCCGCGCGACGCTCGCCCAGCTGCTCGACCTGCCGATCGTCGGCGACCTGCGCGGAACCGGCTTCTTCTACGCTCTCGAGCTCGTGAAGGACAAAGAGACGCGGGCGACGTTCTCGGACGAGGAGTGCGAGACGCTGCTGCGCGGTTTCCTCTCGCCGAAGCTGTTCGAGCGCGGGCTCATCTGCCGCGCCGACGACCGCGGCGACCCGGTGGTCCAGATCTCGCCGCCGCTCGTCGCGACGCAGGCGCAGTTCGACGAGATGACCGGAATCCTGGGTGAGACGCTCGCCGAGGCGTGGGAGCAGATGCATTGACGGCCACTGCCACGGCCACCGAGTACGACATCCGGCTGATCGGGCTGACGAAGCGGTTCGACGACGTGGTCGCGGTCGACGCGGTCTCGCTCGACATCGATCGCGGCAAGTTCTTCGCCCTGCTCGGCCCGTCGGGCTGCGGCAAGACGACGACGCTGCGGATGATCGGCGGCTTCGAGGAGCCGACCGAAGGGCGGATCGAGCTCGGCGGCGTCGACGTCGCGCCGCTGCCGCCGTACAAGCGCGACGTGAACACCGTCTTCCAGTCGTACGCGCTCTTCCCGCATCTCTCGATCTTCGAGAACGTCGCGTTCGGGTTGCGGCGTCGCGGGGTCAAGGGCGGCGAGCTTCGCAACCGGGTCGTGGAGTCGCTCGAGCTCGTCGGTCTCGCCGGGCTCGAACGGAGGAAGCCGCGGCAGCTCTCCGGTGGGCAACAACAGCGGATCGCACTCGCCCGGGCCCTCGTGAACCGTCCACGCGTGCTGCTCCTCGACGAGCCGCTCGGCGCCCTCGACCTCAAGCTGCGCAAGGAGATGCAGCTCGAGCTGAAGCGGATCCAGCACGAGGTCGAGATCACCTTCGTCCACGTCACGCACGACCAGGAAGAAGCCATGACCATGGCCGACCAGATCGTGATCATGAACGGCGGACACATCGAGCAGCTCGGCACGCCGAGCGATCTCTACGAGCGTCCGCAGACGGCATTCGTGGCCGGGTTCCTCGGCGTCTCGAACCTGCTCGACGGAACGGCCGGCACCGACGGGAGCGTCAGGCTCGCCGACGGGACGGTGATTCACGTTCCGCAGGACGCGCTCGGGGGCCGAACGGGAACCGTGCGGGTCGGCGTCCGGCCGGAGAAGCTCCGCATCGGAGGGGGCGAGGTGAACTCGCTCGCGGGCACCGTGACCGAGAGCGCGTACATCGGGGTCTCGACGCAGTACATCCTCGACACACCGGCCGGTCCGGTGGCCGTCTATGTCCAGAACGATCGCACCGGCAGCCACGTCGCGACAGGGGAGCGACTGACGCTCAGCTGGAGCCCAGACAGCACATTCGTCGTCGACGCCGAGGAGGGCGCCCAATGACCGATCGCATCTCGAGGAAAGTCTTTCTTCGCCGCGCAGCAGCAAGCGGCTCGATTCTCACCGTTCCCGGACTTCTCGCCGCCTGCGGCGGCGGTGGTGGCGGCGGCGGAGCCGGCGGCGGCGCGAGCACCGTCGCGCAACGACTTCCAAAGACCATCACGTTCTCGAACTGGCCGCTCTACATCGACGTCGGCAAGAACAAGAACCACCCGTCGCTCCAGCAGTTCGAGAAAGCCCATCCGGGCACGCACGTCAACTACATCGAGGACATCAACGACAACGACAGCTTCTTCGGCAAGATCGAGGGCCCGCTGTCGCAGGGGCAGTCGACGGGTCGCGACCTCGTCGTGATGACCGACTCGTCGGGTCTGCCACAGCGGATGGTTCAGCTGGGCTGGCTGGAGAAGTGGGACAAGTCGGCGATGCCCCACGCGTTCAAGAACCTCATTCCTTCGCAGCAGCATCCGGCGTGGGATCCCAACCGCGACTACAGCCTGCCGTGGCAGTCGGGCATGACCGGAATCGGGTACGACCCGCACAAGGTCGGCTACGACATCGATTCGGTCGACAAGCTGCTGACCGACCCGAGGCTCCACGGGAAGATCACGCTGCTCACGGAGCTCTCGGACACGATGGGCCTCGTCATGCTCTCGAACGGCGACGACCCGTCGCACGTGACGGACAAGACGTGGACTGCGGCCTACAACAAGATCAAGGCTGCGGTGAGCTCGGGCCAGATCCGGCAATTCACCGGCAACGACTACGCGCCGCTGCTCGCGAGCGGCGACGTGTGGGCGTGCTTCGCGTGGTCCGGCGACATGGTCCAGCTCCAGGCCGACCATCCGGGTCTCAAGTGGAACCCCCCGAAGACCGGAGCCATGATCTGGACCGACAACATGCTCATCCCGAAGAAGGGGAACGTCTACGGCGCGTCGGTGCTCGCGGACTGGTTCTACATCCCGCGCATCGCCGCCGAGGTCGAGGACTACGTCAACTACATCTGCCCGGTCGCGGGCGCCGACAAGATCCTGCTCAAGAGCGACCCGGCCGTTGCGAAGAACCCGCTGATCTTCCCGCCGGCGTCGCTCCTGGCGCAGACCCACCAGTTCGACGCCAAGGCTCTCAACAACGCGAAGTACAAGCAGCAGTTCCAGAACCTGATCGGGGCCTGATCTGGGCCGCTTCTTTCACCGCGCGCGCTGGGCGACCCCGTACGCGCTTCTGACCCCGGGGACGGCGTGGCTCGTCATCTTCTTCGTCGTCCCCATGTACTACCTGGGGAAGATGGCCCTTTCGGGAGGGCTGTTTCCGATCTTCTCCTTCGGCTGGCACTGGTCGAACTTCAGCAACGCGCTCTCGACGTACGAACCGCAGTTCACCCGCTCGTTCGAATACGCCGGCATCGCGACTCTGCTCGCGCTCGCGATCAGCTACCCGCTGGCGTACTGGATTGCCTTCCGGGGCGGGCGGTGGAAGAACCTCTTTCTGCTGCTCGTCATCGCGCCGTTCTTCGTCACGTATCTGATCAGAACGCTGGCGTGGGAGACGATCCTCGCCGACAACGGGATCGTCGTCGGGATCCTCAAGGACGTTCACATCCTCGGGTCTGGTGGACGCCTCCTCGCCACGTCGGCAGCGGTGATCGCCGCGATCACCTACAACTTCCTGCCGTTCATGGTCCTGCCGCTCTATGTCAGTCTCGAGCAGATCGACACGCGGCTGATCGAGGCATCGCGAGACCTCTACGCGAACCCGCTCGTCTCGTTCTCGCGGGTCACGCTGCCGCTTTCACTGCCCGGCGTATTCGCTGGCGTGCTACTGACGTTCATCCCGGCGGTCGGCGACTTCATCAACGCGCAGCTGCTCGGGACGCCGAGGCAGTACATGATCGGGAACGTCATCCAGGCGGAGTTCTTGAGCGTGCGGGACTACCCGACGGCGGCAGCCCTTTCGTTCGTCCTCATGGCAGCGATTCTCGTGTTCGTGCTGATCTTCGCACGCGCGCTCGGGACCGACCGGCTGACGGCCGGAGCGGCCGCGTGAGCGCGGCATCGCCGGCGCTCAGCCTGACGACGCGACTGCCGATCGGAGTGCGTGCGTGGCGCTTCGCGCGGCACCACCTTCTCAATCTGTACGCGCTTCTCGCGCTCGGCTACCTCTTCTTGCCGATCGGCGTCGTCATCGCCTTCTCGTTCAACAACCCCAAGGGCCGCTTCAACTACACCTGGCAGGGCTTCACGTTCAAGAACTGGGAGAACCCTTTCGGCGTCCCGACGCTGGGAGGCGCGCTCCGCATCTCGATCGAGATCGCACTCCTCTCGTCGCTGTGCGCGACGGTGCTCGGGACGCTCATCGCGCTTGCGCTCGTGCGCTACCGCTTCCGCGGCTCCGCGATCACGAACCTCCTCATCTTCATCCCGATGGCGACGCCGGAGACCGTGATGGGCGCCTCCCTGCTCACGCTCTTCTCGGCCCACGCCGGGATCTTCCCGCTCGGGTTCAACACGATCCTGATCGCGCACATCATGTTCAACATCTCCTACGTGGTCGTCACCGTGCGGGCGCGCCTCGTGGGGTTCGACCGGCACCTGGAAGAGGCAGCGATGGACCTCGGCGCGAACGAGCTCGTCACCTTCTGGCGCGTGACCCTGCCGCTGATCATGCCCGGAATCCTCGCGGCGTTCCTGCTCGCTTTCGCGCTCTCGATCGACGACTTCGTGATCACGTACTTCAATGCAGGCACCGTCACGACGTTCCCGCTCTTCGTCTGGGGAGCGGCGCGCGTGGCGACCCCGCCGCAGATCAACGTGGTTGGGACGGCGATCTTCCTGATCGCCGTGTCGCTCATGCTCGTCAACATCACAGTCCAGAGTCGCCGCGAAAAGCGGGCCTGATGGCGAGGGCTTCGGTCGAGCCGCGGCTTCCGTCGTGGTGGCTCGAGCAGGCGCTCGAGGCCGAGGGATCTCCGCCTCCTTCGCCCGCTCTGGCGGGTGACGCGACCGCCGACGTCGCGATCGTCGGCGGCGGCTACACCGGTCTCTGGACCGCGCTCGCGCTGCGCGAGCGCGCGCCCGATCTACGGGTCACGCTCCTCGAGGCGGAGATCTGCGGCCACGGGCCGAGCGGGCGCAACGGCGGCTTCGTCCACGGCTACTGGGTGTCGCTGCCGGGGATCCTTCCGGTGCTCGGCGAGGAGCGGGCGCTCGCGCTGGCGCGCCAGGGGGAGCAGATCATTCCCGGGGTCCGTGCCTGGGCCGAGTCGCGTGGCGAGGACGTCTGGTTGCGCGAGGCCGGGATGCTCGAGGTGTCGGCCGCGCCGGCGCAGGACGGCGCGATCGAGAAGGCCGCGGCGGCTGCGGTGCGCGTCGGCCGCGCCGATCAGGCCGTCTCGCTCACGGCGACCGAGGTTGCCCAGCGCGTCTCGTCGCCGACCTTCCGGAGCGGCGTCTTCTTTCCCGAGTGCGCGACGCTTCATCCGGGACTGCTCGTGCGGGCGCTGCGGCGGGCTGCGCTCGACGCGGGGGTGACCCTGCACGAGGCGACGCCGGTGACCGCCGTGCGCGCCGGCTCGCCGAACGAGCTCGAGACGCCGGGCGGAATCCTCCGCGCGCCGGAGGTCGTGCTGGCGACGAACGCGGGACTGACGGGATGGAAGCCGGCCTCGCGCAACCTGACGAACTTCGGCTCGTACGTCGTCCTCACGGAGCCCGCGCCCGAGCTGCTCGCCGAGATCGGCTGGACCGGCGGCGAGGCGGTCATCGACGGGCGGATGTTCCTCCACTACTTCCGCACGACGCACGACGGACGCGTGCTCATGGGCAGCGGCACCGGGCCGATCGGCTTCGGCGGGCGCATCGACGACCGCTTCTCGCGCGACGCGCCGACGGCCGAGCGCGCCGAGGCCGGATTGCGGCGGCTGCTGCCGGGGCTTGCCGGAGCGCGGGTCGAGCGGGCGTGGGGCGGGCCGATCGACGTCTCCGCCGATCACCTGCCGTTCTTCCGGACGAAGACCGGCACGCGGATCCACTTCGGCGCCGGCTACTCGGGTCACGGCGTCGGTCCGGCGTGGCTCGGCGGGCGGATCCTCGCCTCGCTCGCGCTCGGCGCGGACGACGAGTGGACGCGGTCACCGCTCGCGACCCGCTCGGTGCCGAGACTTCCCGGGGAGCCGTTCCGCCGCATCGGGGGCGGCCTCGTCCGCTGGGCGATCATGAGCTGCGAGGCTGCCGAGGAGGACGGAGGACGCGCGCCGCTCGCGGCGCGCGCGGCGGCGGCGCTGCCGCGCCTGCTCGGGATGGAGCTCGGGACGCGCTAGGGAACTGTCCGCGTCGTCGTCGTCGGCGCCGCTCGCCGCGCGACGCCGGTGCGCTGCGCCGCGTTCGCGACCGCTTCGGCGACCGCCGGCGCAACGGAGCGGTTGAACACGCTCGGGATCACGTAGTCCGCGGCGAGCTCGTCGTCCGAGATCGTCGCGGCGATCGCACGGGCTGCCGCGACCTCCATCTCGGCATCGATCGTCCGCGCGCGGACGTCGAGGGCTCCGCGGAAGACTCCCGGGAACGCCAGGACGTTGTTGATCTGGTTCGGGTAGTCGCTGCGGCCCGTGGCGATCACCTCGGCCAGCCCCTCGATCGCCTCCGGATCGACCTCGGGATTCGGGTTCGCCATGGCGAACACGATCGCACGCGGCGCCATCCGGCGGACGCCCTCGACACCGATCGCCCCGGGAACGGAGACGCCGACGAACACGTCGACGCCCTCGAGCAGCTCGTCGGCGGTGCCCCGGAGATTCTCGGGGTTCGTCTGCTCGGCGTACTCCTGCTTCACGGGATTCAGTCCCGGGCGACCTCGGAAGAGGGCGCCTCCCTCGTCGCAGCCGACGATCCAGCTCGCGCCGGCCGACTGGAGGATCCGCGTCACCGCTATGCCCGCCGCGCCGCAGCCAGTTGTGAGGATCCGAATTTCCTCGAGCCGCTTGCCGACCACCCGCAGCGCGTTGAGGAGCGCAGCGAGCACGACGATCGCCGTCCCATGCTGGTCGTCGTGGAAGACGGGAATCTCGAGCTGCTCACGTAGCCGCCGCTCGATCTCGAAGCAGCGTGGCCCCGAGATGTCCTCGAGGTTGATCCCGCCGAACGTGGGCGAGATCGCCTGGACCGTGCGGACGATCTCGTCGGGATCCTTCGTCGCGAGACAGATCGGGAAGGCGTCGACGTCGGCGAACTCCTTGAACAGCACCGCCTTGCCCTCCATCACCGGCAGCGCAGCCTCGGGGCCGATGTCGCCGAGGCCGAGCACCGCGGTACCGTCGCTCACGATCGCGACGCAGTTGCGCTTGATCGTGAGGTTCCAGACCTTCTCCGGGTCTTCGGCGATCGCGCGTGAGACGCGCGCGACGCCCGGCGTGTAGACCATCGAGAGATCCTCGCGCGTCTTCAGCGGCAGGCGTGGCCGTACCTCGAGCTTGCCGCCGAGGTGCGCGAGGAAGACCCGGTCGGAGACGTGCACGAGCTCGACGTCCTCGATCGCGTGGACGGCCGCGACGATCGCGTCGAGGTGCTGCTCGTCGTCCGCCAGGACGTTGACGTCGCGGATCTTCGTCGATCCCTCGACCCGCACGAGGTCGATCGCCCCGAGGAGTCCGCCCGCCTCGCCGATCGCGGACGCGAGCCGGGCGAAGGCGCCGGGCGTGTTCTCGATCCGGACGCGGATCGTGGCGCTGAAGGACGCGGACGGGTGCACGCTCGGAGGCTAGACCGCGCCGCGTACTGCCGCACCCGTAGGAAGTACGCTCGTGCGATGCGGGTCACCCTCTGCGACGTCGGGCCGCGCGACGGCCTTCAGAACGAGCCCGAGGCGCTCCCGCCGGAGACGCGCGCCGAGCTCGTCGACCGGCTCGCGACCGCCGGGGTTCCCCGGATCGAGGCGGTGAGCTTCGTCCGGGCGGAGCGCGTGCCGCAGATGGCCGACGCGGAGGCTGTGGTCGAGCGCGTGCACCGCCGGCAGGGAGTCGAGCTCTCGGGTCTCGTCCTCAACGAGCGCGGCTGGGAGCGGTTCGCCGCCGCCGGGCTCGACCGTGTCAACGTCACGCTCGCCGCGACCGAGACCTTCAACCAGCGGAACGGGAACGCGACGCTGGCCGAGTCGGTCGAGCGGGCCGAGGCGATCCTCGCCGCGGCCGGAGAGACGCCGGCGACGGTCACGATCTCCTGCTCGTTCGGCTGCCCTTTCGAGGGCCGCGTGGATCCGGGCGTGGTCGCCGAGCTCGCGGGGCGGTTCGGCGGTCGCTCGGAGGTGGTGCTCGCGGACACGATCGGCGTGGCGACGCCGTCGGCGGTCCGATCCCTCGTCGAGAGGACGCAGGCGGCCGGGTTCCACGGCCACAACACGCGCTCGACCGGGTACGCCAACTGTCTCGCGGCGCTCGAGGCGGGCGCGCACGTGCTCGACGCGTCGGTGGGCGGCCTCGGCGGCTGCCCGTTCTCGCCACGCGCGACGGGCAATGTCGCGACGGAGGATCTCGTCTACCTGCTCGAAGGGGAAGGGATCGAGACGGGCATCGACCTCGACGGGCTGACCGGCGTCTCGCAATGGCTCGAGAGCGTGCTGGGCCGCACGCTCGAGGGCTACGTCTACCGCGCCGGGAGCTGGCCGCCGGCGGGGTGACTGCGCTCCGGCTCCGTCAACCGAGGCGGACGACGTCCGCGCCGGCGAGCTCCGCGATCTCGTCCTCGGCGTAGCCGAGTCCGCGGAGGATCTCCTCCGAATGCTCGCCGAGCGCGGGTGGGGGGGCGTGGTGTCGCACGCGCTCGCCGTCGGCGGACAGCGGGGCGGCGACCGTGACGAGATCGCCAAGCGACTGCAGGATCCCGAGCGCCTCCGTCTGCGGTTCGCGCGCGGCCTCGCCGACGTCGTGCACCGGCGACGCCGGCACTCCTGCCGCGACGAGCGCTTCGAGCAGTTCCCCCGAGTCACGCTCGCGTGTCCGCTCCTCGAGCGCCGCAATGAGCTGCGGACGGTTCGCAACGCGGTCGGGGTTTGTCGCGAAGCGAAGATCGCCGGCGAGGCCCGGGGCGCCGAGGGCGTCGCAGAACGCGGCGAAGAGCTTGTCGTTGCCGGCGACGACCATCAGCCCGCCGTCGCGCGTGGGGAAGACCTGGTACGGCGCGATCTGCGGGAAGGCGCTCCCGTCGCGGTCGGGCACGGCGCCCGTCCCGAGATAGCCGACGAGCTGGGGCGAGAGCAGCGAGAGCGCGGTTTCGTAGAGCGAGAGCTCGAGCGTGCGGCCGACCCCCGTCCGCTCTCTCTCCCAGAGCGCGGCGAGCACGCCGAGCGCCGCCCAGACGCCGGTGCCGAGGTCGATCAGCGACACGCCGACCCGCACCGGCGGCCGATCGTTCTCGCCGGTCACGCTCATGATCCCCGCGGCCGCCTGCAGGAGCGGGTCGTAGCCGGGCTGGCCGCTCAGCGGGCCGTGCGAGCCGAAGGCCCCGATCGTGCAGTACACGAGTCGCGGATTGCGCGCGCGAAGGGCGTCGGCGCCGAAGCCGTGCCGCTCGGCGGCTCCCGGCCGAAGGCTCTGCAGGAACACGTCTGCCCGGTCGGCGAGGCGCCGCACGATCTCGCGGCCGCGCTCTTCCCCGAGCTCGACCGCGAGCGAGCGCTTGCCGGCGTTCGCCGACAGGAACATCGCGCCGCCTCCGTCCAGGAACGGCGGTCCCCAGGCGCGGGCATGGTCGCCGGCGAGCGGCTCGACCTTCACGACGTCGGCGCCGAGCGCCGCGAGCAGCTGCGTCGCCGTCGGTCCGGCGAGGGACGACGTGAGGTCGACGACCCGCGTACCGGTGAGCGGACGCAGCTCCGTCATCGTTCGAGGGAATAGAGCCGAGTCGGCTTGCTTCGAACCTCCACGTCCCGTTCATATCGCTCGCCGAGCCTCTCCGCCACGCGGATAGACCGCACGTTCTCAGGCTCGATCAGGGAGATAAGGCGGCGCAGCCCTCGGTCGTCGAATGCCCAGTCGCGGAGCGCGAGCGCCGCCTCGGCGGCGTACCCCCGGCCCCAGTGCTCCCGCGCGAGCAGCCAGCCGATCTCCGTCTCGTCCCCGCCGACCTGCCACGTCTCTGGGTCCCAGCGGAGAAATCCGGCGCGGCCGAGGACGCGCCCGTCCTCCCGCCGCTCGAGCGAGCACAGGCTCACGCCCCAGCTCTCCCAGCGCTCGAGCCATTGTTCGATTCCTGCTTCGAGCTCGGCGAGAGTCGCCGTGCTGCCGTCGCCGATGAAGCGCATGACCTCGGGGTCCGCGTAGGCGACCGCGAGGTCGGCCGCGTCCTCGAGACTTGGCTTCCTGAGAAGGAGGCGCTCCGTCGTGATCACGTTGGATGCTCCCAGATCACATGAGGACCCCCGTGCGGCAGCTCGATCATTGCGCCGGGCGTCGCTCCGAGCCGCCCGGCAACCCGCTGAGAGGGAAGGTTCCGCGGTGCGATGAGCGAGATCAGACCGGTGCGGCCGAACCAGTCCCGGACCGCGGCGGCCGCCTCGGTGGCGTAGCCCTGGCCCCAGTGCTCGTATGCCAGCGCCCAGGTGAGCTCTGGCTGCGCGTCCGGCGCGTTCGACCGGAGCCAACGGACGGGATCGTAGAAGTTGAGTCCGACGCGTCCGATTCGCTCGCCGGCCGCCGTCTCGACGATGAACTTGCCGGCCGGATACGTCTCCCAACCGTCCAGCCACTGCTGCACGACGCCGTGCGGGTCCTCGACGCCGCCGAGGAAGTCCATGACTCGAAGATCGGAGAGAAAGGACGGCGGACGCTGGACGTCCGCGGACGTCGGCCTCCGCAGGAGCAGCCGTTCGGTCTGGATCACAGCGGCAGCATGATCGAACGCTCGAACTCGATCACGGTCTCGTCTCGCTGGTTGAGTCCTCGCGTGCGCACGGTGACGATGCCGGATCCTGGGCGCGACTGCGACTCGCGCTTCTCGAGCACCTCCGTCTCGGCGCGGATCGTGTCGCCGGCGAAGACCGGGGCCGGCAGCCGCACGTCCTTCCAGCCGAGGTTGACGCCGCGCTCGGACACGTCGGCGACGGACAGACCCGTGACGAGCGCCAGCGTGAAGGTCGAGTCGACGAGCGGTCGTCCCCACTCGGTCGTCGCGGCGTACTCCGCGTCGAAGTGGATCGGGTTCGTGTTCAGCGTGAGCAGCGTGAACCAGACGTTGTCGGCCTCGAGTACGGTGCGCCCGTGGCGGCTGCGGTAGACCGCCCCGACCTCCAATTCCTCGTACGTGCGACTCACATCCGAGATCATCGCAGCGATGCACGAGCTCGCTCTCGAGCAGCGGCGCGAGCTCGGTGTGCGCGCGCCGTGGCACGTCGGCGACGTGACGTGGGGGCTCCGCCAGCACGAGGGGCGAGAGGACGAGTGGACGATCCGCGTCTGGAAGGGCGAGGATCGCACCCTCGCGTGGTCGTGGCTGAAGAGCGACCGCGGCCTGCTCGAGTTCGACGTCCGGCGCGACCGGCTCGACCTGCTCGATGAGATCCTCGCCGAGCCCGACGCGCGCACCGCGGTCGCATTCGAAGACGATGCGGAGGTGCGGGCGGCGCTCGAACGCCACGGCTTCACCGAACCCGACAAGGGGAACGTGAACCGGCAGGGCCCGCTCATGCACTTCCTCGCGCGCGACCTGCCCGAGGCTCCGAAGCTGCCGCCGCTGCCCCACGGGTTCCGCTACCGGACGGTCGAGCCGGCGGACCTCGCGGAACGAGTCGCGATCCACCGCGACGTCTGGGCACCTTCGCGCGTGACGGAGTCGAGCTACGCGAACGTGCGAGCCACCTGGCCGTACCGCGCGTCGCTCGACTGCGTCGTCGAGGCGCCCGACGGACGCTTCGCCGCCTACGCCCTCATGTGGCCCGACGACGAGAATCGCGTCGGCGAGCTCGAGCCGGTCGGCGTGCGGGAGGAATTCCGCCGCCGCGGCCTCGGCGCGGCCGTCTGCACGTTCGCGCTCCGCCGCCTGCACGAGGAAGGCGGCCGGGAGGCGATCGTCTACTGCGTCACCGACGCGGCGTGCGGGACGTACGAGTCAGTCGGCTTCCGCCGCCACGCCATGCTCGTCGGCTACTCGCGCTGAGGCTTCGGCAGCTTGTCCAGGGCCGACTCGAGCTGACTCTCGACGTAGGCGCTGATGCGTTCCTCGAACCGCGCCGCAAGGTTCTCCTGCCGCGACTTCGGCGTCTGCTGCTTCTGGGTCTTCAACGGTCGCGACGAGACAGCGCGCCCGTCGACCGTCAGCTCGTAGATGTGCTCGTGCTGGACGTCCTTCAGATCCTGCCGGCCGAGGTCGTGGACGGCGACGCCGTCGGGGAGCTGGTTGCCGAGGAGCGCGCGTGTCGTCTCCGAGATGAGGATCTGGCCGCCGTGGCCGGCTGCCGAGATGCGCGCCGCGCGCACGACGTCGAGCCCGAGGTAGCCCTCCTCGCCGACCTGCGGCTCGCCGGTGTGGAGACCCATGCGCACCATCACTTCGTGCCCCTCTGGCCACTCGTGGTCGCGCAACGCCCGCTGCGCGTCGACGGCAGCCGCGACCGCGTCGCGCGCCCGCGGGAAGGAGAAGAAGAACGCGTCGCCCTGCGTATCGATCTCGGTGCCGCCGTGCGCGCCGAACGTCTCGCGCACGAGGCGCCTGTGGTCGCCCGACACCTGTCCGTATCCCTCGTCCCCGAGCGCCTGCAGCAGGCGTGTCGAGCCCTCGATGTCGGTGAAGACGAACGTGACGGTGCCGCTGGGCAGAGTGGCCACGGGCGCCTACGCTACCCCGATGAACCGGCTCGCGCAGGAGACGAGCCCCTACCTCCTCCAGCACGCCGAGAACCCGGTCGACTGGCAGCCATGGGGCCCGGAGGTCTTGCAAAGGGCTCGATCCGAACGCAAGCCGCTGCTCGTCTCGATCGGCTACTCCGCGTGCCACTGGTGCCACGTGATGGAGCGCGAGTCGTTCGACGACGAGACGACCGCGGCGCTCATGAACGAGCTCTTCGTCAACGTCAAGGTCGATCGCGAGGAGCGACCCGACGTGGACGCGGTGTACATGGACGCCGTCGTCGCGCTCACCGGCCAGGGCGGCTGGCCGCTCACCGTCTTCCTCACGCCCGACGGCGAGCCGTTCTACGGCGGCACCTACTTTCCGCCCGAGCCGCGGCACGGGCTGCCCTCGTTCCGCCAGGTGCTGCGCGCCGTCGCCGGCGCGTACCGCGAGCGGCCGGAGGACGTCGCCGCGCAGGCGGAGGCGTTGGTCGGTGCGCTGCGGCAGTCTGCGGAGTCCGAGCCGTCGCGTGAGCCGCTGACCGAGGCGCTCCTTGTGGAGGCAGAACGCGGCCTGCTCTCGCAGCTCGACCCGCGCTGGGGCGGCTTCGGCCACGCGCCGAAGTTCCCGCCCGCGTCGGCGCTCGAGTTCCTGCTGCGTCGTGGGGCGCTCGAGCCGGTGCGACTCACGCTCGACGGGATGGCGGCCGGCGGGATGTACGACCTCGTCGGCGGCGGCTTCCACCGCTACTCCGTCGACGGCGGGTGGCTCGTGCCGCACTTCGAGAAGATGCTCTACGACAACGCGCTCCTCGTTCCGCCGTACCTCCACGCCTGGCTCGTGACCGGGGAGGAGCGGTACCGCGTCGTGGCGGAGCAGACGCTCGACTACATGCTGCGCGACCTGCGCCTCGAGAGCGGCGGGTTCGCGTCCGCGCAGGACGCCGACACCGACGGCGTCGAGGGGCTGACGTACACGTGGACGGCCGAGGGGGGAGTCCCGCCCGAGCTTCTGCAGCCGTTCGAGCACGGGCGCGCGATCATCCGCGGCGAGCTCGACGACGAGACGCGGGCCCGGCTGCTCGCAGTTCGGGAGCGGCGCCCGCAACCGGCGCTCGACGACAAGGTCATCGCCTCGTGGAACGGCCTCGCGCTCGCCGCCTTGGCCGAGGGTGCGCGCAGGCTCACAAGCAACAGACTGTTACAAGCTGCCCTCGAGCTCGGCGAGCTGCTCGCCGCGGACCCGCTCTGGCGGACGATGCGCGACGGCCGCGCGAAGTTCCCCGCGTACCTCGACGACTACGCGAACGTCGCGCACGGCCTCTACGAGCTGCACGTCGCGACCGGCGATCTCCGCTGGCTGCAGGAGTCGCGACGGCTCGCTGTCCGGGCGGTCGAGCTGTTCGGAGATCCGGAGCGCAGCGGCTTCTTCCTCAC
>Ga0070730_10001705_pt1 | contig 20863 bp, 20 predicted proteins | sample Coa_R1_3_FD_66447 | JGI IMG/M metagenome (GOLD analysis project Ga0070730, IMG submission 66447) | Surface soil microbial communities from Centralia Pennsylvania, which are recovering from an underground coalmine fire - Coalmine... | ecosystem: Environmental > Terrestrial > Soil > Unclassified ... | reverse complement strand
GCCGGTTTGTGGTACGTCTCCGCTAACTTTCCTGCAATCAAACCAATGACCCCTTCATGATATTCTGTTGAAGCGACAATAATGACGCGTTCGTTTTCCCACTGCGTAGCGGACTGTAGCGCGTGCGCAAGCATTTCACTCGTGAGTTCCTGACGCGAAACATTGGTGTCGTGCAACTCATTTACTAACTCTTCCGCACGCACCATATTCGTTGTGCACAACAAACGCAACGCATCTAAGCTCTGTTTTAAGCGACCCATTGCATTAATTCGCGGCGCGATTGCGTAGTTAATTGTCCCTACATCAATTTTTGATTGTTCAATATTCGCTTTTGCGCACAACAGCTGAATCCCAATTCGCTCACTTTTTCGCAATGCTTCAATTCCCCACTTCACTACCGACCGCGAAGGACCGATGAGCGGCATTTGGTCAGCAACTGTTGCTACGGCAGCAAGGTCCAAAGATTTCGCGGCAGCTTTCGGGTTGAGTTCACGCGCTAATATCCACGCCACACCAGCACCAGACAACTGCGGAGTGTGTAAAATTGCCACTGCCGTTGGCAGTTTTTCACTACCATCTTCCTGCAATTCTTTTTGGTGGTGGTCAGTCAAAATCGTATCGATCTTGAGTTTTTTGAGTTCAGCAGATGCTTCGTGAGCAACAATCCCATTGTCCACAGTAATCAAAAGATCCGGTTTTTTTTCTGCGAGCACAGCAGTGAGTGAGCGTTTTGATAAACCATATCCGTGCAACGCGCGATCGGGAATAAATGGGCGAGCTAAAATCCCAATACTGCGCAATGCTTCCCACAAAATTCCTGTTGAACACACGCCATCGGCGTCGTAATCCCCAAAAATCATGACGTCTTCCTTGTTTTCTTTTGCCAAAAGAATCCGTTTGAGTGCCTTTTTCATTTCCTTCTCGTCTATGCCCACCTCAGCCAAACTCATTTCCAATGGATGCAGTGGATGAAAAAATGTTTTGGGATTGTCGAGATGGCGATTTTGGATAAGAACCTCACGCAACTCATCGATCGTTTGCGGCGTTATTTCAGATAAGATTTTCCAGGTCGTAGTTTTCATAGGACGAATTTGGTACACTCGAAGAATGGAATTAACGCTGCCAGTCGAGCCACTCTCCATTCTTCACACTCTTCAAAGCCACGGTTACGAAGGATATATCGTTGGTGGCGCCGTGCGCGATTTACTGCGCGCCCAGATTACCCACGAACAGGTCACGGACTTTGACTTTACCACGAATGCTACGCCCGAACAAATCCTCAGTATCTTCCCGAACAGTTTTTACGAAAACCAGTTTGGCACCGTGAGCATAACACCGCAACACTTGTGGGAAATGATGGGACTGGACGAACAACAAAGAGAGCATCTTTTACAAAAACGCCTGAGTGCGAAAAAGCGCAGTGTATCTACGATTAATTTGAACTCAGTTACAAAAATTCATGAGTCACTTGCCCACCAACTCAACCACCCCGATTCTCCAGAATCACTAACACCGACTCTCAATAATTTAGAAATGACTACATACCGCTCAGAAGGTGTGTATGAAGACCATCGCCGCCCCTCTAAAGTGGAGTGGGGCAAAACAATTGAAGAGGATTTGAGTCGCCGTGACTTTACCGTGAATGCGATGGCGTTGCGAATTAATGCAGAAAAATTGACTAAAATTTTCGGCAAAAAAACACCTACTGAGTTTGAATTCCGTTTTTCACCAAACGACTACATCGTGCTCGACCCCTACGATGGCCAAAAAGACCTCGCCACTCATCACCTCCGAACCGTTGGCGTCCCATCAGAACGTTTTCAAGAAGACGCGTTACGCATGCTGCGCGCAATCCGTTTCTCTGTTCAGCTCAACTTGAAAATGAGTGATGAAGTTTTTGCGGCAATTGCATTGCTCGCAGAAGACATCCTACATGTGAGTTGGGAGCGCATTCGTGATGAGTTTTTGAAAATGCTCAAGAGTCCGTACCCTGCTGAGGCTATTGAGTTGTTGGATGAAACTGGTTTGCTGCATTTTTTATTGCCAGAACTGCGCGAAGGAAAAGGCGTGGAGCAGGGCGGCCACCACATCACTGATGTTTGGACACATAGTATCGATGCGCTACGTAACTGCCCTTCTCCAGATCCAGTTGTTCGTTTTGCAACGCTCTTACACGATATTGCAAAACCGCGCACATTTCGTATTACTGATGATGGCAACATCACATTCTATAATCATGAAATTATCGGTGCTCGTGTCGCCAAAAAAATCGCGCAACGTTTCCGCCTCTCAAACCATGACTGCGACCGAGTTTTTGCGCTCGTTCGCTACCACATGTTTTACTATCAACCACATAATACAGATTCGGCAATTCGCCGCTTCATGCGCAATGTTGGCCTCGAAAATATTAATGACATTTTGGATTTACGCGAAGGTGACCGCCTTGGTAGTGGTGCGCGCAAAACGAGTTGGCGATTAGAGGAAATGAAAGACCGGATGGTGGCGCAGCTCCACCAACCATTTGCAATTACTGACCTTGCTATCAATGGGGACGATTTAATAAAAGAGCTGGGGCTGAAACCCGGTCCAGTGATTGGAAAAATTCTGCACACATTGTTTGAAAAAGTTTTGGACAACCCAGAACTCAATGAGCGAGAAAAACTGCTTGAAGAGGCAAAGCAAATACTACTTCAATAACTTTTCAATAATTTGAACCAGTTGATTGTCAAAACCAGCAGCTTGAAGTCTCTTTACTTTCTCAGCTTTGTCCATTCCCTCAGGAAAATTCATCACGGCCTTCTCAAACGCGACCTGTTCATCGACAATCCGAGGATTAAAAAAATCAGCAATTTGATGCGGCTGGTATCCCTCAGTAAGTAAAGCATCAATTGTTCCATGAATTGTAAGTTTTCTGCTAAAGATTTGTTCTACTTCTACCTGAGTTAAGATATTTCCTTCTTTGCCTTTGTCTGTCATAGCTTCCTTTCATTTTCAACTCAACGTGTACAAAGTATAACAGATTTTCCTACAGTTCTTGTAAGAATTGACGAGTACAGTGCTCATCAACATGCAAAAACTTTACGCATATGTTGATGAGACTGGCTCGGATATCTAAAAAAACAAGTTCACACTCTTTGCTTCTTCCTTCTCCACCCTTTCCACCACTTCTCCACCTCATCCCACACAAGCAACAGCGGCGCCGCCGTAAACGTCGAAGAGTATGTTCCAGTAATTGCGCCAATCAACAAAGCTACTGCAAACCAACGAATTGTCGAGCCACCCAGAAGGACCAAAGCACTCAGCATTAAAATAATTGTCAACGAGTTATTAATTGAGCGACCGAGAGTTTGGAGGACGGCGGCGTTCACAATATCGATGAACGGCACGTTGGGATGCTTGCGCACAGTTTCGCGAATGCGGTCGAAAACAATAATGGTGTCATGCACAGAAAAAGATAAAATCGTGAGCAGTGCGGTGACGAACAATACATCGACTTCAACCCCGTACAGTTTCCCTAAAATACTAAATGCGCCAATGACAATAAATGCGTCGTGGAACATAGCTACTACAGCCGCAACGCCGTACTTTAGGTTATGGAACTGCCACCAAATGTAGCCAATAATAAAAATCCCCACAATGATGCCAGCATTGATGGTTTTGCTCAGTAGCTCTGCACCTAAAATTGGGCCAATGGTTTGAAATTGCTGCTCTTGAACAGCGCCAAATGCTGAGTTCATTTTTCCTATCAAGATTATTTTTTGTTGTTCCGTGATGGGTTTGCCGCGTAAAATAACTTCGTCACTCGCCGGTTTTTGGAGTGATAGAATTTGGTACTCTTTCCCCACAATTTCTTGCAACTTCGGTTGAGTGAGGTCAACATGTTTATCATTTTTGACAATTTTGACTTCCAATACTGAACCACCCGTAAAGTCAATTGATGGCCGCAGGCCAAACTTCAGCAAAAAGAAAATTCCCGGTACTAAAAAGCACAATGAAAACACAAAGTAAAAATAGCGGTACTTCATGAAGTTGATGTGCATAATTTCCTAGTCCTTCGTCGCCAAAAATAACTTCATTAGCGTGCGTGTCACGACCATACCCGTGAATAAACTGAGCAACACACCAATTAATAATGTCAAACCAAATCCCCGCACCAATCCACTCGTGTTTAAAAAGGTCGCATCGATTGGATTAATGAGAACCAGTGCAATAAAAATGGTAGTAAAGTTTGCATCTTTGATACTGTTCCACGCGCGCTTGAAACCAAGCTCCATCGCTTGCGTCGTAGAGCGACCAGAACGCAATTCATCTTTCATGCGTTCAAAAATAAGAATATTTGCATCAACGGCCATACCAACCGTGAGCAGCAAACCCGCCACACCAGGCAGAGTTAAAGTCACACCCATAATTTTGTACGCCGCCACAGTTAACACTCCATAAATAAGTAAACTGATACTAGCCAGTAGTCCTTTCCATCCATAGTACGAAATCATAAAAATAATGATGAGCGCTAAACCAATAAGTCCGGCGCGCAAACTTTCCTGAACCGATTGTTGGCCGAGACTTGCACCAATGGTGTTTTGCGAGAGCACTTGAATAGGAACTGGTAACGCGCCTGCGTTAAGTTGGATGCTGAGTTGCTTCGCTTGGTCAAGAGTAAAGCCACCAGTAATAATCGCTTGGCCATCCAGAATGGGCGTGTTGATGCGCGGCAACATAATTGGCGCCTCATCCAAAAATATTCCTAACACTTTGCCGGTATTTTGGCTGGTGATATCGGCAAAAAGTTTGGTGCCGTCGTTGTTGAACTGCATTGAAACCACTGGTTCACCAGTTTTCGGATCAAATTGAACTGAAGATCTCTGCAGTTGTTTTCCAGTCAAACCAGTTTTTTGAAATTGGCTAAAAAAAGCGAGTGCAGATTGTGTAGCAATTGCTGAGGGACTCGCGTTTTGTAAACGAAAATCCAGTTGCGCAGTCGTGCCAATCAATTGCAGCGCTTGCGCAGAGTCTTGGACGCCGGCAAGTTCCACTAAAATGCGATAGTCGTTGCCACTTTGCACAGTTTGGATCACTGGCTCACTGACACCGTATAGATCCACACGGCGTTGCACGACTTCTTTCGCAGACTCCAATGCCGTCAATCGATCAGTAGCGGGAATATTACTCATGTCAGCATTTAGCGTAACTTGCATGCCACCCTGAATATCGAGGCCTTGTTTGAGATCCAAGTCATTCGTGATCGGTTGGCCAAAAAGTTGAAATGCAATTTGTGGGCGACGTAGTACGACACCTTTTTTAATTGTCAGCTCTTTCGGCAACGCAACTAACGTCGCGACGACAGTCAAAAAAACAATTAAAAAAAACACCCGGAGTGTTTTACCCATATAATCTGAAATTCTTTATTTTATGCTAAACCCTGTGCCTTACGTTCTACTAAATCTTCCTCATTACCGATAATCATAATACGTGTTCCGTACAACACTTCCATCAAAAATGGATCGCGGCGTTGCTTACGAAACTCGAACTCATCGTTCGCCAAAACAGTGTAGTTAATTTCCCTGCCCAATGTCCGTTCCTCTTCCTTCATGATCGCTTCGAACTCAGCCAATACAATGTCGCCAACCACCAACACGTCCACTTCGCTGCGGCGAGATAAGTCAGTTTGCACAAACTTTCCTGTGAACATAATAAACTTTACGTCGCCGAGTTTTTTGCGAAACTTACGAAGTTTGTCTCCCAAACCAGAATTTTTGACGACCATCCGCAACAATTCTGGATAAAATGTATAATTTTTACTCAAGAAGTAATAGAGACGATTGCCACGCTCTTCGCTTTTCAAAAGACCGCACGTGAGCATGCGGTCAAGCTCGCGGCGCACGGCATTAATTTCTTCGTGGGTTTGGCGGGTAATCTCACGAACGTAGAATAGCTCGCTGGGTTGGCGGAAGAATAATTCGAGTACTCGAACCCGCACTCTCGAGATCATGAAGTCTTGAAGTTGATCCATATTTGTACTCAATTGTCGCACGAACGTGAAAATAATCAACTACTATATCAAAGTAAGAACCCCCGCTTTTGGCGGGGGTTCTTGATTCAATTTTTTAAATCTCCTAGTAGCTCACCTTTGTTGTCGGTGACACGATCGAGATCCAAATCATACCGCGGACAAACTGAATGGGTTTACCGCTTTCATCCGTGAAGAATAGCTCAGCCGTACGACTTGCTTTACTCCATTTCGCTTTGACTGTTTGGCCATTTTGGAAAATGAGCGCATCACCCGTTACGCCACTGAGTGTGTACAGCATGTGCTTTTTCTCATCGATTGGCCCTTTCTCTTCAGCGAACAGCACCACAGCGTTCTTGACCACAATCTGTTGATTGTTATTCAGGTCAATGTGGGGTTGGCCAGCCATAACGCGCTTATAGGAGTTCGTACTCGAATCATATTCCCAACGCACCGCGTATTGATCAAAGCCATTCCAGAACTCAAACGAAATTGGATTCACAGAACCAGTCGCTGGTGAACCATTTTGGAATTGCCACGGTTGATATCCATCTTTCCAATCTTGACCAGCTGGGAAGCTAGAGTTGCCCAAATCGGTAACAACTGGAGCTGCCGAACCACTAGCAATTGGTGCCGCGGTAGCTTTTGCACGGCGACGTGTCATGACAGCACTTGGGTTTGCATACAAACTAATCAATGACTGAATGCTTGGCGTGATGTTTGTCCAACCTCGCTTTGCTGCAACCTGCCATAATTTTTCTGTACTTGTCACCATCGTGTGCTCAGTTGCCAAGTCCTTGCCAGGAATGCGATTGTAGTCACGCACAAATGCTGGGTAACCAATTGAAAATTGGTTCATGTCATTTTGGCCATTCCAACCTGCATCGGCAATGTGACCCAATGCATCAGCTGGTCCCGGTGTGTTCGCGCCACCAACGTGCACGTACAGTGGCCAGTTAAAGCCAGACGCGAGCTCCCAGAAATATTGACGAGCAGAACGAATTGGCGCCAATGTTGTGTCGTTTGCCTGTACATCACAATAGAACATACCCATAAAACGAGTGACGCCACCTTCAGCCATCGCCTCAAATACGATATCTGCATTTGACAAGCCGGATTGTGGACGTGCATCAGGATGGTTTTCGATCATCACCGCGAGTGGACGACGCTTGGACCACGCATCAGCTTCAGTTTGGGTGTAGAGTTTGCCATCTAATGGACACGCTTGGTCGCGAGGCGCTTTGGGATCGATAGCGAGCAATTGACCTAAGGCACTTGCTGCCTGCTTTGTCTCAGCAGCTTGGTTTGCGGCAGGAGTTACACTTCCCGCACCGCCGCCATTCTTCCCTAAAACTGAAAAGACACCAAATGAAATTGCTGTGGAAGCCACATATAACAGAAGTAGCATTACCAAATGTTTTTTCGACATGCGTCCCTTTCGACTGTAATTTCAATATATCAATATACACTCTTTTTAACCACAAGTTGTAGTTCTACCATGAATTTTCCTTGACTGCTAGCCGATCCTGACCCGAAAGTACACAGTAGAACTGCATCATGTCAACGTCAAGAAAAATGTATTATATACCAATATGCTGAGAATAATACGCAAAATAGTATCGTTATAATGAGCGCAGTTTTTTGCAAATCATGATAGATTAATAGCGTGTTATAGGGAAAGAGAGCCGCGACAGAATCTTTAACAAAATCTTTTTTCTCGATGACTTTTCGCGGCTGAGAATCCGTCATCGCTTCGTGTGAATCACTTGACTGGTCGCGAAAATTATACTGCATATGTACTTGCGCAACGCGATGTTCTTCTGCGCGGAGTTTTTGTTCTTTTGTGCGGTGTTTTTTCATATATGTTATGGATGCAGCAGATTACCGATATCTTTCATCGTGACCAAAATAATCAACCCAATGAGTAGCGCAAAGCCACCATAGTTTGCGTACCCTTCGACCTTCTGAATATTTTTCTTGCCGACGAGCAATTCTAATAGAATGAAGAGCGCACGTCCACCGTCTAATGCGGGAATGGGCAGTACATTCATCACTGCTAAGTTCACTGACAGAATGCCGGCGAAGTTTACCAGCTCTAAAAAGCCATGCGAAAAGAAACCGGCTTTACTTGCTTGCGTAAAAATACCTACCGGTCCGGCGACTTCTTTCGGTACTTGCCCTTGGGCCGCAGTGTGAGCAATTTGCTTTAAGCCATTAAGAATAAAATAAATAAGATAGAACGCTTGCTTGGTTCCATAGACCGCGCCGCGGACTGGCATTTCTGGCCATGGATAAAATTTCTGGACAACTACTGGTTCGAAACGGATGCCCATTGAACCTTGATCAGCAGGGGTTTCACTTTTTTTGCGGAGGTACACATCAAATTTTTGTTCGTGTTGGTCACACTGGACTTCGACACAGTTTCCCGTCGTTACTAGCGTCACGTGTTCGCCCAAATGTTCGTTAATGATGTTGACTGCATCATCAACATTGTTGATCGCAACAAATTCTTTGCCAATTTGCAAACCTTTAATGTCAACATTTGCGGGAACTTTGCTCGTCGCAGCCGGCGAGTTTATCATTACTTCGGCAATGCGCGGATTCGGTGCTAGTTCTGGAATACCTTTCACCGAAAAATACAGTGAGAAGGCAAAGACACCAAACAAAAAATTTACGGCAGCACCGACTAAAATAATCAATAAGCGAGTTGGCACTGATTTTTTATAAAACGGAACACCGATGGAAGTGGGTCGCGCGGGGGTTGGTGAAGGTGAATGGTTTTTTTTTGCCATTTCTTCTCCATCCTCACCTTCCAACTTCACAAAACCACCAAACGGAATCCAGTTGAGTGAAAAAATCGTGTTTTTAAAACGAAATAGGGTCTTGGCTCGTGGAGGATATCCAACTCCAAACTCTTCAACATGCACTCCAAAAAGTTTGGCGAAAAGAAAATGCCCCAATTCGTGGATGATCACGAGAAAAGACAGAACGATGATGAATTTGAGGATTTCTAAAAACAACATATGAAAACTTTTACACCGTCATCAATTCTTTTTCTTTATCCGTACTCATTTTGGCAACTTGCTCTTCGTATACTTTTGTTTTGTGATCCAGTTGTTCAAGGTCGTTTTTGATGGTATCTTCGCTCACTCCCGGCTCGCCTTTTTCTTTTTCAACTTCTTTGCGCGTGTCTGAGCGAACATTGCGCAAAAGTACCAATCCACTTTGGATTTTCTGGTGCAGCAACTTCACCATGTCACGACGACGCTCTTCCGTTAATGCTGGAACCATAATCCGGATAATGTCTCCATCAACTACTGGGTGTAAATTAATTCCCGCGCTTGCAATTCCTTTTTCAATGACGGACAGAAGCGATTTATCCCATGGACTCACGACGAGGAGAGTTGGGTCGGGGACAGAGACGTTCGCTACTTCATTAACTTTCATACGCGTCCCATATGCCTCAACGCTCACGATGTCCAGCATCTGGCTTGAAGCACGACCGGTACGCAACGTGCCAATATCATCTCGCAAGAACTGAATGGTTTTGTCTGCTTTTTGTTGAAAGGCGGAAAAGTCGTACGACATATGCTCCTTTGAATGTGTGGGTTTATTCTACCAGTTACGTGCTAGAATTTCCTGATGAAACCGAAAACCTACTGGTATGTCTTATTCAATTCGTTTATTTTACCAGCATATTATCTTTCAATTTTAAACACGAAACTGAAGTTTTCACTCCGTTTTTTTCTTGTGAGCTATGTATTGCTGAGTCTTTTGGCAACGATACTTTTTGTGGTTGTCCAAATACCGCGCTGGGAAATGCAGTTGAAAAATTCTGCGCAGGAAGTCGTGGCAAGTTTTCCCAGTGATTTGCAAATTGCGTGGGATGGAAAAATGTTGCATGCCACAAATTCCCAACCGCTTTCCATCGGTTATCCAAAAGGATTTTCGCACGAAAACCTCCCGAACGTGCTCGCATATCTAGATACCACCACCGATTCACTTGACACTGTAAACCACAAAACATCATCACATGCATTCTTCGTTGTGACGCAGAGTCATCTCTATGTAAATGGGGCGGAAAATAATTCTTCAAACCTTGAGTTGAACCAAATATATGGTTTTGAAAAATCATTCACTATCACCAAAGGCAACATCACTGGTTATGCGCGGAGTGTGAAGACATTCATCCAACAAGCTTTGGAGGGCTCGGTGGTTTTTTATCCATTTGGCTTTTTTATGTTTATGGTTGCCAGCCGTTTGTTCTCATTGCTTTTGGATTCGGTGCTCATTTTTTATTTATTGCGTGTGTTTCGCAAACCGTTTCCCTACTGGAAGGTCTACCAAGTCGGCCTTCATATTTGTGTTGTTGCTGAGTTTGTAGAGTTGTTAACTACACGCTTCGTGCCCAATACTGGACTGCCAATGTTCGCGCTCGCATTTTGGGGATACGCGATTTTCATTTTTAGCAACCTACGGAATGTGAAAGCGGTAGAGATCGGTGGATAACTATTGAAGTTATTGACTGGCAGCAGGCTGATCAATGTAAATGTTCATTTCCACTGGCGGAATAGGTAGATCAGATTTTGAAGGGTCAGCCGCTTGAAAATCTTGGTTGACTTCGTCCAATCGCTTCTTGAGTTCATCAGTGCGGGCTTGCGTTTGAGTCTGAGTTTCTGGAGCTTGGCCGGTGAGCAAACTGCGCCGTTGCTGCGGTTTCATGAGCAAAGCTGAAACGACAATAAGTCCGACAAAAACAATCACTCCGGCAATCAGAAATTTTTTGGTCTTCGCATTCTTTTTCTGTTCAGCCGCAACAAGCGCCGGATCTTTTTCTTCCACAAAGCTGGGCGGATTTTCGAATAACGGTTCTTCCGCTGAAAACTGCGTTTGGTTACTCAACGCGACAACTTCGTCTTTCTGTTCTGTTTCTGCTGGTGGTAATTTCGTTGGTGTCTGTGCCATATTCGAGAATTTTATATATTGTTTAACACTTCCTGCAAAAATGACAAACTCCGCGAAATGCCGCCATATGCGCTTGATAAGCTGTCGTTCACATTAAGTCCCCCGGTGTAGTACTGTTGACCCTTTTGTGGATTTAAATTTGCTTCGAGGTTTGTCAAAACTTTTTTGAGCAACACATCGGTGTCGCTAAACGTACTTTCGATTTGAGCAAATGCGCGTTGCTTTTCAGAAAGGCGCAGCGCGTCAGTTTCGTTCTGCTCGACGTGTTGTTTGATGTCACCTTCTATGCTCACGGTTTTGTCGTAGACCGATTGCACCCTACCGTAGGAAATGAGCGTGAGCGTTTGGAAGCTAACGTCTTGAAAACGTTTTTGCAGAGCGCCAAAATCCGTGACTGCTTGCGCAATTGAGCTACGGTCAACTGCAGAATCAACCTCCACGTGATGCTGTTTGAAATCAATAAGCAGCTGCGTGAGTTTGTTCATTTGGTTTTGTTTGAGACCAAACTCAATTCCTTGTGTTTGTTGAAGGGTTGTGCGCAACATTTGTAAATAGGTATAGAGAACTTCTGTGCGCGCGAGCATCACCTGCCGTGTTGTTTTTACTGCTTCTTCGAGCGAGACTAACGTTTGAAGTTGGTAATATTGTTGCCGCGCAATTTGGTACGCTTGTTCGTCAGTGCGGTAGGTTTCCAACTGATTTTTGTAGAGGTCACGCAGTTGCGGCATGATGTCGGGGGTTGGAGAAGGAGAGGGTGAAACCATTGCCGAAACACTAGCCGTTGCGCTCTGTGAAGAAGTTTGTATTGAAGTTTGCGCAAAAACTGGCGCGGCAGTCGCAAAAAACACCAACACTACTGCACTCGCTAGGCAGGCAAACTTTTTCATAAAAATAAGTATAGCGTATTTGCGGAGAGCAGGGGAGTCGAACCCCATCCAGCGCTAGCTGAGTCACACAGTCTCGAGTGTGCAGCACTAACCGTGATGCGATACTCTCCTCTCGCCAACACGGATGCCACTTTAGACCACAAACATTGCATGAACTGTAGGAAAAACGAGGTTGCTTTTTGCCACTAAAAAAGCCCCTTGCGGAGCTTATTTAGTGTTGATTCCACTCGCGCGGAATGCACACTCGAGAATGCAGAAATTATATAAAATTCTCACCCAAAAATCAAGGCTTCCCCACCTTCGCCAATTCCCTCTCCCGCGCAAACACGATTGCCTCATGCAAAGATTCAAAAGTGCCAGTGTCGAGCCAGCGACCATTCACCTGCGCGACATCCAATAAACCTTCTTTTAAATACACATTATTTAAGTCAGTAATTTCGTACTCGCCGCGCGCAGATGGTTGGAGGCCAGCGGCCCTTTGCACAACTGAGTTGTCGTAAATATATAAGCCGGTTACCGCAAAATCAGATTTTGGCTGCTTGGGTTTTTCTTCAATTGAGATCGCTTTTTTGTTTGCGTCAAACTCCACAACACCAAATCGTTCGGGGTCGGGAACTTGTTTCGCAAACACACGCGCACCGCTTACAAATGATTGAATGGGTTGGGTAAAGTCATCTTCAAAAAGGTTGTCACCCAAAATAAGCGTGACTGGATCTTCGCCAATAAAGTTTTTTCCGATCACAAAAGCTTGCGCCAAGCCGTTTGCTTTGTCTTGAATTTCGTACGTAAATTTGCACCCAAAGTCATAGCCGCTCCCCAACAACTTCAAAAAATCACCTGCGTGGTCAGGCGCCACAATCACCAAAATGTCGCGAATGCCCGCTTGCAGTAATGTCTCCAGCGGATAAAAAATCATCGGCTTGTTATAAATTGGCAAAAGTTGCTTGCTCGTCACTTTCGTGAGCGGCCGCAAACGTGTGCCTTCCCCACCAGCCAAAATAATGCCTTTCATAAAACTCCTTTCGCAAACTTCTCACAAAATTCACAAAGTGACCAGCAACAATAACATACTTGCCAAAAAAGCGACACCCGCATACTCGAACATGACGCGGCGTGAAAAACTTTCTGACTTCACATGCGTAACAACTCCCCAAATAAAATAAAAAATGGCGATAGCAGCGATGAGCATACGCTGTTGGACGTGATTCGGCCAGACAACCATAAACCCAAAAATAAAAAGCACTAATGCTGCAAGTAAAATGGAGTATGCGAGTCGATGTTTAAAAAGTTCGTGTTGCATGTTTCTCTAACCAATAACCCCGCCCTTAAATAGAATCAGTAAAAATCCTACCGCAACCAGCAACATAATGTGGGCTAAGTTTTTGCCAACCAATCGCACTGTATTGCGGTTGTGCATCACAAACGAGTCATACAAGAGAGTTAAAACGAGTAAGATAATGACACTCAAAAAGAACACTTTTGTCAATTGAAGTGGTGAAAAAATGGGCGTCGTGGACTGTGGATTTGGTAAATCGGTTACTGGCAAAGTAACGCTGGAGAGGATCTCTGCTGGCGGCATATTTGAGTTGTTCGGTTGAGTGACCGTTGGTTGGTTTTCGGCTACCGTCATTTGTTGTGGTTGGGTTGCTGGTATTGGAGTGGCTTCAGCGCCAAGGACAACTTTGCGAGCGGGGACTTTGACGACTTTCTTCGCCGCCGGCGAAATTTGTGGCACACCGCCGAGCGGGTCACCAAACAACTGCACCACCAACGTTGTGTCTGTCCCCAATAACTTTCCGTCAACGACTGCGACCCCAATTTCTTTATAGCGGTCATTCATAATGTTTGCGCGGTGCGTTGGTGAGGCCATCCATGCCGCCACCATGTCGTTCGTGTTTGAAAAATCACGCGCTAAGTTTTCACCAGCTACAGCGTAGCGATAATTCACGTCTTTAAAAAATTGCCATGGCTGCGTCCCATCCGGCGCCACGTGTGCCCAATATTGATGCGCAAACATGTGCGCGGCCTTGGCTTGTGCGGCTTGGTTCAATAAACTATTGACTGTTAACTGAGATAAACCTTGTTTTGCGCGCTCCGAGTTTGTTAACGTCACCACTTGCGACGCAGTAATGTTGGATGCAAAACCCAATACATTTCCGGTGTGTTCAAGAAAAACTTTCGCCGGCGCAAGCGACAACCAAAAGCCAACTGCTAAAATCGCGAAAACTAAAAATCCTTCTGGGTGGAGTACCCGGGGCCGATGGTTATTCGAACGCTGTGGGTGAAACAAGTGGCGAAGTGTATCGATCAGCTGCATGAGAATTCATTATGCAGAGGTTGCGAGGGGATTACAAGAAGTTCTTCAGAATGGTGTCTATCTCGAATTCAAGAAGAGCCAGATTTTCAATTTCTTCTACCTGCGGTATGCCGTTTTGCAGCAAATGCAAAGTACGGATAATCCCGCCGTGGGTCACAATGAGCACCTCGTTATCTTTATGTTTGTCATTGATGCTTTGTAGAAATTTGACAATTCTTTTTTTGACGTCACTGGCCGATTCACCTCCATGTTGGCGATAATCAAACTGAATACCGCGATGTTTTTGTTTTAACTCAGAGCCAAACTCCATTTCATCCCAAGCCTTCCCCGCCAACGAGCCCATGTGGATTTCCGCTAATTCTTTTTGCTCGCTAGTTGGCAGTTTTTTCGTGTTGATTATTTTTGCGGTTTGTTTAGCCCTGAGTAATGGCGACACATAAATATGTGTGACTGTTTCAGGAATTGAGGCCGCGATAGCTTTCGCTTGTTTAACACCTTCCGGCGCCAGCGGCTCATCAATTTGCGCGTTCACCACTTTTTTCTTGTTTAGTTCTGTAAGGCCGTGACGCATGACATAAATTTTCATTTTTGCCTCTCAGTTTCTAGCTGACACACATGTGCCAAAAGTACCACACACCCAATGCCGTTGTCAAAAATGCGAAGCTGAGTAGAGGAACCATCCAGTCGCGATATTGCGGAAATCGCAGTTCTAGAATCAAAAACCAGCTTACCCAGAGCGCAAAAATCAACTCCGGCAAAAAGCGAACCCACACACTGCAACGATTTTTAGAAACTGGACGAGTCGTAGTAACGGTCTGACTGAGCAATGATTCAGTTTGCGGCAGTCGGGTGGGTTGAATAAGAGCTGCTGCAACAGTGACGTTGTTAGTTTCTGGCGCTGAAAACTTTTTCGCGATGAATGACTGAAACTCAAGACCAAACTGTGTGTCAAATTGAAGCTGCGCAGACCGATAGACGCTGCTTGCTGAGGGCAACATTGTCGTTGTCAAAAAATATTTTTTCGTTTCGTGAGGGAGTAATGCATCAAAAAAGATGGGGCCAGCATCATGCAGTGTTTGTAATGATGGTGCCGTGTAAAGAATTTTTCCCGTTGGTGACGTTTCGTGGATAACAAAAGTCAGCTCCTCACCCAAATTTTGTGGGTCGCGGTAGTTTTGAAGTTGTAACGCAAGTTTTCCTTTTTGTGCTGACGCATTTTTTACTTGTAACTTTTGCGAAACGCCCGAACCGGGTGACCAACCCATCTCTTGAAACAACGGCGTATTACTAGGGGTAACTAGGCAAGAGCCTCGATTGGAGCATTCAATACTGAGGTCATTTCCAGCCTGGACCAGCCTGGGAGAAATTGCTATACCTATACCTATTATAATAAGGAAGATAGATAACTGTAGTTTTTTCATATGCTCGTCCTTTCTGGTCGAAGTCATTATTAATGTGACATTCTGGTGAGTAAATTGAGCTTCACCACATTTGAAAATTGCGAAAAAATTCCTGATTGGTTCTTTGCACGTACCGCAAACCATACTGGCCCTACAAAATTATTGAGATGTAGTTCAACAATTTCTGGATTGCCTGCTGATACCGGCGCATGGATTTTTTGGTGAAACACTTCTCCCGCGGAATTGTTGTACTGCAAGTCATACTCAGAAACTTGGTCGGGCTGAGGATCTGGGACACCCGCACGCGGCGCTGTCCAAGTTAAAGTAATATCGTCGTGGTCATCATCGTATGCTTGTAGGTCAGTCACCTGAGTTGGCGACTGGGCAGTGCTCATCTTTTCTATTTCAACTGGGTCTGTCACCAATTTACCCACTTGGATAAAGGATTTATGTTGCGCATCGTCGTTGTTTTCTAGTGAGAAAGTTGGAACAGAGTGTTCTGGAAATTCACTCAGGTCAATCACCTCAAAACACCAACCCGTTTCTTTCAATTTCTTCGTGACGGGACGAGATGCATCACTCGCCCAAACTTGATAGATCACTTCATCATTTACTCTCACCACAAAAGCCGGCTCATCAAAACCAGCCAAATTTTCAGATGTTTGTAAGTTGTACCAGAATCCAATTTTGTCAGGTTTGTCGATTGCGGTCTTGGCTGGAGCGGGCATTGGAGTTGGAACAATAACCGGTGTAGTTGTTGGTTCTGGAGTTTGTAACGTCCCATAATTTTTTGTTTCGATTGTATTTCCAACGACACTGACCTGCGCCATAAAATTTGCCCACACCAAACTAGCGCCGTAATGCATCAGCGAGACGTTAATTAACGTAAACCAAAATACGACTAGAAGTGCCTTTACCATTTGCACCGCATTTTGATGGAGAAACATGACAAGAACTGTAGGAAAAACTCCTGCTTGTTTTCCGCGATAGGAAGGAATAAAAACAAGCGCAGTGTAAAAAAACGTTTTCAAACGTGGAGTTTTGTAGTATATAGTGTTATTGCTTTTTTGTTCTAGTTTGATATAATAACGTCCTATATTTTTTGTTTTGAGGATACAGTAGCTCTATGTCCAGATATAACAAAGGCCAAATCACATTGTTTTCACTTATTGGTGGGGCGATTCTCGTCGCTTCTGCGCTATTCTTCTTTTCGAGAGTAAATGCTCTAAATGGTATTACAACGAAAGACTTTAAGGTATATGCGGCAAATGGCGGCACTATTTGGACAACTACTGGCACTTGTGGCACCCCTCAGAATGTGAACCAATATAGTGTTGGTCAACCAGTTTATATCAACGGATCGAACTTCGTCCCGAACAGCTCACTTACTTGGTCGATAACATCAGTCGATAATACTGTCCTCTGTGGACATCTTAAAGGAACAGTTGTCGCTCAGAGTCCTCCGAAGCCTCAAATAACTGTCGATTCTAGTGGAAATTTTTGTCAAAATGTGTACACGATTCAACCCACAGATTGTGGTGAGTACACAGTTTCTGTCGATGACCCAACCGGAAAAAAGACCGACAATTATCAGGTCAAGTTTGCAACCGTAAGTCCTACGCCCACACCGAGCCCGACGGCAACTCCGAGCGCTACTCCGACGCCGACTCCAACGGTTACACCAACCCCTACTCCAACTCCGACAGTCACACCATCACCAACGCCTACCGTGACTCCAAGTCCGACTGCAACACCGACTCCAACACCAACACCAACAGATCCGACACCCACACCTACTGTAACACCGAGCCCAACGCCAACTGCGACTCCAACACCAACGGCAACTCCTTGTGTACCAAGTGTTGACGTTCCTTGTTCTATACCGACCCCTACGCCGACCGTGACTCCAAGTCCGACTGCAACACCGACTCCATCACCATCACCAACACCAACAGATCCGACACCCACACCTACTGTAACACCGAGCCCAACGCCAACTGCGACTCCAACAAGTAGTGGACCCCGCTCTTCATTGAGCGCGAGTTTCCCAAGTTGTACGTCCAGCGCCGCGACCGGCTACATGTCACTGTTTGACGGCAACAACAACCCAGTGCAGGGCGTGACGGTGACGTTCACATACAAAGGCAACACGATTACCGCAACCACGAATAGCGGCGGTGGTGCGAGTGCGACATTTACCTTCGGTGGACCAGAATCAATTCACGCGTCAGCCAGTGGTTATCCGGACCAAGCAATTTTCATTCCGAATCCACAAAACTGTCCACCGAATTCGGGCGGCAACTCAGGTGGTTCAAGTTCGTCAAACAATTCTGGCGGATCAGTCTTGGGCGCGACCACAAGCAACCCAAGTGGCGGCCAAGTTCTCGGCGCAACGACATTAGCGAGTACTGGCACAGCACAAGAAGATCTCTATTACTTCTTCGCTCTTGCCCTTATCACAATTGGCGGCGCAGGTGTTATATTGACACGAAAATAAGGTATGCCCAAATCGGCTGAAGTGCACAACGAATCCGTTATAGGTGAAAATCTTTTGGCGGCAAAAACAAAAACTTCATCGAAAGCTGCAAAAGAAAAAAAAGCCGAAGCAAAACCAAAACTCAAATTCGATCGTCACAAGGTCCTCTTTTTTTCTTTTCTCGCCATTTTTATTCTTGGTGCAAATCTTCTTGCCATCGGCCTCATTTACAAAGCCTACCTTAATACCACGTTGTCCTTTGAAGTTGCGCCAGTCACACAACTGGATATTTCACAGCGAAGATCCACTCCAGTACGAGTTGAAATTCCTTCACAAAGCATTGATCTGCCAATTTTCGAAGCCAAAATTGTGAAAGGTATTTGGGAAACATCAGAAAAAGGCGCCACACACTTAGACACTTCGGCACGACCTGGTGAAAGCGGCAACACTGTGATCTACGGCCACAACTTGCTGCGACTTTTTGGCAGAATCCAGAGAATGAAAGACGGAGACCTCATTACAGTGCGCACTCAGGACGGTGGGTCATACACGTACGTCGTCACACAAACCCAAGTTGTAAAACCAAACCAAATCGATGTCGTATTGCCTACAAAATATGAAGTACTGACGCTTTATACCTGCACTGGATTTCTTGATTCCCAGCGGTTTGTCATACACGCAAAGCCAGTATAGTTGGTTTCGCTGGACGCACCCAAATTGTGTTAAAATTCGTGGTTGGTAAATTATCAATTTGGCCCCTTCGTCTATCGGCTAGGACGCTAGGTTCTCATCCTAGCAAGGAGAGTTCGATTCTCTCAGGGGTCACGATAAATTTTTCCACCGCTTCGGGTTTTTGAAAAATTCACTCTATCGGAATCATTATTTTTCTTAGGGAAAAGGTTTTGCCTGGGGAGATTGCTCTCCCCAGGACTTTTTAGCAGTGAAAGCGGATATAGCGGCTACTGCCCGCCCTTTGGTTGACGAATTCGACGGCGCAAATCACCGCCGATACGCCAAGCCAAGTGCCATATCCCCGTACCGCCAGCCATCTCAAAGGGATGTCCGGCGCCAGTCCATAGGCTATCACCACTGCGATTGCAACGATGAGCGCGAACTGGAAAATACGAACAACTACCTGGTTTCTGTTCAAGGTTAAACCTCCTTGCTAACGGATTTTCAGGCCTTTTCATTTTACCAGAAAAAGCCCCTAAAGTAAATATTATAGGTCGTAAATATGATATAATACGATCCTGTTTTCAGGTTTGAAATTGCCCTTGTTCACCACGAACAAAAAGGCGTTTTCAAAGCTCTTTAACAAGAGAACTATTGTTAAAACTCCTTTCTCATAAGGCTCGGGGATAAAAGGGCAGAATCTTTATATCTTCTACCCTCTTTTCCCTGAGTCGTGTGACCAGGTTGACAATTCTTTCGCCCAAATGCTCCACGCGGAGCTTAAGTGTTCGAATTCGATCCAATCTAAAGGAGTCTCAGATGTTCAAGCGTGTTTTCCTTACCATCGTCGTGTTCGTTCTCATTTTTACTGTCGGCCTTGTGCCGCACACCGCTCACGCCGACGATCAGCCGCAGTTTTGTGATTGGCCGAAAGTGGGGGATTTGCTGAAAAGCAACTACACTGATGCCCAACTCCAGTACGGCTATGCTGCCGGCGGATTCGTTGACATGGGTTTGCAACCCTGCACAGCAGGTGTTGCTTATCCCACCATTTTCGGTGGTGCGTTGGGTGATAGTACTGCCCAAGACCTGAGCCTAATCATTTTTACCTACAAGAGAGCTGGCGGATGGATCGTCAGCAAGTTTAACGAAACGCCGCCAAAACAACTAGGTAGGTTTGAAATGAAAGCGGTTCCAAGTACCGAAAGCTACGACTACTATTTTGCTTACACGCAGCCGAAACTAGCTTTCACAAAAACTAGTTTCATGCGCAGTGGCGAGATAATGTCGACTGCTGGGCTGACGGAGGATCAAGTTCCTGCCGAAGTCGTCAAGGCCACACACACTATGTGCGGTTACGCTGACTACCAGTTGGTGTCCATGCTCAATGTCCCCACCGACGCAATCAGCGTTGGCGTTGAAGAGTTCTACGACATGAGTAATGGCAAATGCAACACGGGCTACTTCCAACTGGGTATTGAAGGCCCATATGACAAGAGTGGGGAAAATGTTTACTACCCGCTCTTCAACTATTTTTTCTTCCGCAACACGGAGGGAAAGATCGTGATGGGTGATCCCATCGAAGATAAGAATGGGACTTTCCATTACCCAATTCGGGCGCACAGCGATGGCTATCAGGCGACCATTATAACCTACTTCCTCGGAGGAGAAATCTTCCAGACAACAGTGGCGAGCGACGGAAAGGTTACCCAAGACCAGATTGCCAAGTTGGACTGGGTCGTCATCGACCAATCAGTGACACTTCAAAAGAGCAACACCGAATGGCCCGACTTCATCGACCTCGCGCTCTCACTACCAACATTTCCATCTCAAGTGGAAACATTCCAGCCTATGGGTTGGCAGTGCATAAAGAGGGGGTCCACGCAATGTGAACTCGCAATGTTGGGCATCGAAGTTGATGGGGTGCGCCGCGCATCTTACCCAGTTGGTGAGAGCGAATACGAATTCCAACAGGGTTTAACATACTTCGCCGTCCGCAACGCCGATGGCTCGTGGAAGTTGACTCAGCCATATGTCATCGACGGTGGCTTCTACTTTTACCGTAACATTGAAGTCGCAAAAAGCGCCACCAGCTTTACGGTGACCTCATGCGATTTGAGCGCAGCCACTCATACGTTC
>Ga0070730_10001704_pt1 | contig 20864 bp, 25 predicted proteins | sample Coa_R1_3_FD_66447 | JGI IMG/M metagenome (GOLD analysis project Ga0070730, IMG submission 66447) | Surface soil microbial communities from Centralia Pennsylvania, which are recovering from an underground coalmine fire - Coalmine... | ecosystem: Environmental > Terrestrial > Soil > Unclassified ... | reverse complement strand
CGGATGACCGAGCGCGAGCAGCAGCCCGAAGGCGCCGAGCTGTGTCGACATCCCGAGGTTCGCGAGGAGCGAGACCGCGAGCGAGCTCGTGAGCCAGGGTCGCCGCGCGACGAGCGACTCCGCGAGCCTGTCCTGCGGCGCGTACACGACCGCGTAGACGCGACGCAGGAACGCCGTCGCGCCGTCCTCCGTCTCCGGCTCGGCGGCCGACCGCCGAGAGAGGCGCTCGGCGTTGAAGTTGAGGCTGAGGACACTCGTGAGCGCGATGAACCCGGCCAGCGCGAGTGCGGGCCGACCGGTCGTCCAGCCGAGCGCGGCGAAGAGCGCCGCGTTGACGAGCAGATCGACCTCGGAATCGAGGTACCGTCCGAAGGCGCTCGTCCGGCCGGTGAGCCGCGCGAGCTGGCCGTCCGCATTGTCGAGCAGGGTCTTGAGCTGGACGAGGGTCGCCGCCGCGAGCAGCGACCCCTGGCCGAGCTCGACGGCAGCGGCGACTCCTGCCGCGCCCGCGAACGCGACGACAACCGGCGGCGGCACGCGCAGCCGGGCGAACACGAGAACGAGCGGATGCGCAAGGGGCCGGAAGACGCGCTCGCACACGACCTCGGTGCCGCGGCGAGGCTTGCGGGAGCGGGCCAGAGCCGAGCTAGACAGCGAAGGTCCCCTCACCGGCTCGCAACAGGTCTCGCGCCGCATCGAGCTTGTCCCAGACGTTCCAGAGCAGAACGCCGCGCGGCCGTCCGCCCTCGACGTACGTGACGACGCCCTTGCGATACGGCTCCTGCCAGTCCTCGACCGCTTCGAGTCGCGAGTCGACGATCCCGACTGCCTCGTAACCCAGGTCGAACAGGTCGGAGTAGAAGAAGGGGAGGTGGTCGTACGGCGTCTCGGCGCCGGCCATGTTCTCGCCGACAAGGCGGCCGTGAGTGTTCGCGTGATCCTCGTGCTCGATCCGCAAGGTCGTTCCGAGGACGGCCACGGGGAAGCGCGCGACGTCCCCCGCGGCGAAGACGTTCGGATGCCCGGGCGCACGCCCGTATGTGTCCACGACGATCCCGTCGTCGACCTCGAGCCCCGCCGCCTCGGCAAGCTCGGTGTCGGGAATCACGCCGAGCCCCGCTGCAACGGCGTCGGCCTCGATGGTGCGGCCGGAGCCGGTCGTGACACGGTCGCCCGTGGCGCTCTCGACGGTCTCGCCGGTGAGCACCTCGACGCCCTTCTCGCGGTAGTAGCCGGTGACGGAGTCCGACAGGCCGGCGGGGAAGAGGCGATGGCCGATCCCGGGCTCCGGGAAGAGCATCGTGACGCGGACGCCGTTGCCGACGAGCCCGGCCGCAAGCTCGGAGCCGATGAAGCCGCCCCCGATCACGGCGACGTGCGCGCCCTCGCCGGCGACCTGTCGCAGGTGCCGGTAGTCGTCGAGCGTCCGAAACCAGACGACGCCCTCCGCGCCCGGAATCTGGCGTGGCTTCGCGCCGGTGGCGAGCAGGAGCTTCTCCCACGCATACTCGTCGCCGGCGTCGTCCGTTGCGGTGCCCGCGCCGAGGTCGAGCGACACGATCCGGCGCCCGGTCACGAGCTCGACGCCTTCGGCCGGCTCGCGCCAGAGCTTGCCTTCCGGCGCGCCCTGCCAGAGGCCCTTCGTGAGCAGAGGCCGCTTATAGGGCGGATTCGGATCGGCGCCGACCATCGTGATCGAGCCGTCGGAGTCGTGCTCGCGGATGCCCTTCGCCGCCATGTCGCCGGTCATGCCGGCGCCGATGATCAGGTACTTGGTCGTGGTCATCTAGGCCTCTCTTCAGGAAGCGGAATCGAGTTCCAGGAGCGCGTGGAGGCTCTCGTGCTCCTCCGCGCAGGTCGGGCAGCCGGCGAGGTGCGCGCGCAGGCCGGGCACGAGCGTGTCGGCGGGTGCTCCGGCGAGCTCGAGCTCGACGTAGCGGTCGAGCCGCGCGAAGCACTCGTCGCAGTCGCTCTCCGGCTCGCCGGAGCCGAGCAGGCGCAGAAGGGTCGGGTCGAGGTCGCGTCCGGTCATTCGCGCACCTCCAGGAATCCCGCGGCGACGACGTGCTCTCGGAGCCGCCGACGCGCGTCGTGGAGCACCTTGTAGATCGCGTTCCGGTTCGAGCCGAGCCTCTCGGCGAGCACGTCGATCGGGATGCCCTCCAGCACGGCCGCGACGAGGACCTGCCGTTGTCGCGGCGTCAGCGCCGTCTTGATCCCGTCTCGTACGGCCTCGAGCAGCGCCGCGTTCTCGGCGTCGTCGTCGGGGCCCGGGCCGGCGTGGGCGAGGCTCTCCCAACGCTCCGGATCGAGTGTCACCTCGCGGTCGCGCCACACGCGGCGCCGCACCTTCACCGACGCTTCGAGCAGCGCGAACTTGTACGCCCACGTGCGAAAGGCGCTCTCGCCGCGGAAGTCGTCGAGCCGCCGCAGCACGGAGACCGCGGCGTCGTCGGCGGCTTCCTGAGCGAGCTCGTCGAGCTCGACCGCCGAGAGCTGAGGGAGAAACTCGCGCCGCCGGAACACCTCGAAGCGAGCCGCCCGAAGCAAGAGCCCGTGCAGGTCCGCGACGGCCTCGTCGCGACGGATGCCCGGGGCCGCCAGCGCGCTCACATCAGGATTGGTGTCGGCTACGGACAAGGTCTTACCTTGTACCCGCGCGAGGTCCGGCTACGCGGCAGCAAGAGCCGACGTGCGCTCCGCCATTTCCCGGTCTTTCTCGGTGATCCCGCCCTCGGAGTGGGTCGTCCAGCGGACGGTCACGCGGCGGTATCGAATGTCGATGTCAGGATGGTGGTTCTCACTCTCGGCGAGCTCGGCGAGCATGTCGACGAAGCGGATCGCAGCGGAGAACGATGGAAGCTCGAACTCGTGGACGAGTGCGTCGTCCCGCTCCTGCCAGTCGGTCATCCGGAGAGTATTCCCCGTCCGGGACGCGCAAACGCCGCTCAGACGTACAAGACTGCGGAGGAGTGCGTGAACCAAGTGACCGGGATCTCGTACGGCGGGCGCGTCGCGGCGACCGCGATTCCGCGGCTGTGCTCTTTCGCCGCTACTGGCGCGATGCGTGGCGCGCGGCGTTCGCGATCACCGGTCGCCGAGCGCTCGCGGACGACATCGCCGCCGACGGGTTCGAGCGCGCGTTCGCCGCGCTCGGCCGCTTCGACGAGCGTCGTCCGTTCGGACCGTGGCTGCACCGCATCGTCGCCAACCGGGCGCTCGACGTGCTGCGCGCCGAGCGCCGTCTGTCGGACGAGGAGCTTCCCGACCTGCCCGACCTCGCGCCGGTCCACGCCTCCGGCGACCGAAGCCTTCTCGCGGCGGTGGCCGAGCTCTCGCTGGAGAGGCGCGTCGTCGTCGTGCTGCGTTACGGGGTCGGCATGACGCCCGCGCAGATCGCCGACGTGCTCGACCTGCCGGTGGGCACCGTCAACTCGCGGCTCGCACGCGGGCTGGAGCAGCTGCGCGAGTCCCTGGAGGTCGAGCATGTCGAGTGAGCTCGAGCGGCGTCTCGAACGTCTGCTCGCCGAAGCGCCCGAGCCCGACCCCGGAGCGGGGGAGGAGGCGCTGCATCGAGCCCTGCGAGCGCTCCAGCCCGCCGCTTCGGCGCGGCGTGGGATCCGCACCGCGGTGCTCGTCTTCGCCGGCACTGCCGTGTTGCTCGCGATCGCAGCGGGCTCGCTCAGTGCCGCGGGAGCGCTTCATGTCAGCTTCGGCTCGAAGGAGAAGCCGCTTCCTGCAGTCAGACAACTCGTGCTGCCGAAGGGGGCGAGCGGCATCGCGGCGATCGTCGACGGCCGGTTGTCGGTCGCGATCAAGGGCGGCTTTCGGCTCCAGACAGCGGCCACGGCGGCGGCGCTCTCCCCGCACGCGCTCTACATCGCCGCCGGGATCGGCCACTCCCTCGTGGCCATGGCCCCGAACGGAAGGGTCGCCTGGACGCATCCCGTTCGTGGGCGGGTGGTCGCCATCGCCTGGAGGCCGGACGGGCTTCAGATCGCGTATCTCGTCCGGCGCGGCAGCCGCGTCGCGCTGCACGTGATCTATGGGAACGACAAGCCCGGGAGTGACCGGACGATCGACCGCTCTGTGAGAGCGATCCGACCATCGTGGCGTGCAGACTCCCTGGCGCTCGCCTACGTCGGCGCGGGTGGGGGAGCGATCGTCTACGACCGGTTCCACCAGAGACGGCATCTCGTCCCGGTCAACGCTCCCGTGACCGGCGTCGCGTTCGCGCCGCAGGGAGACGCGCTCGCCGTGGAGACCGGCAACGGCGTCTGGCTCGCGCGGGCCGACGGCACCCAGACCGTGACCACGGGAGCCGTGGAGGCATTCGGCTGGCTCGACAACCGGCTTGCCGTCGTGGTTCCGGGCGAGGCCTCCGCCCTGCTGCGGCTGTTCACAGCCGCAGGCTTCCCACGCGGTTCGAGCGCGGTGCGCGGAGTCGCCCTCGCGGTCACGCCGAAGCTCGTCGTCGTGCGAACGGCGCAGAGCCTGGTCACGGGACGCACGACGCTCCTGAGCGTTCCCCGCCGAGCCTCGGTTCGCGATCTGCAGGTCGGTTAGCCCGGCCAGAGCGAGATCGCGACGTAACGCGTGACGGGCGCGAGCTTCGTCGTCCACATCCGCGTCAGCGTTCCGGCGCGAAGCTCGGTGACGTCGCCGTTCAGGACAGAGCTCGTGACGACGTCGCCGCCGAGCGTCGCGAGGTTGAACGACCCGTACGGCATCGCGACCGAGCGGTGCCGCACGTACGTCCGCCACGACACGCTTTCCAGCGAGGAGCCGTAGCCGCTCGTGATCAGAGCGCGAGTGCCGGAGAACGCGATCTCCTGCGGGCCTTTCCCCGCGGCGACCTCACGCAGCGGCCTGCCGCTCGCTGCGCTGAACACCGTCACGAACGGCGCCGCGGATGAGCTGACCCAAACGGTTCGTCCATCGGGCGCGAACTCGATGCCGTGGCCGGTGACGCGAGGATGAATCCGTCCGACGACACGCGGTCGGCGGAGGTTCGCGGTGTCGAGACGGACGATCGTCGTCGCGGTCTCGCTCAGCGCGACCCAGAGGCGCCGTCCGTCCGGGCTGAAGTCGAGATGGTGGGCGCCGTAGCCGACGAACACCCGGCCGACGATCCGCCGCCGCCGCAGGTCGAGCACGACGAGCCGCCCGCTTCCGCCGTCGGAGACGTAGGCGTAGCGGCCGCCGGGCGCGATGGCGGCCACCTCCGGCACGCGAAACCCGCGGAAGACCTTGATCGGTCGGAGCGAGTGCCAGGCGAGAAGCGTCACCCGGCCGTGGGGATCGACCACGACGGCGGGGCCGCGAAGCGTCGTGGCGACCATCAGCGGGTCATCGAGGCGGACGCGCTTCAGCACGTGGCCGCCGTGCGGTCCGAGCGAGACCGCGAAGACCTCGTTCGAGGTCTCGGCGACGACGAGAGCGACCGGCCGGCCACCCGACGTCGCGGCGACGGAAGAGGGCACGAGAAGAGCGGCGACGCAAGCCGAGACGGCGATGAATGTGCGCATGCCTGGCATACGCCCCGCGCGGGCCGAGCGGTCCCGGGTGAGCTACGGTTGTGCTCGCCGCGGGGCGTGGCGCAGCCTGGTTAGCGCGTTGGTCTGGGGGACCAAAGGTCGCGAGTTCGAATCTCGCCGCCCCGATTCAAACAGCGCTCGAGCAGCCGAGAGCGGGGAGCGGTGGCGGGGACGGAACACTTGGCGGCGTGACGGCTGCTGGGCGCGGCGTCGTTCCTGATCGCCGCCGCGCCCAGGTTCGGAGGAGTCCTCGTTGCCGTGCCTACGCAGGCGAGTGGCCGCAGACGGTGCTGTTGTTGTATCCGGTCGCTCCGGGGTCCTGACCGACGGCGCCGTCGTGGTAGCCGGGCGTTCCGCCTTCCGGACCGAGGAAGCCAAAGTTGCCATTCACGTTGGCAAACGCGCCGTGCGTTGCTCCGCAGTAGCTCGCGTGGTTGTCGGCGGAGGCAGCGCTCGCACCTACGATTGCGAGGACGCCAGCGGCAGTGACTGCGGCGAGAGTCTTCATACCCGCTTTCCTTCCTGATCGGGGGACGATGTATGCCTCCTGCTATCGGCGAGCCCGAGGAATGTCACGCCACCCCGAATGGGGGATACACCGTCCGCTGCCGAGCGGCGCCGTCTCAGCCCGCAGCTGCGCGGGCGGCTTCCACGACCTGATCGAGCCACGGGCCGACGGCGAGATCACGGGCGCCGTTCTCACCGAACTCGCCGACCGCCCAGCCGTCGAAGCCGTAGCTCTCGCCCGAGCCGCTGGCCTGCATCCCCTCCCGCACGGGCTTGACGAAGATCCCCGAGCCTCGCTCGTTCGTCTGCATGAGCAGGTCGCGGATGAGGCTGAACGTGCGCTCCTCCTCCGCCGTCGCCCACAGCTCGTCGCCTGCCGGCCCGAGCGTGAAGTGGTGCTCGTCGTCCATTCGGGACCTCCTCGATCGCGGTGACCGAGAACCTAGCGGGTGAGCACGGCGGACGAGCAGCCCGCGACGAGCGCGTTGCGCCAGTCACCGACGCCTGCGAGCTGAGGATGCCCGACGTCCACGGCGATCTCGGGCCACCGGTCGAGGCCCAGCGCGCGACCGCCGGAGGCGGAGCCGACCTCCAGCAGCTCGTCCACCGCGAAGACGTCACGCCGGCCGGATTCGCGCCGACCGATCCCGTCGAGCTCGCGCAGCTCCTCGAGCGGGTCGATCCGCACGTTCGAGTCGGAGCCGATGCAGAGCTCGATGTCGCGCTGCAGGACGCGCTCGACCGGAAGAAACCCGTCACCGAGGTTCGCCTCCGTCGTCGGGCACGCGCAGATGCGCGCGCCCGCAGCCGCCAGCAGGTCGAGCTCGTGGCCGTCTGCATGCGTCGCGTGGACGATCGTCGTGCGCGGGCCGAGGCACCCGCATGCGTCGAGCAGCTCGATCGGGCGCAGCGCGTGCTCGGCGAGGCACTCCTCGATCTCGCGCGGCTGCTCGTCGGCGTGGACGTGCAGCGGCAGATCGTGATCGGCCGCGTAGCGCCCCAGCTCCTCGAGCCAGTCGCGAGGACACGCGCGAACGGAGTGGGGGGCGACGCCGACGCGGATTCCCCCGGCGCGCAGCCGCTCCAGCTCGCCCAGGTACGCCGCGACCGAGTCCCGCCGGAAGCGCTCGATCCCGCCGCGCGCGTATGCGACGTGCAGAAGGACGAGCTCGATCTCCGCCTCCGCCGCCGCTTCGGCCGCCGCGCGCGCTTCCTCGAAGCCGAGGTAGTGGAACTCGCCGACCGCGGTGTATCCCGCCGCACGGAGCTCGCTGTAGACCTGGACGTAGCTCGTCCGCACCCGTGCCGGGCTCTCACCGCGGGCCAGCTCGAGCATCGTCTCGCGCCACGCCCAGAAATCGTCGCCCTCGGTGCGCCCACGCAGCGCGCGCTGGAACGCGTGGCAGTGCGCGTCGACAAACCCCGGAATCCGCGGCAACTCGGGCACGCGCGAGAGGATACGGCGCGAGCACACCCGTATCCTTCGCTACATGGAGGCTCGCGTCGTCTCACCGCCGCTCGCGCAGATCCCCAACGCGCTGACGATCGCGCGGCTCGCGCTCATTCCGGTCTTCGTCGTGCTGATGGTGCGCGCGGGTCACCGGCCGAGCTGGCCCGCCGGGCTGGTGTTCGGCGCAGCCGGGCTGACCGACCAGATCGACGGGTTCCTGGCGCGTCGCTGGCATGTGGAGTCGCACTTCGGGAAGCTCGCCGATCCGCTCGCCGACCGGCTGATGATCGATGCCGCGGTGATCCTCCTCTTTGCCTACGACCGGCTCCCGTGGGCCGGGCTCGTGGTCATCCTCGGCCGCGACCTCGTCCTGCTCGCCGGTTCCGCCTTTCTCGCGCCACGCGGGCTCGAGATCGACGTCAACGTCGTCGGGAAAGCCGCGACGTGGGTGCTCTATGGCGCGATCTTCCTTCGCATCGTCACCCACAGGGCGACGGACTGGTCGCTCGACATCTTCTGGGCGGGTATCGCGCTCGCGCTTCTCGCCGGCGTGTTCTACATCGCGACCGCGTGGAGAGAAGTGCGCGGATGAAGGCCGTCGTCATGGGCGGGGGCGAGGGCACCCGGCTCCGCCCGCTGACCTCGAATCAGCCGAAGCCGATGGTGCCGATCGTCGGCAAGCCGTGCATGGAGCACATCGTCGAGTTGCTCAAGCGGCACGGCTTCGAGGACGTGATCGTCACGGTCGCGTTCCTGCCGCAGGCGATTCGGAGCTACTTCGGGAGCGGCGAGTCGCTCGGCGTCGACATCGGCTACTCGGTCGAGGAGTCGCCGCTCGGCACAGCCGGCTCGGTGAGGCTCGCGGCCGCCAGGCTCGACGACACGTTTCTCGTCATCTCGGGCGACGCCCTCTGCGACGTGAACCTGACGGAGCTCGTCACGGCCCACCGCGAGAAGGGCGCGTCCGTGACGATCGGCCTCAAGTCGGTCGAGAACCCGCTCGAGTTCGGGATCGTCGTGACGGACGAGGACGGACGAGTCGAGCGCTTCCTCGAGAAGCCGTCGTGGGGGCAGGTCTTCTCCGACACGATCAACACGGGAATCTACGTGCTCGAGCCGGAGGTGCTGAAGCACATCCCTCAGGACCGGCCGTACGACTTCTCGAAGGAGCTGTTCCCGCTCCTGCTCGAGATGGGCCGGCCGATCTACGGCCATGTCTTCGACGGCTACTGGCAGGACATCGGGAACCTCGACCAGTACCGCCAGGCGAACTTCGACGCGCTCGACGAGCGCGTGCAGCTCGACATCACCGGGATCCGCATCCGGGGCAACATCTGGCTGGGGGACGGGGTGGACCTCGACGACCTCGACGCGATCGAGGGGCCCGCGTACCTCGGCAACCACTCCCGAATCGCGCGCGGCGCGCACGTCGGACCGCACACCGTCCTCGCGACGAGCGTGACCGTGCGTGAGCGCGGCCGCGTCGTCCGCTCGATCATCGACGCGTCCACCTACATCGGCCGGAGCGTCGACGTCGTGGGCGCCATCGTCGGCCGCAGCTGCGACCTGCGCGCGCACGTTCGGGTGCACGAGGGCGTCGCGATCGGCGACGAGGTCACCGTCGGCGCCGAGAGCGTGATCCTCCCTGGAGTCCGGATCTACCCGTACAAGGAAGTCGAGACAGGGTCGCAGCTCCACGAGAGCTTGATCTGGGAGTCGCGAGGGACGACGCGCGTTTTCGGCAAGCAGGGCGTGGCCGGGATGGTGAACGTCGATCTCACGCCGGACATCGCGGTGAGGCTCGCGGCCGCGCTCGGCACGGCGCTGAAGCGCGGCGCGCTCGTGGTCGCCAGCCGTGAGAGCGAGCGCGCCTGCCGGATGATCAAGCGCGCGATGATCTCCGGCATCACCTCGACCGGCGTCAGCGTCGCCGACCTCCGTGTGAGCCCGGCCGCAATCGGGCGCCACCTCGTGAAGTCCGAGGCGCACGACGCGGGCTTCCACGTCGGCGTCAGCCCGACCGATCCCGAGGTGATCAGGATCCAGTTCTTCGAGCCGCCCGGGATCGAGATGAGCGCCGCGATGCAGAAAGAGGTCGAGAAGCACTTCACGCGCGGCGAGTTCAGGCGCGTCGCCGCGGGCGAGGTCGGCGGGATCTCGTACCCGGCGCGAGTGCGCGAGACGTACGCAACCGACCTGCTGTCGACCATCGACGCCGAGGCCGTGCGCGCCCGTCGCTTCCGGATCGTCGTGGACTACGGCTTTTCCGGAGCCTCCCAGGTGCTTCCGCTCGTGCTCGGCCCGCTCGGAGTCGAGGTCGTCTCCGCCCACGCCTTCACGGGCGAAGGCCCGGATGACGCCGACACTGCGCCAGGGCTTGCAGCGGCGATCGGCCAGACGAAGCGACTCGTGCCCGTCGTGGGGGCCGACCTCGGTGCGGTGTTCGACCGCTCGGCCGAGCGGCTGCACCTCGTGGACGAGCAGGCGCACGAGGTTCCCGTCGAGCAGGCGCTGCTGCTCTTCCTCCGCTTGCTCCGGTCGAACGGCTGGCACGGAAAGCTCGCGTTCCCGGTGACGGTGACGAGCCAGGTCGAGCGGCTCGTCGCCGACTCGCAGCTCGAGGTCGTCCGGACGCCGGCGTCGCTGCCCGAGCTCACGCGCGCCGCGGCGGAGGCAGGAGTCGTCTTCGCGGGAGCCGTGGGCGGCGGGTACGTCTTCCCCGAGTTCCTCCCCGGCTATGACGCCGTCGCAAGCCTCGCGAAGCTCCTCGAGCTGCTGGCTCCCACGGACCGGCCGCTTTCGGAGCTCGTCGCCGAGCTGCCGCAGCCGACGCTCGTCCAGCACCAGGTGCCGTGCCCGTGGGCGCTGAAGGGGCTCGTGATGCGCGTGCTCAACGAGCGCCTCGCCGGGCGCGATCTCGATCTCACCGACGGGATCAAGATCTTCGACGAGCGCGGCTGGGCACAGGTGCTGCCGGATGCCGACGAGCCGCTCATCCATCTCTACGCCGAAGGCGAGACGCGCGAGACCTCCGAGGAGCTCGCCAAGGAGCTGAGAGCGCTCGTGGACGAGATCGAGCAGGGCGAAGCGGCTGCGACGCGAACGTGACGGCTCTGGACGATGCCCGAACACAAAGGCTAAAGTTCAGGTTCACCCTAGGTGAGAGCGCCTACAACTCGTAGAAAGGGCACGATGGAACCGCTCCCGGATCTCGCGACGTTGTCCGACGAGGATCTCAAGAAGCTCATCGACGAACTGACCCAGGAGGAGAACGAGGTCTCGTACCGCCGCCGGATCCTCCACGGGAAGATCGACATCCTCCGGGCCGAGCTCGTGGCACGGCTGAAGGCGACGGAGGGGAGAAGCGTGCTCGAAGCGGTCGACATCGAGTCGCTCACCGCAATCCTGACCGGCAAGGCCGCGCCGCCTGCCTGATGGCACACGTCTACTGCCCCGAGTGCGGGTACAACAACCCGGAGTCCGCCCGCTTCTGCGCGAAGTGCGGCGCGGCGCTCGTCGTGCCCGAGGAAGGCGAGTCGACCGAGGCTTTCACGGCTCCCGCGGGGCCCGACCTCGACCCGCTCGGGGATCTCGGAGTCCACGGCGCCGCACTGGTCGTCCGCTCCGGCGGCGGACGTTCCGGCGAGTCGTTCGTGCTCGACACGAGCCCGACGACCATCGGCCGCTCACCCGAGTGTGCGGTCTTCCTCGACGACGTCACGGTGTCGCGCAAGCACGCCGTCTTCACCCAGGAGGGCGAGCGCTGGGTGCTCGAAGACCAGGGGAGCCTGAACGGGACGTTCGTCAACCACGAACGAGTCGAGACCGCCGAGCTCTCGGACGGAGACGAGCTCCAGATCGGGAAGTACCGCCTCACGTTCCTCCAACGCTGATGTCGACGGCCGAGGCCCCATCGCGCTCGCAGCGCCTGACCATTGGCACCGTCTGCAGCCGGCTCCAGGACGAGTTCCCCGACGTCTCGATCTCCAAGATCCGCTACCTCGAAGATCAGGGGCTCCTGACTCCCCGGCGGACGCAAGGCGGCTACCGGCTGTTCTCGGAGGACGACGTCGAGCGGCTCGAGACGATCCTCCGCCTGCAGCGCGACGAGTTCCTGCCGCTGCGCGTGATCCGGCAAGAGCTCGAGGCGGGCGCGGGCAAGCAGCGCCGGCGGCGGCGCAGCGTGGTCGACCCGGGGGAGGAGGCGCTCGATCTCGAGGAGCTCTGCGACCGGGCGGGGATCAAAGCCGACCGGGCGCGCCAGCTCGAGGAGTTCGGCTTGCTCGAGTCGCGTATCGAGGACGGGCAGCGGCTGTACGCGGAGAGCGAGGCGGACATCGCCGCCGCCTGCGAGGCCCTCGCCCGGTTCGGAATCGACGCGCGCAACCTGCGCGCCTTCCGCACGGCGGCCGACCGCGAGAGCAGCCTGCTCCAGACCGTGATCGCGCCGGCCCTGCGCTCGCGCAACGCCGAGCGCCGCCAGGAGGCGCTCGGCGATCTCCAACGGCTCGCTCAGAGCGCCCAGGAGCTCGCCGACCTCCTGTTGCGCCGCAACGTCCGTCGCCTGGTCGATTAGCCTCTCCCGCGTGACGGGGATCGACCTGAAGACGCGCGTGCGCGAGGTTCCGGACTTTCCGGAGCCTGGGGTCGGATTCAAGGACATCTCGCCGCTCCTGCTGGACAAGGACGCGCTGCAGCAGGCGGTCGGCGAGCTGGCGGCCTGGACGCGCGACCGGGAGGCCGATCTCGTGCTCGGAGCCGAGGCTCGCGGCTTCTGGCTCGGCGCGGCAGTCGCCGTCGAAGCCGGCTGCGGGTTCGTCGCCGCGCGCCGGCCAGGGAAGCTCCCGCCGGCGACGGTCTCTGCGACCTATGCGCTCGAATACGGCAAGAACACGCTCGAGGTCGCGGCCGACGCGATTGCGGGTGGCGCGAGAGTCGTCATCCACGACGACGTCCTCGCCACGGGCGGGACGGTGGAGGCGATCGCGGGGCTCGTCGAGCAGCTCGGCGGGAACGTCGTGGGGGTCAACTTCGTGATCGAGCTCTCGTTCCTCGGCGGCCGTGAGCGCCTGGCGAAGTACGACCTGTTCCCGCTGATCACGTACTGACGCTCGAGACCGGCGTTTCATCGTCCGACGTTGTCCTTGCAACGTCGCCATGTATGTCCTGCTGACAGGCCGCTGCCGTCGCCTTCCGCTCAATCCCGTCTCGCAGACGCGCGCAGGCTTACGCTCGAGTAATCCGGGTAACGCACCTCGAAGCCTGGCTCGACCGTTTCAGGAATTCGAGCAACGGAACGAGGTGAGATGAAATGCGCAGCTACGGCATGTACGACGCGTCCAGGGGACTGACGCTCGCTCTCGCAGCGGCGCTCGCAGGACTCGCCCTGTGGGGCGCGGCAGAGGTCGGAACCCAGACACCGGGACGCTTCTGGATCGCGATGGCGATCGTCGGAGCGGGCGGGCTCGTGCTCGCGCTGGCGAATCACGTGGGGACGTGGACGAAGGGGCTCAGCATGCGGATCTCGCCGAGCACCTTCATGGTCGCGTTCCTGCCGGTGCTCGCCTGCGTCGGCTGGATCCTGCTTGCAACGCAGCCTGGCTCGGGCTGGCAGGAGGGGAGACTCGACAGGTGGAGTAACTCGATCGGGATCCTCGGCCTGGTGAAGTCGGTCGGCCTCTGGCACGGCGTGCTTGCGTTCGGCTTCGGGCTGGTGCTCGGCCTGTGCTTCGACGGCGTCCCGGCACCGGTCGAGGAGGAGATTCCGGCGCACGCCGGCGCAGCCACGCTACCGGCTCGCCCGGTCGCCGACGAGCCCCTGACCGCCGAGCGCCGCTGGACGGCGCGACGTGGACGGGCCGCTCCACCTGCGGAGCCGGCCGAAAGACCGGTTGACGAGGAGACCCAGACGAGGGGCCGGATGCCGGTTCGCTAGGACCGGCAGTTTCCGCGGTCGCCTCACTCGACGGCTCGAGGCGGCCGCGGATCCCTGCTGGGAGGGATCACGCCAGAGCGGTGCGTCCCCCGATAACAGGATCGACATGAACGTCTTGCCGTCGGCAATTGCCCACCGGGGGGTGCGGCTACTGCAGCAGCACCTGGAGAGCCTCGATCCCGAGGCTGCCCCGGCACGGGCGCGGCTGGAAGAGCAGCTCGGCCCCGAGCTCACGCGCAAGCTCGTCTTCGCGCTCGCCCCGAGACGCCCGGCCAAAGCCGCGTAGCGAGGCGCCCTACGAGGGCCGGCGACGCACCGGCGTCTCCTCACCACGGAGCCGCACGAAAAGCCAGATCCCGGCAAAGGAGACGAGCGCGAGCACGATCGCCGTTGCGCCGCTCGCTCCAACCGCGATGAGCCCGAAGTAGATGTACGTCGCGAGCCCGATCGCCCAGAGGAGGGCGATCACACCCTGGTCGATGCTGGGCGGCCGCGGAGGAAACTGCATTGCGGCGATCGTAGACGAGCCGGAAGACGCCCGCTGCGGATGGTGTGGGGCGGACCAAGAAAATTCGCCGAGGTCGTCGCGGTTTCGTCCACAGCTCCGGCCGACTTTCCGTCTCGGCCCTTGCGAGCCGCTCCGTACGACCTACCGGTGCTGCTTCGTCCTACTCCCGCGCCTCCCTCGGCGCAAGAAGGAAGATAGGGCCTTTCCAGACCGGCCGCAAGGGGTCGCCGACACGAAAAGGGCGCAATTTGCGGACGTTGAATAACCAACATTTCCACAGCCATCTGTGCAACCTGTGGATAAATCGGGAGGGGAGGCCGCCGGCGAGGTGACGACCCCTGCTACTTGACATAACACCGCTTATCGTGCGTTGGACTTGATCCGCAGTGGCCCGGCGTGTTTGGGTAGGTTCAGCAAGCGGGAACGAACGTCCAGGGAGCGCCGAGCTGAGGGGGACGCAGTGACGACGGTCGAGATCGAGTCGATCCTCGCGAGCGAGGAGCTTCTGACGCTGCTCGAAGCCTCGGAGTCGAGTGGCCAGCTGCAACAGGTCGAGCTGATCGAGGTGCTCGAGCCGCTCGACCTCGATCCGCTCGAGACAGAGGCCGTCTATCAGGAGCTCGACCGGCGCGGAATCGAGCTGCTCGTGGAGCCCGAGCCGGAGAAAGAGCCCAAGAAGGCTCCTCTACCGGTCCAGCCGCTCGACACGACGACCGACGCGCTGCAGCTCTTCCTGCGCGAGGCCGGCCGCCACCAGCTCCTCACCGCCGCCCAGGAGGTCGAGCTGGCGAAGCGCATCGAGCGCGGGGACATGAGCGCGAAGCAGCGAATGATCCAGTCGAACCTCCGCCTCGTCGTGTCGATCGCGAAGAACTACCGCAATCAGGGCCTGCCGTTCCTCGACCTGATCCAGGAAGGCACCCTCGGCCTCATTCGCGCCGTCGAGAAGTTCGATTGGCGCCGCGGCTACAAGTTCTCGACCTACGCGACCTGGTGGATCCGGCAGGCCGTCGCGCGCGCGCTCGCCGACAAGGCGCGGACGATCCGCATGCCCGTCCACATCGTCGAGCGCCTACAGAAGATGAACCGCGCCGAGCGGACGCTCTGGATGGAGCTCGGCCGCGAGCCCACGCTCGAGGAGATAGCGATCGAGGCCTCGCTGCCGATCGAGCAGGCACGCGAGGTCCGGTCGGCGGCTCGTGCCTCCGCCAGCCTCGACCAGCCGGTCGGCGACCAGGACGACGCCGTCTTCGGCGACTTCGTCGCGGGGGACGACCCGCTCCCGGAGGAGCGAGTCGAAGGGGCGTTACGGAGCCAGGCGCTCGCCGTGGCCCTGCAGGCGCTCGGCGAGCGCGAGCGGCAGGTGCTGATCCTGCGCTACGGGCTCGTCGACGAGGAGCCGAAGACCCTCGAGGAGATCGGCAAGCGGCTCGGGCTCACTCGCGAACGCGTGCGACAGATCGAGCTCGATTCCCTCCGCCGTCTCGCGAACCTCCGCGAGATGCAGATGATCGCGGGATAGCTCGCGGGTGCTGCGCACCCGCTCGCTGGGCTGAGGGAACTCCGCGGCCCGGAAAGCGTGGCTTCCGGCCCGCTCCGTGCGGCTGCGGCTAAGTCGACGCTTCGCGTCTGTCTTAGCCTCCGGCCTTTGGTCTGGGTCTGGTTCGAGCGGCTTGAAGCGTGACCGAGGTTCAGGCGGCCGTCCCCAGCAAGCGAGGCGCAGCCTCGCGCGCTATTCAGCACGGAGGTAGTGCTCGAGGCCGGGAGCGGCCAGGCGCAGCTCGCGTAGCGCACGTGTCTCGAGCTGCCGGACACGTTCGCGCGTGATGCCGAGCTGCGCGCCCACCTCCTCGAGCGTCTGCGGAGGCTCGCCGTCGAGGCCGAAGCGAAGGGCGACAACCCGCCGCATGCGCGGGTTCAGCTGTTCGAGTGCGCCGGCGAGCTCTCTCCCCCGCGCTTCCTGGGCGGACTGCTCGTGCGGCGCCAGCGAGTGGATGTCCTCGATCAGATCGCCGTAAAGGCTCTCCCCATCCCCAACCGGGGTCTCGAGACTGACCGGGTTCTCCACGAGCTCGAGCAGCTCACGCACCCGCTCCTCGGACTGCTGCGTCTCCTTGGCGAGCTCGGCGAGCGTCGGCTCGCGGCTGAGCTTCTGCGCGAGCTGCCGGCGGGCACGCAGCAGCCGCCGCACCTGGTCGGCGACGTGTACCGGCAGCCGGATCGTCCGACCCTGGTCGGCGAGCGCGCGCGTGATCGCCTGCCGGATCCACCAGGTCGCGTACGTCGAGAGCTTGTAGCCGAGCTTGTAGTCGAACTTCTCCACGGCCCGGATGAGGCCCATGTTGCCCTCTTGGATCAGGTCGAGCAGAGGAACGTTCGCCTTCGTGTAGTTCCGCGTGATCGCCATCACGAGGCGCAGATTCGACTCGATCAGCCGCTTCTTCGCTTCCTCGTCGCCCTCGTCCTTGCGGCGCGCGAGCTCGCGCTCCTCCTCGCGGGTGAGCAGCGCTCCGCCGCCGATCTGGCGCACGTAGAGCTTGAGCGGATCCTCCGACGGTGCGCTCGTGTCGGCAGGCTGGCCCTCGGCAGCGAATGACTGCTCCATCGCGGCCTGTATCGGCTCCAGCCGGCGCCGGCTTTAGAAAGCCCTAACTGACTTGGCCTACCGTGGAAGGGAACGCGTGCCGATATGGAGAAAGGCTTCGCCAGGACCAATGTGCGGAATCGCCGGATATAGCCTCTCGCAGCGGAGCGGGATCGACCGCACGCTCGCGGCCCAGGCGCTCCTGGCAGGGATCGCCGATCGAGGCGCGGACGCAGTCGGCTACGCGTATCGCGGTCACTCGGACCGGTATCCGGTCGTCACGAAGCAGCGCACGCCGGCGCGACAACTGCTCGACCGCATCGCGATTCCGGCGCACGCAACCGAGGTGCTCGTCCACGTGCGCGACTACACGAAGGGTCATCCGTCGATCCCGGCCAACAACCATCCCGTGCGCCACGGACCGGTCGTCGGGATCCACAACGGGATCATCCTCAACGACGACGAGCTGCTCGCTCCCCACTCCTGCGCGCGCTCCGAGCCGCGCATGACGGTCGACTCCGAGGCGATCTTCGCGCTGGCCGCGCACTCCCGGAACGAGCCGCGGGCGCTCGAAGCGCTCGCCGGGTCGATGGCAGCGGCCTGGCTCGACCAGCGTGAGCCGGGAGCAGTGTTCACCGCCCACGGGGTCGGCCGTCCGCTCTGGCTCGGCCGGGGCCGCAACGAGGTCTTCTTCGCGTCCACCCGCGCGGCGCTCGAGGTCGTGTCCGAGTACACCGGCGTCGGGCTGCGGCTGAGCGAGGTACGAGACGGGACGTTCCTGGCGCTTCGGGAGGGCCGCGTGGCCCGCACCGCGCGCTTCAGGCCCGATCGGACCTACGTCGAGGAGACGGCACTGCCCGCCGTGCGCGCTCCCGGCGAGAGCGCGCACTGCCTCGCGCAACTCGCGATCATCGCCGCCACCGCCTAGTGGTCACTCCAGGGCTCCGTCGCTCGCGACGTCTCGCCCCTGCTCGGCGAGGCGCTGGCGTACGAGGAATTGGAACGTCGACCACGCACCGCGGCGTGCGTCGAACATCCGGTAGACCTGCCACTCGGTGAGAAGCGCGTCGTCTTCGCGCCGAGCCTCGGCCCAGTCGGCGAACTTCGGCAGGCGCCCGAGTTGCTCGGCCAGCGCCACGCCCTGATCGACGGCGCGCTCGAGTCTCTCCTCCCCCACCGGCACGTCGAAGCCGGCCTCCCGGAGCGCGTTCGTCAAGGAGCCGAACGTGTGCCAGTACAGCGACTTCGAGGGCAGCTTCCCCTTGTGCTCGTCGATGTCGCGCGCGGTCGGCGGGCGACCGAGCTCGTCGCCGAGGGTGCGCAGGAGACCGAGCAGCTCCTCGCGCGTCGCGAAGCGGCGCGGGACGAGCCCGGCAGCTCGCTTGGCCGCATTCCACGAGCCGAAGTGCTCGATCACCGTCTGGGGATGCACGGCGGTCTCGGTGTCCGCGGCGAACTCCCGCATCGTCGGCGAGCGCCCGAGCCGCTCGGCGCATGCGACGATCTCCGCCACGATCTGCTCGTCGGTGTAGCGCTTGCGGATACCGGCCTGGAACGTCGCGAGCTCTCGCGGATCGATCGAGGCGAGCGCCCGATACCGGGGCTTCTCGGGCATGTCAATAAGTGTAGAGCAGGTTGGTTAATCCGCAAGTAGTCCCGTGCAGCCGTGTCTCGGTACGCTCGCCGCATGCGTCTTCGTCCTCCACTCGCCCTCGAGATAGCCGTTGCCCGCGGCGTGGCTGCGCTCTCGCGAGGTGTGGGCGCCGGCGGCGGGACGACGATCCCGGGGAGGCTTCTCGCGGAGCTCGATCGCGGCGCCATCGATCGGCTCGCAGCGCGGCTCGCGAACGGCACGGCGGTCGTCTCGGCCACGAACGGCAAGACGACGACAACCGCGATGGTCGCCGAGATCCTCCGGCCGAGTCACAGGCTCGCGCACAACGCGGCGGGAGCGAACCTCGTGTCCGGGGTCGCGTCGGCGCTCCTCAGCGCCGGCGACGCGGATCTCGGGCTGTTCGAAGTGGATGAAGCGGCTCTGCCGGAGCTCGTGCAACGACTTCGCCCGGGGGCAGTCTGCCTCGGCAACCTGTTCCGCGATCAGCTCGATCGCTACGGCGAGCTGGAGCTCGTCGCCGAGCGCTGGCGGGGCGCGGTGGCCAGGTTGCCGTCCGAGACGCGGCTCGTCTACAACGCCGACGATCCGCAACTCGCCGTCGTGAGCGAGGCACAGCCGGACACCGTGTCCTTCGGGCTCGACGACCCGCGCGTGGCCAGACCTGCACTCCAGCATGCGGCCGACTCGAAGTACTGCGTCCGCTGCGGGACGCCATACGCGTACGCGGCCGCGTACGTCGGCCACCTCGGCGACTACCGATGCCCCCGCGGCGACCACGCTCGCCCGCCGCTCGACATCGCCGCGAGAGAGATCACGGTGCGCGGTCTCGAGCGCACCTCGTTCCGGCTCGACACGCCCGAAGGGTCCCGTTCGGTCGAGCTCGCGCTGCCCGGTCTCTACAACGTCTACAACGCGGTCGCAGCCGCAGCGCTCGCTCGGTCGCTCGGGGCGACGCTCGACGAGGTCGCGGCGGGCCTCGGACGCTTCTCGGCGGCGTTCGGGCGCTTCGAGCGCATCGCCATCGGCGAGAAGCGACTTCTCCTGCTCCTGATCAAGAACCCGGCGGGCGCGAACGAGGCGATCCGGACGCTCGTCGACGGAGGAGCGCCGCAACGGCTCGTCATCGCGCTGAACGACGAGATCGCAGACGGACGCGACGTGTCGTGGATCTGGGACGCCGACTTCGAGGCCCTCCTCCCCGCCCTGCGCACGCTCGTTGCGAGTGGCGGCCGGGCCGCAGAGCTCGCGCTTCGCTTCCGCTACGGCGGGCTCGGCGAGAACGCGATCGAGGTGGAGCCCGATCTCGGGCGCGCGCTCGACCGCGGGCTCGGGCTGACGCCGGACGGAGGCGAGCTCGTCGTCCTCCCCACGTACACCGCAATGCTCGACCTGCAGCGGCTCCTCGCCTCCCGCGGGCTTGCAAAGCCGTACTGGGAGCGTTCCGCGTGACGGCGATCCGCGTCGGCCATCTCTATCCGGACTACCTCAACATCTACGCCGACCGCGGCAACATCGCGGTGCTCGTGCGACGCGCGGCCTGGCGCGGCCACGACCTGGAAGTGACCGCGCTCGGAGTCGGCGAAGCAGTCGTCCCCGGTGAGCACGATCTCTACTACGTCGGCGGCGGTCAGGACCGCGAGCAGGTCCTCGTCGCGCCGGATCTCGTGCAGAAGGGGCCTGCTCTGCACGAGGCGGTCACGGGCGGCGCGGCCGCGCTCGCGGTCTGCGGCGGCTACCAGCTCCTCGGCCGCGGCTACCGCGGCTACCACGGCGAAGACATGCCCGGCATCGGCCTCCTCCCCCTCGAGACCGTCGCCGGAGAGCGGCGGATGATCGGCGACGTACTGCTCGAGTGCGAGCTCGAGCCCGGCGAGAAGCAGACGCTCGCCGGATTCGAGAACCACGCAGGCCGCACGCATCTCGACGCCGGCGCGGCGCCGCTCGGCCGCGTGCTCGCGGGCTTCGGCAACGACGGAGAGACCGGCTTCGAAGGCTGCAGGGCAGGACGCGTGATCGGCACGTACCTGCACGGGCCGCTCCTGCCACGGAACGGCTGGCTCGCCGACTGGCTCCTCGAGCACGCGCTCGCGCACCGACTCGGCACCGACGAGCCACCCCGGCTGGCGCCTCTGCCCGACATTCTGGAGCGCCGTGCCCACGAGGTCTCGGCCGCCCGCGCGCGTGCACGCGGCGGACGATTCGACTAGCCGGCCGCGGCGATCTTGAGCAGCTTCTCCACGGCGACTCGAAGCGCCGCGGGTACCTCGCCGTTGCCGCGGTAGCGCAGCCACGCCTTCTGCGGCTTACGACCCCGGTTGCCCGCCTTCAACCCGGAGACGGTCTCGAAGTCCGGTGTGAGCACCACCGTTCGGCGGCTGCCGGCGACCTCGCGGATCGCACGGTTGACGACGCGCTCCGACTCGACGGGCGGCACGCCTCTCGGCGCGTCGCGGTCGTGGACGACGACGTATGGGACGCTGCACGCGTTGCAGATGCGCGCGAACAGCGGCATGTTGCCCTTGCCGCCACACTCGAAGACGAGGATTCCCTCCTTGTCCGGATCGACGCCGAGCGCGTCGAAGACCAGCGGGAACGTCAGCTTCTCGGTTCGCCCCTCGACGAGCACCGCACAGCGCGCGAGGAACAGCTCGGCGCGGTCGCTGTCGAACTCCGAGAGGGCGCGGAACATCTCGGCCTCGGCCAGCGGCTGTGGCTGGAAGAGCGATGT